>JGI12405J12835_1000174_pt1 | contig 21858 bp, 16 predicted proteins | sample A23P3SouthBayCA_FD_12835 | JGI IMG/M metagenome (IMG submission 12835)
TGGGCGTTTGACCGCATCTACCAGTACCTCGCATACAAAGGCGAGATTCGTGGCGTCGAGGTGCTGAAGGAGAACGAGTGGGATACCAGTAAGACCTGCTCGCACTGTGGCGATGCGACGAAGTCGAACCGTGTCGAACGTGGCCTGTACGTCTGTGAGTCGTGTGAGTTGGTAGCCAACGCGGATTGTAACGGAGCGGAGAACATGCGTCAGAAGATAACTCCGAGTCCTCACGGTGAGGATAGGAGTAACGGCTGTGTGGCACAGCCATCGGTACACCTGTTCGACCGCGAGAGCGGGACGTTTCACACGAGAGAACAGGTCGTGTCGTAGACCAGCAAATATCCCACCTGCGGTACGGGAAGCCGCGCCGTTTACGGCGCGGAGGATGTCACGATTGCTGGAACGACCGGCTACTGTAGTTCTTTAACGAGAGCAGTGATCGCCTCGTCGACGATATCGGTCTCGAGACGGCCTTGCCAGAAGTCGATGTCCTCGTGGTCGATCGATTGGACTCCCCACGGGACGATCCGACTCTCGTCTGGAGTCCCACCGCGAAGCCAACTCTTCTCAGGGATCTTGATGAGTCCGTCCATCCACGATTTCGATGTCAACGTCAGCGTGATGTATTGCTCGCCGTGGAACGGACGTCCTTCGTGGTTCGAGAGAATCGGCCACGGTCGGGCATCCTCTTCGCCTTTGAACGGGTCGTCGCCGTAGACGACATCACCCCGTTCAAAGACCGGAGAAACTCCTTCGTCGGTCACTGCTCGTTCTCCACACTTGGATGTGGCTCGCGGGGGGCGTGCTCACGCCACGCCTCCGTATCCTCTTCACCAAGCTGCTCATTGAACAGAGCAGTCGCCCGCTCGTAACCGCTGTATCTTTTGAGTCGATCGGCATTATCGATCACCGCCCAATACGTCGCCTTGTGTTCGACAAGACCGCGGTCTTTTAACCGTGAGAGGGCGGTGCTGACTGCGCCCTCATCGACGCTAATCCGGGAAGCAATTTCACGCGCTTTGAACGCACGATCTTCGTGGGCAGCGAGAAACCCGAGTACTTGGTCCGGAATAGAGAGTTTCTCGAGTTCGTCCTCGCTCGCGTTCTCGAACGTTTCTCGATCGATGGACATCGTTGGAGAGAGATATGCTGTCCATCGTAATGCGTGTTAGGTGCGAAAGCTACGAAAATATCGAAGGTAGTAGTTCTAAACCACCCAGAGGGTGCTGGATTCTGGAAAGGCCTCGCGGTTAGCTGAAAGAGAGGGCGCTAAGCCCCCGTCCTCAAAGAGCGACGGCATTAGCCGTGAGCGAGTATGGGGAGACAGCGTTCACAAGAATTTGCATAGCTGGATCCAGAAACGCAAGAGCGGATCATCTCCAAACTCCATAACGTTGTCTACTCAGAATGGCGTAAGACTGCGAACTTTCTCGAACCGTTAACCAATTCACCGTTCCAAAAAATTCGAGTAGGGGCCTATCGGCTTGGCTGTCGGCTAGTGTGTGAGGAGCACATTTTGCGTGTTGAGAGCGTTCGAAAACATGAAGGAGTATATACCGCTGATGCTTGGGCAGATGACAATTATTACATGTGTGTATTCAATCAACTGCTGTAGAAGAGTGAGAGTAGATTTCGTGTGCTTTCTCTCATGAGTACGGAGAGAGGCGGTTCAGAGAAGCGCTAACGGCGTGTCGTCATCACCAACCAGAGCAAACGAAACAAACGAAGCAAGGCTTTAATATATCCTAGATAAGACTCCTGATAAGGAATGTCTGGACCGTTTAGTGATATAACAGACACAATCTTCGCTGACAAGTCTGTTCTCAATGAGAGTTACCAGCCAGAGGAAATCCTTGAGCGAGACGAGGAGATAGACGCATTCAGCCATGCACTTCAAGATGTCCTCTTTGGGCGTGAACCTGAGAATATCTTCCTGTATGGGAAGGCGGGGCTCGGAAAGACGGCAGTTACGAAGTACATGATGGATGAACTAAAGGAAGAAGTGGAAGACCGAGATGAAGCGGACGATCTCTATATTCATGATATCAATTGTAACGGTAAGACACTGTTCATGGTTGTCCGTCGTCTCGTGAATAACCTTCTTCCAGAGGATGCAAGTCCATTTCCGAAGCGTGGTCTTGGAACAGGTGATGCCTTTGACGAACTCTACCGACAACTCGATCGATTAGGCGGGACGCATCTGATAGTCTTTGACGAAATTGATCACTTGGATGACGTCAATACACTTCTCTATGAGCTTCCTCGAGCACGATCAAACAATTATATCGATGGTGCTTTGGTCGGGATTATCGGGATCAGCAACAACTACACATTCCGTCAATCACTCTCCTCGAAAGTCAAGGATACTCTCATGGAGACAGAGATTTCGTTCACTTCGTACGACGCTGGCGAACTCAGAACCATTCTTCACCACCGTGCCGATAGAGCGTTCATTGACGGTGCCTGTGACGATTCGGCAATCGCGAAAGCTGCCGCACTTTCTGCTCAAGATATGGGAAATGCACGGCAAGCAATCGATCTCCTCCGTGTTGGTGCGGAGGTGACTGAGAAGCAAGGAGACGACATCGTCTGCGATGATCACATTGAAGATGCACGTACACTTGTCCAGCGTGGGAGACTGAGAAACAGGATTCGTGACCAGACCGAACACGCTCAGTATATCTTGGAAACGATCGCGAAGCTCGAGAAGCGTAAAGAGGTCCCAGCACGGTCGAAGACGATCCAAGATGGGTATGAGCAGGTTGCGGATGCTTACGGTGCAACACCTCTTACTACGCTGAAAAGCATCCAAGATCACTTATCTGATCTCCATATGCTTGGATTCTTGATTAGACATGAACGAAATCAAGGGCTTAGCGGGGGGCAGTACTACGAGTACGAACTCGACCTTGATCCAACAATTGTTCTCGAAACGAGAGAAGAGATCTCGCAGATGTTCAGCTAAAGCACACGAAATACCATTCTATTACGGATGACTGTTTCGCGATGATTTCTCAATTCTTAAGAAAGCACACGAAATGTACTCTCAAGCACCCAACCTACTGGTCTCCTTCCCTGTCTGAAAGCACACGAAATGTACTCTCAAGCACCCAACCTACTGGTCTCCTTCCCTGTCTGAAAGCACACGAAATGTACTCTCAAGCACCCAACCTACTGGTTCGCTTCCCTACCTCAGTGAAGCACACGAAATGTACTCTCTCACTGCAGCGTGAAGCAATATTCAGTGATACACTATAGCATCTCGAGCATCAACCTGCTTCTTTCCCTCCACCAGCCTATCGACTACAAAGACAGTTCACTCACCACTAATAGCCGTTTATAAGAGTCGAAACTATTCTCCGGGTATTGAGAGTCACAGTATCAGAAGCGTTCTCGAATACAGTATCCGAGCGCTGGCTGCATCTAGCTCTCTTTCTAACCAATGGCGACAGAGAAAGACACCACGCCGACTACTGGAGAGACGACTGCACCATCCCAAAACCAGAATCCAACCCCTGACGGAGACGGTCCCTGCGACTCGAGTACCCAATCACACATCACAGACGTAGATACCACGACGTCCACATCCCTCGAGTCACGAACGTATATCGAGATTCGGCCATCGACAAAGCCACTCAACCATGCAGCTGTCTCACAGGCAACGACAATTCTCTACGAGAGCCTCTACAACCTCTCAAACTCGAGTACTCAACTATCCCTCCGAAAGGGAACCCAACAACCGCTCATAGAGTGGCTGCTCGTTGCTGACGGCCAACCGGATACGAGCATTCAGTACCTCGTCGGAACCACACAAGACGCATTCCTTGACGAACTCGAGGCGATCCTTCGGACGGCGTTTCCAAATACGTACGAACTGACACAAGTCGACTGGCATCCACGACAGCTCCAACCGTCTCGTACCCCTTCCACAGACAACGACAGTCCAACACCATCCACCGCTGACACTCCAAGTCAGCCATATGCCGCTGGCGTCGAGTATCGCGGCGTAGCGAAAATCCGCCAGGACTGGCAAACCTCGCTCGCATCGTTCGAGGAACTCACCGACCACTCTCGAAAGACGCAGCCAGAGAAACACAAATCGAACTCCCGTCGTATCCCACTGGCAACGCTCGTCGAAACGCTCTGTGATTCAGCGGTCCCCGTCGTGTATCAGGTGGTCTGCAGTCCGCTTGGCGATCAGCGGGTCGATGCAGAAGGGTACCGCTACGATCTCGAGCGCGCCCTCGTCACACCAGCCGATCGTCTCCTCAATTTCGTCTTCCCTCGATCGGAAGAGAAACTCGAGCCAGAAAACCTCGCTCGTCCATATCGTGACCGTCTCACCGAACTCGAAACGCGTGACCTTCGACGGACATTTTGTCTTTCGGCCCGAGCAGTGGCACTCACAGACAGCACGAACTCACAACAAGCTGAGACAGTCGCTCGAAGACTCACAAACGTGTTCGGCCATCTCAGTGGTTCCTTTCATTCGATTCACGGACACCTAATCACCGATACCGACCGGCATACGCCTGCAAGTCAACTCTTCGAGGACATCTGTCGACGAACCTATCCCGAACCAACATACGGAACGCTCGAAAGCCGTCTTCCATGGAAGTCATACGAGAGCGCTGGAATCGTCGTCGCACCGGACGAACTCCCAGGGTTCTGTCTGATCGACGGCGTTGGCCTCACACCATCTGGTCAACGAGCACTCGGGGCTCGACAATCCGAGCGAACCGGCCTGTCTCTGCCATCACCGGATCACCTCGCACAGTACACGGGACCCGGACAGGCGCTCTGCATGCCACTAACCGATGACCGCCAACCTTACCAAAACCCGTTCGTCCTTCCACCAACACTTCAGGATAGACATCTCTTCGTCATCGGCGATACAGGCTCCGGGAAATCCGTCCTCACAACTGGTGCAATGCTGTCGAACGTCGAGGCCACAGACGGCCCCGAGATCCTCTTCGATTACAAAGGAGGGGGAACAGCCGAGGAGTACCTCCAAGCCCACTACACAGCATATGACGGCCTCGAGGACGTCAGCTACTTCGACCTCACCGAAATACTACCTGCGCTGTCGATTTTCGATATCAGGTCGCTGCTCGATTCCGGCCTCTCACGAGAAGAAGCACGCTCGAGAATCGCAGGCCATTACGAAGAGATCCTCGCGGGGCTGATGGGCGAAGAACAGTACTATGGAGCGACGGAATCGACGAAGGCGATTCGCAATCACCTTCGAGCGTTGTACGATCCGATTCACGGCACCGACGCCGTTTCACATAAGGATCTCTACCGGGCGCTCCAGCGTACACTGAGCGATCGAACACCGCCACCGACTTCGGATGAACGACTCACCGAGTATTTCGCTGGGTTGCTCGAACGCGATCGAGACGTCTTCAACATGGTTCTCGGTGGCGCCGTGGCTCGAGTCGAGATCATCGCGACTGACGATCGACTTGCACCGCTGTTCGATCACGTCCATCGTGCTCACACGGATGAAGACGACACTGAGAGTGACGAAACGGATCCCCACTTCGATTTCACAGACGTCATCGACGACGATACGGTCGTTATCTTCGATTTCGGTGGGATGGAAGAGCGGATCAAACACGCACTGACCCTCGTCTTGCTCTCAAATCTGTGGATTGCACTGAAAGAACGTTCTGCAGCCCAGAAAACGACACACCAACAGCCCCCACGAGTCAATCTCTATCTCGAGGAAGCGAAAGACATCGCCGCGACGCAACTGGTCGATACCCTCCTCTCACAGGGGAGATCGTTTGGCCTCTCCCTCATGCTCGGCGTTCAATTCCCTGGGCAACTCGACTCTCCAGATCCGTCGAATCACACCTACGAAGAAGCGCTCAACGAGATCGGAACGTTCGTCGTTGGCAACGTCAGCATCGAAGATGACCTGGCGAAGGCGCTCGCGACCGACGACGTTCCACCAACAAAGGTTGCCAGGCGGCTTGCAGCGATTCGTCATGGCGAGTGGCTCGTCCGCCCTGCAGCCACATTTGGCTCACCTGCCCCACGACCGTTTCTCGGACGATCACTACCCGCTCCCGATGGACACCCCGCAAGTGAGACTCCACTTGGCGACGAGCAGTATCAGGCCTTCAACACAGCATTCGAACTCACCGCACTCGAGACGTGGAACGAAGCGGGACTCAAATATGAGAGCGATCACCCGGGCACCGAGAACGGATCGGGAGACGAGGACACAACCGAAGAAGAGACACTCCGGGTTGACTCACTACTGCCACACACGAAGCGACTCCCCGAGTACGTGAGCTACGACGAATCGATACACGCCCTCTGTTGTGGATCCTGTGAGAACCGCTACGATCCGACCATCGAAGGGATGGAACGGTCGATTGAGTGCTGTCGTTCACTTACAGACGTCGAGTCTGACGATATTCCTGTCTGCGATATCAATCTCAAGCTCACAGCCGAAGAGCGAGACCTCTCTGACTGGAGTGACCGACAACTGCTCTTCTTACAAACGGTGTACAACGCACAGCAACTTCGGTATGATCCGCTCGAGTACGATCTTCTCCACGACTCGATGATTAGACTGCAGGAGTACGTCGGGATCGAAACCGACGAAATCGCTCCACTGCTCGAGGCCGACCTCCTCAGACACGATACGGATCACCCACACCGTCTCTACACCGTCTCGTCGGAAGGCCGGTCTACAATTGGTGAAAGCTATCGCAAAGGCGTCGATTACGGCCATGGAGTCGGTGATCTCGATGAATCCAGTGAACACGTCCTTGGAGTCGAAGTCACCAGACAGCATCTCGAAGAGGCATACGCGGAAGACCCCGAATCAGATGTCACCGATGTCGTACCATATTACGAACTCGACGATCAGCATCGACTCGACCTCGCGGGCGTGGACGCCGATGGCGAGATCATCGTCACTGCCGAGGTTGAACGTATTAATAACGACACCCGACGCGCGGTGCCCGCCGATTTCGACAAGATGGCTGCTTGTGAACCCGAGGCCGCACTCTGGGTCGTGATGAAACAGGCTGATGGCCACAAAATACTCTCGGCACTCAACGACCCGCTCGAGGGGCCTCCTCGAGTCGAGAAAACGTATGCAAAAACCACGCCACCCCAACAGTTCCGGATCGACACGCCAGGGATGACGGCAGTCTATCCCGCAGAGTGGCTCCGAGACCGCTCGCCAGATCTCCCGTAGCTTACTGGGCTGGGTAGTTCTCCTTCTGCGGCGCCTCTCTATTCTGGTTCAGATTCCTCATAATCGGTTCTCTCGTCCGCAAGTGTTGCTGTGGGGGTCTCTCGAGCGGGAACCTAGGACGGAGATTGCTCGAGCAGTGGATTGGCTGTTGGGGTCGTAGCTCGCACAAATTGGGCTCTCTTGCTCGAGTCAGGATTGGAATCGACCCGTCTATCAGACTCATACCTCCTCAGTCGAAAGGAATCGGGTGAAAAGGACATCCTCTTCCGAACTCCTTGTCTGGCGTTTCTCGAGACGTTCCACGTATTGGGGACCGAAATCGATCGATGAGTGGGGCCACTTCTGCTAACTACTCGAGTGGATGAAGTCTGTCGGCTATTCAAAACCGAGAGACGGGAGCCGGTTATGAGGCTTCAGCCATTCCGTATCGGTCACGTTTGCTAGCGCGAATACGCTTCTGAGATGCCCGATTCGCTTCACGACACACGTTTCAGGAAGTCTACTCGAGTTGGGTGATGGTCTCGAGTCCTTTTTCCTTTCTTCCTAGGATTCCGTTCTATTGCCACACAACACCACCTTGCGGTGGCTAGAGCTATTATGACGATCGGTGGATGGCATAGCTCAACAATCAGTCACACGACGATAGAGACGACACCACCGCCGACGATGGCGAGCCCACCGAGGCCGAAACAGACGACCCAGAACGGGATGCGATCGACGATCCGCATGAGGGCGTCGATGGTGAGATAGCCGACGAAGGAACTGACTCCAAGTGCCGCTAATGCAGGCACTGGCTCGATACCGGGAAGACCACCGGCACCCGTAATAGTGAGAGCAGCAGCACCGAGACTGGCAGGAATCGACAACAGAAAGGAGAGACGGAACGCTGCCGGCGGATCATAGCTCCGAAACAGCAGTGCGCTCGTCGTGATACCCGACCGGGAGATCCCAGGCAGGATCGCAACGCCCTGGACGGCCCCGACCAGAACCGAGTCAGGTAGCGTCGGCGCGTCACGGATCCCCATTGACACCGACTCCGAGGCGAGCTGAAGGATACCCGTGAGCACCAGGAGAACACCGATAGCCGCGATGAAGATGCCGCCGGTAAGCTGGCCGGCGAGATCAACTGCATACACGTACAGTGGGATTCCCACGACGCCAGTCATTAGCGTGGCGACAACGACGTACGACGCGATGGCGTTCTCGCCAGCGTACGCGCTGTCGGGTCGCCAGCCGGGCACTGCGCGGATGGCCGTTGCAATATCGTCGCGGTAGTAGACCGCCGCCGAGAGTGTCGTGCCGACCTGCAAGAACAGCGCCAGTTGCACCGCAACTGCAGGGTCGGTGCCCACGACAGTCAAGAACAGCGCCAGGTTGCCCTGACTCGAGACGGGCAACCACTCGACGATTCCCTGAACGATCCCGGCGAGGATTGCGACGACGAGGTCGATTCGGCTCACTGATGATGATGCGACAGTGTGATAACTTAAATGAATCCGATTCGAGTCAGTGATCGAGCGAGAAGATGAATTGTGCCCGAGCTACTCGACCGTCACGCTCTTGGCCAGATTGCGCGGTTTATCGATCGAGCGTCCCAGCAGGTTCGCAACCCAGTAGGCGACCAGTTGTAACTGAACGTTCGCGAGCACAGAGTTGCCGAAATCACCGACAGCAGGAATCTCGAGGACGTGATCGGCGTACCGCCCCACGTCGGACTCGCCGTCGGTGATCGCCACGACGGGCGCATCGCGAGCCTCGACTTCTTTGACGTTTCCGATGGTCTTCCGTGCGGTCTCATCGTCACCGGTGACGACTGCGAACACGGGAGTGTTTTCGGTCACAAGCGCGAGCGGGCCGTGTTTCAACTCGCCAGCCGCGAACCCTTCCGCATGTCGGTAGGTGATCTCTTTCATCTTCAGCGCGCCCTCGAGCGCAACGGAATAGTGGTACCCACGGCCGATGAAGAAGTACGCGTCAGCGTCGGCATACTCCTCGGCGATCGCCCGTGCATCAGTCGTCTCGAGGACAGTCCTGACCTGGCCGGGAATATCCCGGAGTGCCTCGAGCTCTTCGCGAGTTGGCCCGTCGCCGAGTGCGAACGCAAAGAGGGCGAGTGCCAGCTGCTGGCTTGCGAATGTCTTCGTTGCGGCGACGCCTATCTCGGGACCGGCTCTGATATAGAGGGCGTGATCACACTCGCGTGCAGCCGAACTGGCGACCGTATTGGTCACCGCGAGCGTCGTCGCCCCGGCGCGGGCGGCCTCTCGAAGCGCGCGTAATGTATCAGCCGTTTCGCCGCTCTGGGTAACGCCGACAACGAGGGTCTCATCGTCGATGGGGACGCGATCGCTCGCGTACTCGCTGGCGAGAAACGCCTGCGCCCGAACCCCTGCTTCTCGGAGTCGCTCAGCGCCGAACAGCGCTGCGTGATACGACGTCCCGCAGGCGACGAATTGTACCGGCCCCTCGTGGTCGAGGTCAGCAAGGTCTTCGAGATCGACCGCTCCATCGAGATCGTCGATTCGACCGCGAAGACACTGCCGTAGGGCTTTCGGCTGCTCGTGGATCTCCTTGAGCATGTAATGGTCGTAGCCACTCTTTTCTGCGTCTTCGGGATCCCACGCAACCGTTTCTATCGGCCGGTCGACGGAGTTGCCCTCCGCGTCGGTGACGACAGCATCGTCGGCAGTCAGCCGAACGAAATCGCCATCCTCGAGATAACAGACGCGATCCGTGTGCTCGACGAACGCGGGAACGTCACTCGCGAGATACGTACCGGTTTCGCCGAGGCCGACGACGAGCGGGGAGTCCTGTCGAGCTGCATACACCGTCTCCGAGCCGTCGAAGACAGCAGCGATCGCGTAACTGCCCTCGAGTTGATCGATCGTCAGTCGGAACGCTTCCTCGGGAGTCGCGCCTCGGTCGAGATAGCGACCGATCAACTGCGGGACGACTTCGGTGTCGGTCTCGCTCTGGAACGTGACTCCAGCGTCGATGAGATCGTCGCGCAGCCGCTGGTAGTTCTCGATGATGCCGTTGTGAACGACTGCAACGCGACCTTCTTCGTCGCGGTGTGGGTGTGCGTTCACATCGGATGGGGGACCGTGCGTACTCCAGCGCGTATGGCCGATCCCAGTCAATGCATCCTCGAGTTCGTCTCTCGGAACCGTGTTCTCGAGTGCTGATAGCTCGCCCTCTGTCTTGTGAACCCTCACCGACGGTGTTGGCACAGCAAGGCCGGCAGAGTCATAGCCGCGATACTCGAGACTTGACAGGCCATCGAGGACCACATCGACGGCGTCGACACCGTTGGACGTCCCAACATACCCGACGATACCACACATCGTCACTGCACCTCCGCTCCATCGTCGACCGTCCCGCTGACGGCTGTACCGGCGGTAATAACAGCATCGGAGCCGACGACCGTTCCCGGCGCGTAGGTCACACCGCCTCCATCACGAACACGATCCGCGAGCACAGCACCCAGCCGCTCGTTCTCGTGGATTCGATCGCCAACGCGGACATCGCCGGGGCCACCGACCATGGTCGAGCCAGCGCCGATCTGGACGCCATGGCCAGTCACACCATCGATGAGTGTCGCGTTTGCTCCGATGCGGGTGTCTGCATCGACGACACTGTTCTCGACGACTGCGTTCGCTCCCACCGTCACGTTCTCGCCGAGCGCGACGTTCGGACCGACGACGCTCCCCGGGCCGATGACGCAGTCCGTCGAAATCACGACCGGTTCGACGACCGTCGCGGACTCGTGGACCTGTGCATCGGTTGAGACCGTGCTTTCGACGCCGTCTGTGCTCCCGAGGAGTGTTTCCGTCACCTCGAGTAAGTCCCACGGATACGTCGCGTCGTACCAGAACCCGTCGGATGTGACACCACGGACGGTTTCGTCGGCGTCGATCGCGTTCGCAATACCGTCGACGAGCGAGTATTCGTTGAACTGGGGCTCCGGACCACGGAGATATTCGAAAATCTCGGACTCGAACACATAGACACCTGCATTGAGGTGGTAACTGCGGTCGTCATGGGGCCGTTCGACGATCTCCGAGACGTGCTCGTCGTCCTCGAGGATCACGCCGCCGTAGTTAGCGATGTCCCCGTCTCGAACGAGTCCAAGCGTTGCGATAGCGTCGTTATCATGGGCTTCACGAACGTCCTCGATGAGCCTCTGTTCGACGAGCTGATCACCGTTGAGTACGAGCTGCGGACCCGAAACCTTGGGTTCGGCTTCCAGAAGCGCATGGCCACTGCCGAGTTGCTTGTCTTGGACGACGTAGTCGATCGACGCACCGCGGTACGTCGATCCGAAGTGTGACTGCACGTGCGTGCGACCGTAGCCGACAACGACGGTAATCTCCGTGATATCGGCGTCGACAAGCGCATCGAAGACGTGCTCGAGTATAGGTTTGGTCGCTGCAGGAAGCATCGGCTTCGGCCGATGTTTCGTCAACGGCCGAAGTCTGGCCCCTTCCCCCGCTGCAAGGACCACCGCAGAACTGATTGGCATGTCAAGAATGACAGTAATGAACGACTATTGTTCTTGTGGATCGGATTTTCACTCGCCACTACTATCGAGACTGGCTCGGAAGTACCGAAGAGATTCTGTGATTCGAAAAACAGGGAGGAGACCGCTCAGCTGTCTCGATCCGTCTCCCTCGAACTCAGGTCACGCCTGCTGTTTTTCTTTTGTGAGCACCCGCACGTTTTCGATCCCGGTATCGGGATACTGACCCGCATCGTCTTTCTCGACAGCCTTGACCATGTCCCAGACGACGTTGAGACCGGTCGTGACGCCCTCGAGGGCCTCCATCTCACAACCCGTCTTCCCAGTTGTCTCCACGGCAACCTGAAGCTCGATTCGGTCCTCGGCGAGCGAGAAGTCAGTATCGACGTTCGTAATCGGAATCTGATGGCACATCGGGATCGTTTCCCACGTGTGCTTGACGGCCTGGATCGCCCCGACGCGAGCGGTCGCGAGCACGTCGCCCTTGCCGACTTCGTCCTCTCTGATAGCCTCGATCGTCGATGGCTTGAGACGAATCTCGCCAGTCGCGACCGCGCGACGCTCGCTGTCGGGTTTGTCGCCGACATCGACCATCTGGACATCGCCTTCGTCGGTAGTGTGGGTGAGGTCGTCGGCTGCGTGGTCGACACCGCTCGAGTCAGCCGCGTCGTCGTTCTCACGCATCCGTCTCACCCCACAACACCGCGGGGATTTCGTCGAGCATCTCGGAAGCGAGTACGCCGAGTGCATCGGTGTCAGCGAGTCGCTCGCCCGCAATGCCGTTGACGTACGCGCCGGCCGTCGCAGCCTCGAGCGGATCGGCCTCCTCGAGCAGCGCCGCAACGATCCCCGCAAGCAAGTCACCAGTACCGCCGACTTTCATTCCCGGCGTTCCCGACCGGCAGATCCGGGTACGATCGCCGTCGGTTATCACGTCGTCGACGCCTTTCGCGAGGACGACGTGGCCCAGGTCGGCCGCGAAGGCCTCGATCTCGTCGGCTGCGTCGCGTAGCGACTCGGTGTCCGGCCCGCCCATCCGGGCGAGTTCCTGGCGGTTCGGCGTACAAACGAGCGTCGCCTCGGTGTCGACCTCGGGGACGACCGACAGCGCATCGGCGTCGACGACCGCCGGCCCTGTGTACGATTTGAGGAACTGGCGCGTCGCCTCGAGCGTTTCGTCCGCGGTCCCGAGACCAGGACCGAGGACGACGATATCGTCGTGGCGTTCGGCCGTCTCGACGAGGCCGGCGGCCTGGTCGGGCGAGAGACGATCGCTTCCGTAGGGCTGGACGATGAGGTCCTCGGCGTAGCTCTGGATCTCGCCGGCGACGGACTCCGGTGCAGCGACGAACGAAAGTTCGACCCCGGCTCGGAGCGCTGCCTGTGCGGCGAGTGCCGGCGCGCCGGTGTAGGGGCCGCCGCCGATGACGAAGACGCGGCCGTCGCGACTCTGGGGCCGGGCGAGGGCAACGTCGCCGGGGCCAGCGAACCGTTCGGAGGCAGCCGGAATTCCGATGTCCGCGACGGTGACGTCGGCGTCGAGATCGTCGAGCCCCGGTTTCGTATCGTGGAAGGTGACGACGTGGTCGGCTTCGACGCCGTTAGACGCATGATCTCCCCCGTCGGCGTCGAAGCCGGATGGAACATCGACCGCAAGGATGGTCGCGTCAGCGTCGTTGATCGCCGCCGCTGCGGTCGCCGCCGGCTCCCGAAGGTCGCCGCTGATCCCCGTGCCGAGCATCGCATCGACGATCACATCCGCCTCGTCGAGGTCGGACGCATTCGAGTCGGCTGTGAGGGCGCTCGAGTCGGGCACCTCACGGGTGTCGTAATCTGCCTGCTCGAGCGCGTCCCAGTTCTCACGGGCGATGTCGGTGCCGATCAGGTCGGCACGGCCGAGCAGTAGCGTGGTGACATCGTAGGCGTCCAGAAATCGGGCGGCGACAAACGCGTCCCCGCCGTTGTTCCCCCGGCCAGAGACGATGACGATGCGAGCGCCCGGGTCGGCGATCTCTCGGATCGCTCGAGCGACCGCGTGTCCGCTCGATTCCATCAACTGCTTTTGTGGCACGCCCAGCGCCGCGGCGTTTGCGTCGACAGCGGCCATTCGCTCGCCTGTAATCATATGCGAGGGTTCGGCCGGCCAACCGTTGAAGATTGCGGACGGTGCAGTCCTTCGACGGCTGGCACCCTCTCATCGCCCGAGCGTGGCACGAACTGAGCTCATGTGGAGTCCGCGACCAGCACCGTTAATATCAGTTCTTGTGAATGGTTCGGCGTTCAAATGGGTGCAATTCGCGTCAACGGACTCCGGAAGTCCTACGGAGCCGTCGAGGCGGTCGCCGGGATGACGTTCACCGTCGAGCGCGGTGAGCTGTATGGCTTTCTCGGTCCGAACGGGGCCGGAAAGACGACGACGATCCGAACGCTGACCGGCCAGATCAGACCGGATGCGGGAACGGTCCGCGTCCTCGAGACAGATCCGGCGACAGAGCCGCTCGAGACGCGCCGGAAAGTCGGTATCCTGCCAGAACAGGGATCGCCGCCGAGCTTTCTAACACCGCGTGAGTACCTCGAGTTCGTCGGCGAGGTGCGGGGTCTCTCAGCTGACCGGGTCGCAGACCAGACGGCAGCGTGGGCCGAGCGGCTGGGCTTCGAGAGCAAGCTCGAGACGCTGCATACCGATCTCTCGCGCGGCCAGCAACAGAAGGTGATGATCACGCAGGCGTTTATCCACGAACCGGATGTCGTCTTCATCGACGAGCCGCTAGCGAACCTCGATCCGCTCGTTCAGGAACAGGTCAAGCGATTCCTGGTCTCCTATGCGGCCGGCGACAACGCCGTCTTCGTCTCGACGCACAACATCGACGTCGCCGAGGAGATCTGTACCCGCGTCGGCATCGTCGCCGACGGCCAGCTCGTGACCGAACGCTCGCTCGCGGGTGATCGTGACGACTCGCTGCTCGAGCTCTTCCTCGAGCGCGTCGAGGGAGCAGCGGAACGAGACGTGCCGAACCTCGGATTGACAGACCGGACAGAGACATGAGCGGAACGGTGATTTCGACTAAACGGCTGCTCAAAGTGCTCTTTCGCGAAGAGTGGCGACTCCACACCCAGCTGTTCGGCGGCTGGCGCTTCGCACTCTTTCCGGTCGTTATCGCCGTCCTCGCCGTGAGCGCAACGGTTGCGCTGCTCGAGACCGGCACCGCGAGGGGGACGATCGTCGGCGGCCTGCACGCGCTGACCATCGGCTTCGGCCTTTACAGCGGCACCGCCGGCTTCGCGGGGTCGGACATGCTCGAGAGCGTCTTCGGCCGGCTGTCACTGCTACTGTCGTCGTCGACGACACTGCCACTTTCGCGGCGGCGGTTGCTCGGCGTCTTTCTCCTGAAGGACGCGCTGTTCTACGGCGTTGTGTTCGTGCTGCCGATGGCACTCTCGAGCGCAGCCCTAACAGGACTCTCGGCCGCCACGCCGGTCGCAGTCGGGCTGTTCTGGCTATCGCTTTGTCTCGTCTTCGCGGCCGGGATGGCGACGACCGTCGGGCTAATCGCCATCCGAACTCGCGGCGTGCCGCCGTGGGGTATCGGGCTGGCGGTCGGCCTCTCCGTCGTCGGCATTTGGGCCACGGGCAGTCTCGGCGTCGTCCAGTCCGTTCTGGTGCCGGTGCGCGGCTCCGCGATCGCCGCTGGCGGGCTGGCCGTCAGCACCATCGTCGTCGCGATGGTCTCGCTCGTGGCCTACAATCCGACGTACGGTCGACCCTCGCGGACCGCGACCGATCGCTTTGCCCGGCTTAGTGGGGCACTCCCCTTCGAGAACGCGCCGCTGGTCACGAAGTCGCTGCTCGACCTTGCGCGCTCCTCGGGCGGCGTCTGGAAGCCGTTCGTCTCGGCGTCGATCCTGCTCGCGCTGGTGGCCGCGCTCGTCGGTGTCGTCGATTCGATCACCGGCATCGCGCCCGCACCGGGAATCTTCTTCGGTGGCGTCCTCGGCCTGTCGGCGTTTACGACCTACAACTGGCTCACCCAGTTCGACTCGCTCGAGGCTTACCTCGCCTACCCCATCTCGATCGCGGACGTCTTCCGGGCCAAGCGAATCGCATTCGTGCTCGTCGGTGCGCCGACGGTCGCCGTGCCCTACCTCGCGGCCGTTATCTGGTTCAATGCGACGCTGCTCGATGCCGTCGTCGGCGCGATCCTGCTGGCTGGCTACGCGCTGTATTACTACGGCCTCACCGTCTACATCGCCGGCTTCGATCCCAACGAGTTCCTCTTCGACGCCGTTCGCTTTGCGACCTTTACCGTCGGCGTCGCCGTCGCCCTCGTGCCGACGCTGGTTGCCGGCTTCGTCGTCGTCCCACCGTCCGTCGAACTCGCTGCTGCGCTCAGCGTCGGCGGGGTCGTGATGGGGATCATTGGGATCGTCCTCTCGAGTCGCGCCGGGCCACGTTGGGAGCGGCGATATCGACGGGAGTGACGACCGGTGACTCTCACGGTACGGGAGTTATCATCATGAGCTATTTGCCGGGAGGACAAACCGACGGCCGTGAGCGCTATCGAGCGAGTCGGAGTCTGTGTCGACAGGTGGCGGAATCCGTGAGTCGACCCGACCCGACGCGGCGATCGGTCCTCGCGGGCATCGGAGCCGCAGGTGCAACGGTGGCCGCGCCCACGGTCAACGCAGCCCAGACAGCGAGGAGGCAAATCCAGCAGCAAGTGAACCCCCTTGCCGATCGCGACGCGTTCGAGGCGTTTCTCGACGGCGTAATGGAGACACACCTCAAGAGCCACGACATCGCGGGCGCGACGGTCGCCGTCGTCGACGGCGACGATGAGTTCACGAAGGGGTACGGCTACGCCGATATCAGTGCCGAAACACCGGTCGACGCTGATGAGACGCTTTTCCGGATCGGCTCGGTGTCGAAACTGTTCACCTGGACTGCCGCCATGCAGGCGGTCGAACGAGGCGACCTCGCAATCGACGAAGACGTCGACGCGACGCTCGAGGCAGTCGATCTTCCCGAGACGTACGACGAGCCGATCAGACTCGATCACCTCGCGACGCACACCCCTGGCTTCGAGGAACGCGTCCGAGGGACGTTCGTCCAGAACGAATCGGAGCTGCGGCCGCTCGCGGAGATGCTCCGGACCGAACAACCGTCGCGGGTCCGGCCGCCGGGGGAGTTCGCGGCCTACTCGAACTACGGCTCGGCGCTCGCCGGCCAACTGGTCGCCGAAACCGCCGGCTCGTCGTTCGAGACGATCATCGAGGACGGTATCTTCGAGCCGCTCTCGATGGAGCGAAGCACGTTCGCCCAGCCAGTTCCGGACGACTTCGCGGACGATCTCTCGAAGGGATACGGAGCAGATGGCCGTACCGACGGCGAGTTCGAGTACGTCGGCATCCCGCCTGCGGGGGCGATGAGCGCCACGGCAACCGACATGGCGTCGTTCGTACGGGCGTTCCTGCAGGACGGCGCGACTGACGATGGGCGACTGCTTGAGGCAGAATCCGTCGCGGAGATGCACCGGCGGCGGTTCGGCCACGACGAGCGGCTCAACGGGATCGCCTTCGGCTTCTACGAGATGAGCAGAGACGGTGTCCGCGTGGTCGGTCACGGCGGCGATACCGAGCTGTTCCACAGCCTCCTGTTTCTGCTTCCCGAACACGACGTGGGGGTGTTCGTCTCGTACAACAGCGTGGGCGGACTCGAGGCGAGACCGGAATTCGTCGACGCCTTCTTCGAACAGTACGTCGCGGACGCAGCATCGGAATCGGAGACGCCCGAGCCAAACGGCCCGCCAGAGCGAGCTGATGCGATCACCGGCACCTACCGCTCGAACCGGATTCCGTATACGACCTCCGAGAAGTTCCTCGGATTCCCCTCGACGATCTCCGTCTCGGTCGACGACGATGGACGACTCATCACTCAACCCCTCGGCGGCGAGACGACACAGTGGGTGGAAGTCGAACCGCTCCTGTTTGCGGAAGTCGACGGGACGGATCGGCTCGCCTTCCGTGAGGACGACGGCGAGATCACACACCTCTTTCTCGACAGTACCCCTGTCACGGCCTTCGAACGGCTCTCGAGACGCGAGACGCCGACCGTCCACCTCGCAGTGCTCGCGATTTCACTGGTGGTCTTCCTCGCCACGGTGGTCGGCTGGCCACTTGCTGCCGGCTGGCGACGCTACCGTGGGCAGGCCGGCGCGCTCGAGGGAACCGAGCCGCCGCTCCGATACGCGCGCTGGGTCGCGGGTGCAACCAGTGGGGCGTTTCTCGTCTTCGCCGTCGCGTTCGCGGCGATCCTCGCGACCGATCCGACCGGGCTGTTGCTCGGTGATCCGCTACGGTTTCGGCTGCTGCTCGTGGTGCCGCTGCTCGGGGCGATCGGCACCGCCCTGACGGTCGGGCTGGCCGCACACGCGTGGTACGAGCGCCAGTGGGGACTGCCAGCCCGGCTCCACTACACGGCCGTCGCCATCGCCGGCGTCGCCATCTGCTGGGTGCTCGTCTACTGGAACCTGCTGTGGTACCGGATGTGACGGACGAACCGATACGTCGAAGCCACTCGAGCGAAATCGTCCGAGGGAACGCCGAATGACGAAGACGATTCTGATCGCCGGAACCGCGAGCCACGTCGGAAAGTCGACGGTCGCAGCCGGTCTCTGTCGATTGCTCGCCGACCGTGGGGTCGACGTCGCGCCGTACAAGGGCCAGAACATGAGTAACAACGCGCGTGTCGTCGTTCGGCCGGACATGGATGGCCAGCGAGACGGAGCGACCGACGGGGACGAAAGCGCCAGCACCGACGGCCGGTGGGGCGAAATCGGCGTCTCCCAGTTCGTCCAGGCTCGAGCGGCCCGTATGACTCCCACTACCGACTGCAACCCGGTCCTCCTCAAGCCCCGCGGCGACGGTGAGAGCCAGCTCGTCTTGCAGGGAGAAGCCCACGACCACGTCCCTGCGGGAACCTACTACGATGAGTACTGGGAGCGAGCGCGCGAGGCCGCCGAAGAGTCCTATCGCAGACTGGCGGCCGACAACGACGTGATCGTCGCCGAGGGCGCGGGCAGCATCGGCGAGATTAACCTCCACGATCGGGACCTCGCGAACGTCGAGACCGCCGAGTTCGCCAATGCCGACATCCTTCTGCTTGTCGACATCGAACGCGGGGGGGCCTTCGCCAGTCTCTACGGGACGATCGAACTCGTTCCCGACGCCCTCCGCGAGCGTATCGTCGGCGCGGTCATCACGAAATTCCGTGGCGACCCATCCCTGCTCGAGCCCGGCATCGAGGAAATCGAATCCCGGACGGGCGTACCGATTCTGGGCGTGCTCCCCTACGACGACCCTGGTCTTCCCGAGGAGGACAGCGTCGGCCTCCCAGGCAGCGAGGAACGTGGCGTCGTCGGTGACGACGATGGGATTCCCGACGATCGGCGGATTCGGATCGCTGTCCCCCGGCTTCCGCGGATCTCAAACGCGACCGATCTCGAGGCGCTGGCAGTCGAGCCCGGCGTCTCGGTGGTCTACGTTCCGGTCGATGACGCGCGTTCGACGAACCCACTCGAGGCGATCGACGCCGACGCGGTCGTCATCCCGGGGACGAAGAACACGGTCGACGACTTGCTGGCACTCCACGAGGCCGGCTTCGCCGACGCACTCGCAGCCTTCGACGGCCCGGTCGTCGGAATCTGTGGCGGCTACCAGATGCTCGGTGAGCGGATCACCAACGCCGCGCTCGAGGGAACGGGCACGGACGACGTAATCGACGGACTCGATCTACTGCCGGTCGAAACCCGTTTTGAGGGGGACAAGCGCCTCGAGCAGACGTCGGTGCCCGTCGACGGGTCGGCGTCGCCGCTGCTCGACGGTGCCGACGGACCCGCGTCAGGCTACGAGATCCACGCGGGCCGGACGCGGGCGATCGAAGACGTGCGTCGGCCGCTCGGCGACTCGAGTGCGGCCCGTGGACAGGTGCTGGGCACCTATTTGCACGGGCTGTTCGACAACGAATTGGTTCGGACGGCATTTCTCGAGTCTGTCGCGGCGACAGCAGGGGTCGACTGGTCGCCGCAGGCGGAGACGGAAGCGTCACCGTCGACGGACCCGGACGCGACAGAGACGGGATCGACGCCGTACGATCGCGCGGCACAACTCGTCACCGAGCACGTCGATCTGGCTGCGCTCGGCGAGCGATTCGACGATAGACGGCAAGACCAACAGCAGAGACGTTCGAGCGACTATGATCCGTCGCGGTAGGTGCCGAGCAGTTCCTCGAGAATGATACACTCCTGGTCGGTCTCGTCGTAGTGGGTGTCGATGAAGCGTTCGGCGGCCTCGTAGTTGCCACGCAGTCCGTGTTTGCGGACGTTGATGACGGCGTCAAGGAAGAAGGTGCCACCGTCGGTCCCGAGCGCCTCGGCGTGGTCGCGGTCGCTGATATCGAGTTCGGCCTGGATCTCGTCGAAGTTGAACGTCTTGACGTCGTGATCGTCGTTGATCAGGGTGAGGACGTACTCCGCGGAGAACCGATAGAACTCGGATTTACTCTCGAACATACCGTCTTCGACGAGCGCGTCGATCTCTTCGACCACGTCGTCGGGGTACCTGACGGTATCCTTCGCCATGTTCCGTAACTGGTCGGTACTCATTAATTACTGTTTCGCTGATCTCGTTCAGGTTGGAAACCAAACAATGAACCGAGCTGTCGGACGTGACCGATCAGACAGAGGCGACGGCGACGCGCCGATCATGGCTCGGCCTCTAGATAGCGTCTGCTGGCGGAGCAGGCCACGTACATCGAGATGTGGTCTCGAGAGCGTCCACCTGCAGAGTTATTGGGGTTCGCGCAAAAGGACGGACTGTCATGGTAGACGAAACTGAACTCCGCGAGCAGATGATCGACGCGTTCGAAAACGCCGACTACCCGGTCTCGAGTCCGATGGACCTCGTCCCGGCGTTGCCCGATGGCCCGGGGACGAAATTCGAGTCCGGCGACTTTTCGATGACCGCGATGGAACTCAACACCAAGACCACAGGTGGCGATTTCCCCTACGAGGACGTCGAGTCCCTCGTCGACGACCTCCTTCGGGAGCTCGAAAAGCAAGACGAGCTATGACATCCTCCGCGCCGTAAACGACGCGGTTTCCTCCGTGGAAGTCTCAGCCGGTCTACGTCTCCCCGGAGGCAACATTCCCGTGACGCTGGACAGTACTCGAGTCTGTGCGCTGTTCGTTGGGACGGTAAGAGCGTGGTGACTCCGACCAGTCGTGGTCGTCCCACACACCGCTCTCGAAGCCATTTTCGTCGCTGTACCGCATGAGGCGCTGGTAGTTAGCCTCGTTCCAGAGAGCGGCGGAAGCGTCCAACAGGTCCCGTAGCAGTTGCTCTCCGGTATCGGAGAGCGGTCACACGGCGAACGTGTTGGTGCGCTTCATGCCACAGCCATTTTACGTCGTCGAGTCAAATAAGACTTGTACGACAATGCGACCAGCAATAGATATTTCGTATGGACTCCACGGACGAGTGAAAGACCACGCCGAAGCAAACGACCTGTCGCTCGATGAGGCGTATGTCGAGGTGCTGGAAACCGGACTCGAGACGTTGGAGACCCAGGACGAGCAGTAACACGGTGATTTCTCGTCGAGGGTTACGCGATTCACGCCCGCCCTGTTCGGCGCTCGGTTCCGACAGCAGCGTGTCGGAACACTCTCGCCTCACGGGAAGGGCGGGGACTCTCTCGCTGTTACAGGTAGGCCACAGACGGCCATCGATCGGGTTCTTGTTGACGGGCAAGCGAATTACCCGTTGACCAGCAGGCTTTTTATAGGCTGAACAGGCGCAATACCACGCCGTTCACGGCGTGGATACGCGCCGTCACTTGTGGTAACAACCCACCGTTCAAACGCCACCCCCGAGTTTCCCATGGTGATATTTAAGTGACAGGCGACCTACTGTAGAGTAGGAATCGGTCGGAACGGATCGGATTCTGAACCGTCCTTCGGAGGCGGCCTGTCCGCCCACGAAACGAGGCAGTATCCGAAAAGGCAGTCGGTGAACGCACATTCCAGAAGAGTGTGTCTGTGCTGACTGTTCAAAGCGAGCACCA
>JGI12405J12835_1000195_pt1 | contig 20994 bp, 18 predicted proteins | sample A23P3SouthBayCA_FD_12835 | JGI IMG/M metagenome (IMG submission 12835)
CTAGGGGCGCCACCGTCGGCCGTTTCGCCGCCGCCGTCGTGGGACGCCGCCGTCGGCTCCCGCTATCACTGCCGACCGCGGCCTGGCGAGCGCGAGACTCGCGCCGACCAACACACCCGTGAAGTGACCGACGGCGCTGACGCCCGGGACGCCGACGATCGCTTCGAGCAGCGCCTGTCCGATCAGGAGCGCGCCGAACAGCGTCCACAGCCACGTCCCCTCGCTGTGCCAGCGGTCGGTAGCCGCCTCGTAGCGCAGGCTGTCGACCACGACCAGCGCCGTCAGCGCGTACGCGACCCCGCTTGCGCCGAGAGTTCCCGCGCCCGCGGGCTGGGCTGCGACCGCGTAGACGGCCACCTGCGTGACGACCGACGCGACCCCGCTCGCGGCGATCAGCCCGAGATATGTGCGGTCGGCCAGCCGGCGCTCGGCGACCGCACCGAACAGGACCAGGTGCGCGACGTTACTGACGAGGTGCGTCTCCTGGACCGGTGAGTGGGCCAGCGGTGCGAGCAGCCAGCCGAGCGACGGATTCTGCCGGGCGACGAACAGCGCGTAGAACGTCCCGGTCTGGCCGCTCGTCCACAGCCACAGCTCGACGGCATAGACGGCAACGAGCGAGAGACAGAACAGCAGCGTCAGACGCGTGTGTCGCAGCCAGCGGGCGCCGCCCCGGAGCGCCACGCCGACGTCGACCATCCGTTCAGGTCAACACTCCGACCAGCCGCAGGACTCGCAGGTCTTGCAGCCCTCTGAGTAGTGCAGCGACAGCGACCCACACTCCGGACACTCGGGGTTCTCCCCGGCGTCGATGAGGTCCTGCTGGGCGTCAGCCGACGCGCCCGCCCCTTTGTCGGCGCTGCCCGCGGCGGATGCACCGGCACCGGCGCTCGCCGACACCGCACCGCCGTCGGGTTCGGGCTCGGCGACTGCACCGTGGTCGGTACCGTCGTCGTCGACCTCGTCAGCGGTCTCTTCGAGAGTCCGCTGTTGCGGGTAGGCCTTGTCGATCTCGTCGTCGAGGTACCGCCGTAGCGCCGTTCCGAAGGCGTCCGGGATGGAGTTGATCTGTTCGCCCTTGTCCCAGGCGACCTTCGGCGAGCGGATGCCCTGGAGCTTGTCGACGATCTCGTAGGGTTCGACGCCCGAGCGCAGTGCGACCGAGATGGTCTTCGCGAGCGCGTCGGTGAAGGAGTTCGTGAACCCGCCCGAGTGACCCGTGTTGGCGAACAGTTCGAACGGCTCGCCCGTCTCTGGGTCCTCGTTGATCGTCACGTAGAGCTTGCCGTAGCCCGTTTCGATGCGCTGTGTGACGCCGTGGAGCTGGTCCGGGCGGGGCTTTTTCTCCGCGTAGACCGACTCCTCGCCGTCGGCCGCCGCGAGCAGTTCCTCGACCTGCTCGTCGAGGGCGGCCTGCACCGCGTCCTCTTCGAGGAACGCGTCCATGCCGCCGAAGATCTCCTCGATCTGGGCGACGACCTCCTCGGCGTCCATGTCGGCGAACTCCGTGTTCTGGGCGCGCGTCGTCAGCACCTGCTTCGAGCGGGTGCCGTCGCGGTAGTAGGTGACGCCCTTGCCGCCGTGGTCGTAGATGTACTCGAACACCTCCGCCGCGTCCTCGACAGTCGAGTCGTTGGGCGCGTTCACCGTCTTCGAGATGGCGGAGTCGACGCCCTCCTGGCAGGCGACCTGCACGCTCGCGTGCTGTTTCGCGGAGAGGGAGCCGGTCGTGACGAACAGTTCACCGACCGCGTCCGGGACCGTCGAGAGTCCGGTGACGCCGTCGAACTCGTTTGTGGCCATCTGCTCCTGGGCCTCGGCCTTGACCTCCTCGACGTCGATGTCGTTTTCCTCCAGCACGCGCAGGAAGTAGTCGTCGAACTCGACGAGCATCTCGTCGCCCTGCACGTCGTCGGAGACGTTCTTGTAGTAGGCGACGTTGTAGATGGGCTCACAGCCGCCGGTGGTGTTGCCGACCATCGAGGTGGTCCCGGTCGGCGCGATGGTCGTCGTGTTGTGGTTGCGAATGGCGAACCCGTCTTCCCACTCGTCGGCGTCGAGGCCGGTCTGTTTCTCGAACCAGTCGGCGTACGCCGTGGGCTGGGCGAACTTCGAATTCTCCCACTCGGCGAAGGTGCCACGGTCTTTCGCCAGTTCGTGGCTCGCGCGCTTGGAGCCGTGGTTGATGTGGCGCATCAGCTGGCGGGCGACCTCGTTGGAGACGTCGTCGCCGTACTTCATGCCGAGCTGGATGTACAGCTGCGCCAGCCCCATGACGCCGAGGCCGATCTTCCGCATCTCTCGGACCTTCTGCTCGATGTCGTCGACCGGGAAGTCGGACATCGTGACGACGTTCTCCAAAAAGCGCGTCCCCATCTCGATGCGATGGTCGAACGCTTCCCAGTCGATGGCGTCCTCGAGGAACGCTGCGACCGCCGCTTCGAGCGAGTCGTACTCGTCGCTGTGGTCGTCGTGCCAGACGCGCCAGTCCGGCGCGTCCTGGGCCGCGAGCGTCGAGAGGTTGATGTGCCCGAGGTTACAGGCCTCGTACTCCTCGAGTGGCTGCTCGCCACAGGGGTTGGTCGCGAGGATCTGGTGGTCCGGGTGTTCCTCGACGTCGAAGGAGTGTTCCTTGTTCACTCGTTCGAGGTAGATGAGCCCCGGTTCGCCGTTCTCGTGGGCGCCCTCGATGATGTGCTCCCAGAGGTCGGTCGCGGGGACCGAGAGCACCTCGCCGACCTCCACGTGGTCGCCGAGGCCGAACATCTCGTAGAGCTCTTCGGTCTCGGCGGTGGCGATGTGCGGTTCGCCCGTCCGCGGGTTCGTGAAGGTGTACTCCTCGTCGTTTTTCACCGCCTTCATGAAGCGGTCGGTGATCCCGACCGAGATGTTGAAATTCGAGAGGTGGCCCTCGACGGCGTTGCGCAGGTGCTTGGGGACTTTGCCGTCCTCGTCGATGAGTTCGCGGGCCTCCTCCAGCGCGTCGGCGAAGGAGTTGTGCGTGAAGTCGTCGGGGTCGTTCAGCCGCAGGGTGTGCGCCAGTGAGACATCCTTGTTCTTGGCGTGGATGAACTGGATGACGTCGGGGTGAGAGACGCGCATGACGCCCATCTGTGCCCCCCGGCGGGCGCCGCCCTGTGCGATGGTCTCGCACATCTGGTCGAACGTGCGCATGAACGTGATCGGACCGGAGGCGATCCCGCCCGTGGAGCCGACCGCGTCACCGTACGGGCGCAGGCGCCAGAAGGCGTACCCCATGCCGCCGCCGCTCTGGAAGACCTGCGCGGCCTCCTTGGCGGTCTGGTGGATGTCGTCGATGTCGTCCTCCGGCGAGTCGACGAAACACGCCGAGAGCTGCTGGAGCTCGTCGCCAGCGTTCATCAGCGTCGGCGAGTTCGGCATGAAGGAGAGCGACTCCATCCCCTCCTGGAACTCCGCCGCCTTCTCCTCGACGTGGGTCCGGACCCCCTCTGGCAGTTCCGGAACGACCGTCTCGTAGGCGAACTTGTTGACGTTGTACTGGTCGAGGGTGGTCTCGACGTCGTCGTCGGCCGTCGTCCCCGTGCCGAAGACCTCTGCGGCGAGCTCGTCCCGGCGTGGGTGGTCGGGCTTGAGCTGGTCCGGCGTGACGCTGACTTCGACGTCGCGCTTCTCCGCCTCGAACACCGCCTCGGCCAGCGCGATGTTCTCCGCGACGCGCTCGAAGAGGTCCTCCTGTTCCTCGACGAGGTCGCCGTTCGCGTCCTTGCGGAGATACCGCGCTGGCAGGATATTGTGATACGCGTTCCCGGTCAGGCGCTCCTCCAGCGTGTCCCCCTCAGTGCGCTTGATCGGAAGGTCGAGGTCGTCCGCACCGAGTTCGGCGTTACTCATCTGTCGACACCCCTGCCGCGTCGGCGAAACCGCCCGCTCGCTCCTGTTGCCTCATTCCTATCATTTGTAACGGAACTTCTGTTCGCATTGATCCCAAATAACGCTTTGGTTTGCGGGTATTTGTCGCTCGATTCAGATGTCCCCTACCTGACTGTTGGCACTATTACAGGCGTGGCTCGCTGGGGAAACCCTGCGTTCTCTCTAGAAATGCGGCACACTAATAAACGTCTGCAGACCGTAGTGAAAGTAGTCGGAGGTGCCCCCTAAACGCCCGAAAGCAGGCGTATTTACAGTAGAAAAGATCGGGGGGTTTCGACTGGAGGTCTCCGTGCAGTCACCGGATGGACCGACCGCTGATCCCACGTCCGAGATAATATATAAAAAATGTGGGCTTTACTCCGTGTTTCCGCTGGAGTGCCCGTCTCTCGGTCTCGTCCGCGGACTGCCCCCCGATCCAATCATTTTTCGTATGCTTTCGGCGTAAATCCGGCCAGAGCGGTGTGGCCGTCCGGTCGGGCGCGACCGCGGAACGGCTACCACCACGGCTCTGCCAGCACCGCAGTCGGACTGGACGGGGACTCGGTTTTACAATGGGCCCGCTCGGAGAGGCGGCTATGACAGCCGTCCGCCGACTCGTCATCGACGTATTGAAGCCACACGACCCGCCGCTGGTCGAGTTCACCCGCCGCCTCTCCGAGACGGAGAGCGTCGGGGGCGTGAACGCGACGCTGATCGAACTCGACCAGGAGGTCCAGAACGTCAAACTCACGTTCGAGGGCGAGGCTGTCGAGTACGACCCGGTCGAGGCTCACGTCGAGGAACTCGGCGGGACCGTCCACTCGGTCGACCAGGTGGTCTGCGGCGAGCGCGTCGTCGAGGACCGCCCGACCCTCCAGGACGCGTGACCTCGATCCGCGCGCGTCTCAGGCGCCTGCTGGCCGACGAGGATGTCCGCGCCATCTCTCGGCGCTACTTCGTCTCCAACGGCTTCGACGGGACACTCACCAGCATCGGTATCGTCGTCGGCGCCGTCCTCTCGGGCGTTCCCGACGGCGTCACCGTGATCAAGATCGGACTCGGCGCGGCCGTCGGCCTCGGTACCTCCGCGGTCTGGAGCGTCTGGGAGATCGAGCGCGCGGAGACCCGCGCGGAGATCCAGCGCCTGGAGCGAGCGATGCTCACCGACCTGGACGACACGCGCATCCAGCGCCAGCGACAGGGCGCGCGCGCCCTCCACGCCGCGATGAGCGGTCTCGGCCCGCTCATCGGCATCATCGTCCCCCTGCTTCCCTTCTTTTTCGAGGGGTCGCTGGTGACCATCGACGAGGCTGCCATCGTTGCCGTCGCGCTCGGCGTCGGCGTCCTGAGCACCTTCGGCGCGTACATGGGCTCCATTTCCGGCCAGCGCTGGTACGTCTCGGCCGCTCGAATGGGACTGGCGGGACTGGTCGTCGCCCTGATAAACGTCTTCCTGCCGGGCTGAGCGTCGCGCCGGTGTGAGCGTGGCGCCGGGGTGAACGCCAGCGGTTCGAGGCGGTCTCCACAGTGGACTCGTCGCTGCGGCGGACTTCTTTGTGCCCAGTCAGCCGCTCGGGACGGAGCCGGTAGAACTCGAAAGTCGTCGACCGGACCGTCTGGCCGAAGACGTCGACGAGCGGGATGTCGATGCGTTCGAGTCCCGTGAGCGACGCCGTCGCCACGTCGTCCTCGTCGACGCTCTCCAGACGGCCCCGCGCGACGACGCTGTGCCAGCGCTCGTCGCTCGGGTCAGCCCCTTCCCCCCACTTCCGGGTGCCACCGCGCACTCCCCTTCGGAACCGCAGACCACGAACGTCACCGCGCGGTCGGCCGGGTCCCCTTTCTCGCTGTCGGGTCTGTCCACGAGCCTGAAGTAGAACGTCTCCTCGGCCGCGTCGTAGCGGTAAGAGACCGGCACCGAGTGGGGCGCTTCCGCATCCGTCGTCGACAGCGACAGCACGCCAGTCCTCCGTTCCCGAGGAACACGTCGCGCTCTTGATCGGCGTCGCCGTCGTCGCCGCTCTCTCGCGGATCCCCGTCGTCGGCTGTGCGGTCGAACTCGTTGTCTTCTTGCTCGCCTTCGGCGCGCTCCTCTGGTTGCTCTGCCGCAGGGTTCGTGACCGTCGTGGCGCCGAGGCGAGTCCCACGGCGACGGGACCCGGATCCGACACCGGCGCCGGGCGCACGCGTCATGGTAAATGGCTATATCGACGGTGTCCGGACAGTTCGCGAAGAAGATAGAAGGGAGTGGACTCGCTGGAATGGATCGAACACGTGAGAACGGCTGTAAGGGCCGATATCATCTGTTTCACTGGTTTTCGAGTGCTGTCGTTTCCGGTAGCAGTCGGTCTCTGTGATCGGCGTCGAGTGACTGCCGAAAACTTATCCCGTTTTCGGCGCAGGTAGCGAGTACATGGCGAGTTCGAGCCGTAACGGTGATCTCGAACACGAGAACGAGATCCGGATGTGGCGAGAGGGCGATGGATGGGTCATCACAGACGTGGAAAGCGGCGTCACCACACAGGGCGAGACTCGCGAACACGCCCTCGAGATGCTCGACGAGGCACTCGCGCTCCACCGAGGCGAAGGCGAGTCTATCGATTCTCCCGAAGCAGAGCGAGCGGTGCTTCGCGACCTCGGAATTGACCCCAACGACGTCGAGGCCGCTCGCGAGGAGAACGACGAACTCCCGGATTTCATGCAGTGACGAACGCGGGCTGATTTTTCCGGTCGAGAGGTGGTGAAGGCGCTGACGAGGAATCGCTATCACGTCGTGGACCGAACGGGAAGCCACGTCAAACTCAGGTACGAGCATCCGACGAATGACGACGATATCCGCGTCGTGACCGTGCCGATGCACGATAGCATCTACGTCGGGACCCTTCGGAACATCGCCGACCAGTGCGGCGCTGGCGACTTCGAAAAGTGGTGCGAGTGGATCGCGGAAAACTGCTAAACCGTCCGAAAATAGGAGAAGTAAGTAGACTCGCGGGGATGGGTCAAACACGGAAGAGACGCTCAGGGGCCTCATTTTGGCACTCTCAGGAGGATTCGGGGATAGATGGGTCACGTGGATGAGAGACCGAGCACGGTGCAGAAACTGCCGAACGTTTATCGGGCTGTCGGGGCAACTGCACACTATATGGCGAGCACACCGCGCAACGAACCGGACGACGAGGGCGTCGAGTTCATCCACGAGGAGGACGGTTCGATCACCGCCCGTGACCGGGAGACCGGCGTCGCATCCTACGGTGACACGAAATCCGAAGCGTTGCGGATGCTCGCCGAAGCGCTCGAACTCCACGAGGGCGGTGGTGAACCCGCCACTGATGCCGATCTGCGCGAGATGGGGCTCGACCCGGACGAGGCGGGAGACGAGGAACTCCCCGAGTTCATGCGGTAGCGTTCGATGGTCAGAACGACGTTTTCCGGGCGCGAGATAGCCAAGGTTCTCCGCAACCACGGATACCGGAAAGCCGGCCGCACGGGAAGCCACCTTCAGCTTCGGTGGGAGAGCCCGGATACGGACGAAGTCCGAACGATCACTGTACCGATGAAATCCGAGGACGAGATCCCGATCGGTACGATGCGTTCTATTGCTGACCAGTGCGGCGCTGACGACTTCGAAAAGTGGTGCGAGTGGATCGCGGAAAACTGCTGAAACGTCCGAAAATAGGCGTACTAAGTGGAATCGCGGGGACTTGAATCGAGTGCGAGACGGTCGCCTCGCTTCGCTCGTCGCTGCGACTCGCGTATTCAAATCCCCGATCGAACAGACAGAATCGCGTCGCTCGCGAGTTTGCGAGCGACAGCAATTATGGACTCGCGGGGATTTGAACCCCGGGGGCCTCTACCGCCTCAGCAGGGCCTTCAGGCCGCAACGCGGGGAAGGCGCTTCGGCGGGTATGTGCGAAGAAATAGATGTGCCACCCTGCGGGCGAGCATACATCGGGATAATTCGCGCGTTCGGTGTCGGAGAACCAATGAACGCAATTCCACCACACGAAGCGAAGAACCGCTACCTGAAAGACAAATCCACAGATGTTACCGACTCGACACTGTCGAACTACCAAACCACGCTGAACGGTTTCTGCGATTGGCTATGCGATGAGGCGGGAGTGAAGACGCTCAACACGCTAACGAGCGACGAGATCCAGCAGTTCAAGGAGTGGCGGCTGGAGCGTGTGAAGACCATCACGCTCAAGACCGATATGACCTGCATCAAGGGCTTCATTCACTTCTGCGAACACATCGACGCTGTCCCTGAGGGGATGCATCAGTTGGTTCGCGTCCCGAAGCCGAACCGCGAGGATGAGGTTGCCGATAGTATCCTGACGAGCGATGAAGCAACCGAGATTCTGGCCTACCTCGATAAGCACGAGTACGCGAGCCTGCGTCACGTTATCTTCTCCGTTCTGTGGAAGACCGGGATGCGGCGAAGTTCGCTGTACGGACTCGACAAGCGTGACTTCGAGGACGGTGCGAACCCCTACCTCCGCGTTCGTCACCGGCCAGAAACCGAAACGCCGCTCAAAAACAAGAGCCGGGGAGAACGTGACGTGCGCATAACGGACGAGGTTGCCGGCGTGCTGCGTGACTACCTTCGGTTCAACCATCCCGACGGTGAGGACGAACACGGACGCACGCCGCTACTCACGTCGTCTCACGGGAAGCGGTGCGAGCCGTCCACCATCCAGCGGAATATCTACACGGTGACTCGCCCTTGCCACTACACCGGCCAGTGCCCGATGGGGCGCGACCTCGATGAGTGCGAGGCTACCTCGTACAATACGGCGAGCAAGTGCCCCGGTTCTGTGAGTCCTCACGCCCTTCGCAGAGGCTATGTCACGGAGTCTTTGAACGCCGGCCAGCCGAAGGATGTGACTGCTGACCGGGTGGATATGAGTCACGAGGTGATGGACAAGCATTACGACAAGGCGACGAAGAACGAGCAGATGGAACGGCGAGAGGACTATCTAATAGATGTATAGTTAGAGCCAGCACAGTGTAGTAATTCAATTGGAAATACTTTTTGTCCTTATCGTTTGATGCCAGGTTATGATCGGCCACTTTGAGGGGTTAACGGATGAACTCGCAAAATGTGCAAAGCAAGCAGAAAGGAATACACGAGGGAAAGTCGGGAAAGAATATGAGGACATAGTCACTGCTCGATTTCTTCAATCGTTTTCAGAAGCCGTGGAAACCTATGGACGGAAGAATCCATATAATGTGGACATTCAGACTCACAAATTGCCAGACGCTGGAGAAAACTCTGCAGAATCGAAATTTGGCGCAGATTTCCTAATTTGCTTTGATGTACAACTCGCCGACTTTGAAATGTCTAATGGGATTCTGGTTCAGGCAAAACGTGGTGATGTGGATGAGTTTCCGCCAATGAAGACGATAAGGGACCAAAGTGAGAAAATGCTACAATGGTCACCCGATTCGTTCATCAACGTATTAAATAATCGAAGTTATAGAATGTATCCTGCCATACAAATGGCCCGGTCTGACGGAAATAAGCCGACGTATCGTGGAGAAGATCTTGAATTTGATGAAGCATTTGACTACCGGACCACCCTAAAACTCTATTCACTGTTGTTCAAGGGCTATGTAGGAGACAACTGGGTCTACCAAAATGTTGATTTCCTCACTGATCCGAAAAACCATGGCCCGAATAGTCGGCCCCTTGCACCCGATGGAGGGCAAATTGAAAATGGCGGAGGTATGAAAGCACTGATAATCTCGATAAGCGACCCCAATGAGTACGTAGAATTGCCGTTTGATAGAGAAAAGAGAGTGGATTCATTTATCGAAAGTGGATTTGAATCATTTGAGTAGGCCCAATTTCAAAGATCCCTCATCCATCGGAAGTTCAAGATCTCCCACCATCGTATTAATTAACTTGGAGCGGACTTTATGATCAAACATAATATATTAATCAATGAGCGAAACTCAAACATCTGATCCGAACGCCCCGAAAACGGAAGAAGTCTCTCTTTCGGACGAACTGACAGTCTATGCCGCAATTGCTGGGATTACGTTATCTCACAATTCTATCCCACTTGTTGGCACTACGAATCCGTTGAATGGCACAATAGTGTTGCTCTCCGTTGGTTTAGTCATCTCTATCTTATTTGCTCATATTGATAATCGATTTTCGACGGAGGAGATCGGATTATCCACTGCACGTACTCTAACTGTGCTAATCTCGGTATATTTGATCGGCAATGGTGTTCACGGACTATTTTCCTATACCAGACTGAATCTCTCTGGAAACTTTCAAAGTGTAACTACATTCTTGATCCTTGTAGTGATTTACTTATTGTTGTTTGTCCGAAGGCTCAGGATCAGTGGACTGGACGATTACAGAGTGGGGAGACACTATGAATCCGAGGGTAATTGGACGAATAAAGGGAGAAATAAAGCAAACCTCACCAAGGGACTAATTATGTCTTCCCCACTCACTTACTTCGTCATTAGAGAGCCAGCAGTAACAACTGTACCGCTGATCTTTGGTTTCCTCTCTGCAATTATGATGGTTGGAATCTGGGGGACCGTATTCCTACGATCCGAAATGCTGGAGAATGTAGAAAGGAAAAAGGGAGATGCGAGAATCATTTTCCCGAGTTGCGTCATGATATTCTTAGTTCTATTTGCGGGAGTAGCACCACCATGGTGAGGAGAATGTCTACTTGGTCAGAAGTGCATCAGTGCTAATTCCTTGGAAGTTCGTTCTGTTTCGCTCGAACAAGTCGATACGGTAGGAGGGTGTACAGGCTAATACCTCCCACCTGAGTCTAAGAACCACTCTAAGACTTTCATCCAGGGAATCGGTGTGCCAATCGTCACTAATCCAGCACCGAAAACAATCATCCAGAAGCCCGTCTCACTCTGATTGTAGATAAATGCGTTCGCTCCCGCAATTTCAAGCATTGCCCCAAAAAATCCGAATGGGCCTGCAATGACGGTCGCGCCGATTACTCCGAGGAGAGAAACGATACCTGGAAGCGAAGTCAGCAATACCGTTAGTAGACTAATTGATACTGAGGTGGCCGGTTCGGTAGCCGGTGTTGCCTCTTGAGCGGAACGAATAATGATCCCTCCAACAGTCGCCATCAGCGTCAATAGTACCCCGCCAAGGGCTTCTACAACTCGGGAGCGGAAGCGGTCAACAGGGTCCATAGGATCGAATTGGGTTGACAACAGAATACTTGTTATGGGAGTAGTACTTCAAAGAGTACTAATACCAGAAATATATAATTATGTCACCAATCGAGAAACAAATGGTATCTATTTCTTCAATTGTCCTCGGGCTTGGTGGAGTTGTGGGAGGTGTAGTCGTGGGAGGTGGCTACCTATTTTTCAAAGGTTATCTTCAGCAAGCCGGAGCGAACACCGCAAACAAGACTCCGGTTGTAAGGGCTGATACAGTCAACAGACGCAAGAAGGAAGGGAATAAGAATATCGTGGAGAAGTTGGAAAAATTACGTGAAGAAAAGAAGGAGATACGCAGAAAAAAACAGACTGAGATTGAGGAGGTCAAGAACGAACTCTCTGATTACGAGCGAATCATTGAGTCAATCCAAGATGAGAGTGTAGCCCGAAAGCGTCTCATCGAGAACTATTGGAAGCCACTTCATGCGTTAGTGGCGTGTTTTACTAAGAGTAAGGTCGATACCGATGATGGGAAGACGAACTTCGTTCTTGAGGCACTTCGTCGTGGACGCGATGTAGAACAAATCACCGGCTCGGCCTACATCGTACCGCCGAAGGACGTACCGAACCAAATCAAGTCGAATCCCGATAGTAGGGCGGCGCTTGAGACGTGGATTGAGGATGAAGTATATTCTGACCATCCCGATGCTCTCGCCCACATTGCGATGTTCGGATTAGTTGACCTCAGAAACGTCTACTCATCATCGGATTACGAGGCAGATGACTTGCCTCACTTTTTCAGTACCGTCGATTGGGAGTTTGACTTAGAGGATATTTTCGACTCTGAGGACTTCTCCCGGTTATTGGCTAATGAGAGCGTGAACCTTACAGAAATTATCGAGAATGGGGATATAGCGTTCTTCGTTTCTAAATCGGTTACTCCCGAAGAACTGGATGACATTCACGAAGCACAAACACAGATCGAAAACGAACTCGGGAATCCCGACGTGAAGCAACTTGCAGAGCAGGTGTCTCTGGAGCAACTAACCGGGGCACTCGCACCCTATGTTTCTGACCCACAGAGTGTGGCGGAGAGCGTGAAGGATGAGGCGAGTATTTGGAGGGATCAACTCTACTCGTGACGCGATGAGGGCGGCAGAAGGCAAAACAGTCCTTCCCAACAGCGAATCAGTACACTCGGAACGTCTCCAAGAACTCCTCAATCACATCCTGCTCCTCAGGCGTAATTCCGAACATATCATACACAACTTCGTTCACTCTTTCCTCCAGTTCCTCGTTGTTCGTTGCCGCCACCTCATCGCGGTCGTCATCGAGATGGCTCAGCAGTTCCTCAACGCCGTCATCGCTCCGGGGGATGGGAATGGTCGTTTCCTCACCGCTCTTGACGTTGTGGCCATCCACGGCGGCGTGGACGTACTCAGCGCGACGTTTGCGGGCTTCACGATCATCGGAGTACATCGCCGGGTCGCTGATTACGTCCGAACGACCGGCCTGTACCGTGAAGTCGCCCTCCACATCGCCCTGTACTTCGGCGTTGACCGGATACCGGCGTGTCTGCCACTCGTAGGTGATGTAGTCGAGTTCGCCACTAAAGTTCCCGAGGTATGCCTCAGGGAATCGGGCGGTTTTGGCATCTGTATCTAACGCTGTAGTAATTGCAGAAACGGACTCTCGAATGTCGTCACGGTCTTCGTCGTCGCCCCACGTGATTGGAAGGGGAGTGAGATAGTTCGTTGTGTACTTGTAGTATCCATCGACCTTAAGCGCCGTGTAGTGCTTGAGATAGAAGTCCAACGCATTGGAGTTCAATAGCGCAGCGAACGTATCTGTCCGACTCTTGAACTCATCTTCGAGTTGAACACCGTATGCGGCCTTGAAGAACCACGTCCCGATCTCATCCAGCATAAACGTCGCTTCTGCTGCGATTTCAGGACAGATGAGTTTCGGGTCTTCAAATCGTGTCATACTCTTGGGGTATCCGAACCCATACCAGTCGCCTCGGCCTTCAAATCGCCCTCCCTCACGGCTTTCTAACGTGTCTCGATGCTGCATCAGATACTCCCAAGTCAGGGGTAACTCCTTTTCGAGCCTTTCCTGACTGATTAGATTCGAGCTGAGATTCCCATCGTCGTCACGGTTGAGCGTGTACGGCACAATTGCGTGTTCTCCAGACCAATCCCCACGCCATCGGTTAATGTCGCGGCCCTGTAACCACGGTCGTAGTGTATCTGTTTCAATCTCGTACTCTCGACTTTCTCCCTTCGGAACAACTGTGACCGTATCTCCTGTATTGTCGGCAGAAATTCGGTCGGCATCAATCGGCGTGACAAGGAACACGTCGTTCGCGCTGGTTTGTGTCCCAGCAAAAACTGAGTCCGTCACATCGCCCACAGTCGCGTCACTTGCCGCGTCCATCTTGTGAATGATATTCAATTCTTCCGGCGGCATCAGCGCCCAATATCCATCATCCAAGTCACCCTGCGGGTGGTCGAACACGTTGATGAACTCGTCTTCATAGCCGGGTTGATCCCGGTGTTCCCGGACGGCTTCGAGGATTGCAGTATCGAGGCTTCGGTCCGTGGGTGCTTTCGTATCACCCTTCACACGGACGCACCGGATTTCGTTCTCGCTCCGTTCGTCCGAGTCCGGTTCGTCTTCCAGGATGACGATTGCCGGGTAATTCTTCGCATCTTCGAACACACCGGAGTCACGGAAGTCATAGACCTCCTTGATTCGGCTCTCGCGCAACAGCACGCGCCGAAGTCCCTCGCCATAGTCTGTTGTCATAAATTGGTTCGGTGTGATGTACCCGAGTTTTCCGGTATCCTCAGATAACCAATCAAGACCACGCTCATAGAACGGACCGTAAATATCGTAGTTCCCGGTTGTGGACTCGTACAATCGATTCATCATCTGCTTCTGGCTATCGGGGAGGTTCTGGATGCGGACGTAGGGCGGGTTCCCGACGACGTAGTCGTACTCCATATAATTCTTCACGACGAGCGCCAGCACCGTGTCCTCGAACATCTTGAACAACCGCCCGTCGTTGTGTTCCTCCTTGAGATACCGAACGTTCTCCAGCATATCATTCACGTAAGGCGCGAAGAACTCCTCGACGCCAGAGTACTCTTGTGAAGTATGCTGGTTGATTCGCTCCTCAAGTCCGCTCTGGTATGTCCAGTCGAAGTCGCCGCCGAAATCCTCAGCAAGAGCCATATGGTCTTTGACGGTATCCAGGACGCCTTGGAGGGCCGCGAAGTACTCCCCGAAGTTCCCCACGCCCGTCTCTAACTGGATGGTGTCGAACAGCGGCATCCGCACGCGGCGCACGAGGAACCCGTCTTCCGTTTCGGCGGCTTCCTCCTCATCTACCTCGACTGGCAGAGGAACAGGAATCCGCACGTCTTGCTCGTCCTCGGTCAACGCGTCGAACGTCATCTGTCGCGTTCCGTCGTCACCGAGGTCGGCCCCAGTTAGTTCACGCTCATTGCGTAGGGTGTCCGTCCGGTAGATGGGGAGCCGTCGAATGGTGTAGTCGGGATGGGATTGTTTCGCTTCGCGGTACGCGGGCAGGATTGCGACGACGAAACGAATCTGTGCCATCAAAACGGCGAACGGGTGAATGTCGAGTCCGACGATGCGGGGGCGCGTACAGAGGTCTTGGAGGTGTTCTTTCCAGTCTGGGTCGTCCTCAAAGCGTTCCACCTCAGCGAGATACCGTTCGACGGCTTCGACAAGGAATGTTCCCGACCCACACGCCGGGTCGATCAGACGTTCGTTTGAGACGCCTCGGTCATAGCCGACGCCGTCCATGATGTAATCGATGACCGGCTGTGGTGTGTAGAACTCTCCGAGCGCCTTGCGAGTCTCTGGGTCGAAGTACCGTTGATAGAGATCGCCAAGAAGGTCGCCTTCTACGTCGCCGAAGTCAAATCGGAGGACGTTGAAGAACACCTCGGCGACGGCTCGACTGAAGCGATTACGCGTGGCTTCGCTGATACGGGTAACGCCACCATCATCACCGCGACCAGTCGCCACGGCCTTGAACTGACTCGCACCAGTCTCGTGTCCACGCGATATTTCTTCCGCGTAGCCGTCAGTCCACCACACGAAAATGTCGTCTTGGAACAGCCCCTCAACTAACTGTTCCTGCATATGGTCGATGAGGTTGTCTGCAGCAACGGGGAACGCGTCAAGGTTGATACTCTCTCCGAACCCCTGCAAGCCCTGGAAATAGTCATCCATTCCCTCGTAGCCGGTTCCGGCGAAGAAGTCGTGGTCTTCTGTTGCTTTCGCAAGAAGGAGACGCGCGAGGAGGGCGTGACCACTTTCGAGACAGAACATAAAGTCCCGTAGCGACTGATCTCCGTCGATGAAGGGTTCCCACGAGTCGGGTACTTCGTCCGGCTCGCTCGCGTAGGTCGCTTCCCAAAAGTCGTAGGCCCCCTTGACAAACTTCGCTTCCTGCTCGTCCCGCAGTTCATGGAGAAGGTCCATCATCCCGGTCACGAGGTCGGCGAACGGACTCCCGTCTTCGAGCCGGAAGGTATCGAAGAAGTGTTCCTGCCCGAGTTCGGCTTGCTCGTCCAGCGGGATGGGTTTAAGATCGGCAAGGAACTGATTGACGTCGTCCGGGTCGGTGAGATCGAACTCACGTTTTTGGAGCGCACTTACGAGATCGCGTGCTTGACTTTCGGTGACAGACTCCATCGACACTGCGATGAGGGGGCGGTTGTCACCGCGTCGATAGAGACGTAGTTGTTCTCCGTTCGTCAGTACACCATACTCGGCCCGCAAGAACTCCATATATCCAAATAATTGCGATTCATGAGGTGGAAGATCTTCTCCTGTTGTTTTGAACTCGTAGACTGCCGTCACTGCTTCATTCGAGTCGAGAGTGATGTAGTCCGGGCGTCGGTCGTCGGGCAGAGTGAACTCACTTCGGAGGTCGGTTCCCGTACCTTCGTAGTCGAGCGCATCGTAGAATCCGCGTTCGAGAAATAGGTTCTCCACGTCGCGCTCGCTCATATCTTCGTCCGTTGTCTGAGCAATTGAACGCAAGGAGTCGTGGAGGGCGGAGGAGTCCGGCATTAATCAGTTCCATTCGTTCGCTCATCAAAAAGGTAGGTGAGAATGAATTGAGGTACAATCACCCGGAAATAATGTAAGTAAATAGTGTATAGTGGCACTACTACCAGAATACTGTAATAAAATCCAGCCATCGCTTTGCATTAATTTGCGTTTGGATTCTCATGGAATAGCATCCGAAACGCATAGCAGTCTCACAGAGCGGTTTGTTTTCTCGATAGGATGCTTCCCTCTCGGAGTCACAAGGATCGCACTCACGGCTCATACACAACCTTACGTTGCTGCTCTCACCAGCTCAGTCGGTGGCCTTCGGTGGTTCTCTCGATGCAGTCCGAGATTGGCTGAGAGATCACCTTGGCACAGGACGCCCTGTGCGGCTCGCTGCGCGGTTTCATTATTCTTTGATGCGAGGTACACAATTTCCCACGAAAGCCGCCTATCGGCCTATCAGCACGCTTAGAATTGACGAGAAAGTAGGTGGGGAGATAGCAGTCTGAAAATGCGGTCGCACTCGTTTCCCAGCGCATTACTGAGAATCCTTCCAGAGGCGACTGTGTCGAGTCTCCAAGAATTGCTCGACCGAGAGGATACTTACCCCTTCTCAGTACGTGGAGTCTCCACAGACGCTACTGGTGACGACTGTGTAGGCTTAGAATCGATTGTGGCACTCCATCTCCGCCCATCTCCGCTCGTGTTGGCCCCGCCCCACGCGTGCCCGCTGCTGTAGTGCCGCATCTATGGGCCGCATCTATGGGTCACTACAGAGTGAGGCTAATGCACTACTAAATCACTACTTCAGAGTTCAATTCAATGAAATACGCGATGAGCGGGTGATAGTTACAACACTTTGCGGTAGGAATTGAATACAATGAGTTGAACCTCATCGAATTGAATTGGAATTATTCACAGTACCAACCTAATCAACACTCCATTCTATACTACTGAGTATTACCTCTGTCAGGTGGCGACACTCCTTGTATGATCCACTTGGTGTGTAGAACGGTATAATGTCCGCTGAGTGGCAACGTGGACTATCGGCTTGATCTTTGCGCCGCCTCATCGCGCCGGTTCCGGCGGATGCGCGACTACGAGAACGGATGTATCGCCAGATGTACCATATTAGTTACTATCCAGTAGATTTTATACTAACCCGTCCTTGTCCTTCGAGCCGCTGTATCCGACGACCTGGGCGATGATCACCTCGCTGAGGCCCACGATTCTCCTCGATCAGATTTTCGCAATGATGCGCAATAGTAATATCTCCCATACTCCCTGTTCTATGATCATCGTAATTCCGGAAAAAGCGGCGCTGAAGTCACAATAATATGCCAAAACTGCATCTCTGAGTGAGATATTTCTCACGCGGAGTTACGTAAGCATACGCCCGCGCTTGCCGCCCGTGTTCCAACCGACGTGCGCCACTTCCGCGGTCGTCGCGCCTACTGTAGTGCTGTTCATAAGCTGGAACGCGATGAGGCGGGGGTAATGTCACTGGTGTCGAGTTCGGCTGTGGATTTCAACACGCTGTAGTTCTCAGTGGATTCCAGCCCAACGCCGAATTGAGCCTACGCCCCGCCTCATCGCGCTCCGGATTGGTTTGCTCACTCGGGTCGCCACCAGACAACTGCTCGGGAACCGACCTTCTTTTTTCGCAGTTCGCCCTGTTCTTCGAGATTGTCCAGTTTGTTGTAGGCGGATGGCCGGGAACAGCCTAACTCATCGGCCACTTCACTGGCGGTCAATACGGGGGCCTCGGCGCGGTCAAACGCGTCCAATATGCTATCGAGTGTGACCTGTTCGGTGTACTGCCCCGACTCATCGCGTTCGCGCTCCATACAGGTACTGTGAACGGGAACCGACTTAACCCCTCTGACTACGAAGTTAATGGGTAACATTTATCACCAATAACCACGTAGTTACTCGCAGAAGGTAGCCGTCCCTCGGGGCGAAGTTCCGTGAAAACGCCCGGCGCTGCAACGCCGGACGGTGGCCTTCTGTGGAGACAGAACGCCAATGGAAGATACTACGAGGAAGTCAGATAAGCGCATCGTTGAGGAACTAAACTACGACGCGAAGACTGCGAAGCGCGTGGGCTGGGAGGCTTACGAGTTCACTGTGGAGCGCCCGCATCAGGTCCGCGTGACCAACGCGAGCTACGGCTTCGAGAAGGAAGCTCACAGTTACCTCGTGGGCGTGGAGGAGCGTGACGGCGTTCCTGTGCCCGCTGAATGTGAGTGCAAGGCCGACCTCTACAACGAGGAGTACGCGTGCAAACACCGCGTGGCCTGTGCGACGATCGCCGGCCCTGTTGTTCTGCAAGCCGCTGTGGAATGTCCAACCCCTACCCCCGACACCGAAGGAAAGGACTCCACGACGCTCGCTGAGCGACTTCGAGCCGATGGTGGTGTGATTACCGGGGAAAGACGCGAGGACGGTGCGGGCGTCATCGAGGACGAACGCGAGGAGTGCGACTGCGCGGAACTCTCAGATAGCTTCCCGTGCTTCGAGTGCTACCTTACGGGACGGAAGGAACTTCCCGAATAGGGAGGGTCGCACGCGCCGCCTCATCGCGCCACTGATCTGTTTTTGCCGCTCGCGATGTTCTGCGTCATATTCGATAACCGCTGTACGGCTAACGGGTCGCTCAAAGAAATCATCAAAACACTACCGGCAAGGCGTGCCGAACGACGGAGCGAATACGCGATTTTAACGGTGTGTTGGTTATATAAAGAAGGTCCGACGTATTGCGATTACCGGACGCGAAAAACGCGAGTGGACTCGCGGGGATTTGAACCCCGGGCCTCTTCCTTGCGAAGGAAGCGATCTGCCACTGATCTACGAGCCCGCATACATACCTCTACGCGATTCGCACTTGAGCGTTCCGTTCTCCAGTCGGGGACGCCAGCCAGTCACACGCTACGCTCGTGTCTCGTGCTGCCAGACGCGGACTCACTCGAACTCGTGAGTGTACGGATAGTCTGCCCCGGCGGGGTTACCGGCTTTCCCCGGGCCCACGAAGTCATCCTGGAACGTGACGCGCCAGTTCTCACGGTCCGGCGGGCCACCCTCGTCCCAGGTATTGACCGGCTCGGGCGTCACCGGTGGCATCTGTGTAGGCGTCGCCGTGGTCGTCCGCGCGGTCGTCGAGCTGGTCGGGAGCGGAGCGGTCGATGGGGACGCGGCCGTCGTCACAGTCGCAGCCGTGGTCGGGTCCGTCGGCGGCCTGGATTCGGTAGCCGCCGGCGGCGACTCGTCGCCCTGACAGCCAGTCAGGACGGTGACGCTACTGCCAAGGGCAGCGAGTACGCGTCGGCGACTCGGCCGTACTCTCGTCGACTTGTCCTCGCCAGTGCCACCCATGGTCACTCCTGTCCTGTCACTGGAGATGTATTTTCCGAGAGCGAGCGCAACGGCTCAAGTGACGGGGTGAAAGAAGGTGCCCTGCGCGCGAGGTGCGTCGCGCTCAGTCCTCGAGGACGATCTCGATGGAGACGTCGTTCGGGACCTGGATGCGCATCAGCTGGCGGAGCGCGCGTTCGTCCGCGTCGATGTCGATGAGACGCTTGTGGACGCGCATCTCCCAGTGTTCCCATGTCGCGGTCCCTTCACCGTCGGGGGACTTGCGGGTGGGAACTTCGAGCGTCTTGGTCGGCAGCGGCACAGGACCGGACAGCTCGACGCCGGTCTTGCTCGCGATGTCGCGGACCTCGCCACAGATCGAGTCGAGGTCTTCGGGGCTGGTGCCCGCCAGCCTGACGCGTGCCTGCTGCATGAGTTAGTCGCGCTCGTTGACTTCGAGCACTCGACCGGCGGCGATGGTCTGGCCCATGTCGCGGATGGCGAAGCTCCCGAGCTCCGGGATCTCGCTCGACGGCTCGATGCTGAGCGGCTTCTGCGGTCGGACGGTCACGACAGCGGCGTCGCCGTTCTGGATGAAGTCCGGGTTCTCCTCTTTGACCTCGCCGGACGCGGCGTCGATCTTCTTGTCCAGCGACTCGACCGTACAGGCGACCTGCGCGGTGTGGGCGTGGAAGACCGGCGTGTAGCCGGCGGTGATGACGCTCGGGTGCTGCATGACGACGATCTGGGCCTGGAAGGTATCGGCGACCGACGGCGGGTCGTCGGCCGGGCCACAGACGTCGCCGCGGCGGATGTCGTCCTGGCCGATGCCGCGGACGTTGAACCCGACGTTGTCACCGGGCTCGGCGCTCGGGACTTCCTCGTGGTGCATCTCGATGGTCTTGACCTCGCCACCGACGTCGGACGGCTGGAAGGAGACGTTGTCGCCTATCTCCATGATGCCGGTCTCGACGCGGCCGACGGGGACGGTCCCGATGCCGGAGATGGTGTAGACGTCCTGGATCGGCAGGCGCAGCGAAGCGTCCGTCGGCGGCTCCGGCTCGGGCAGCTCGTTGAGCGCCTCGAGCAGGGTCTCGCCGTCGTACCAGCCGGTGTTGTCGGATTCCTCGGCGACGTTGTCGCCCTCGAACGCCGAGAGGGGGATGAACTTCGCGTCGTCGGGGTCGAACTGGACCTGCTTGAGCAGCTGGGTGACCTCTTCGACGACTTCCTGGAAGCGGCCTTCCTCGTAGTCGACGAGGTCCATCTTGTTGACGCCGACGATCATCTCGCCGATGCCCAGGGTGCGGGCCAGGAAGACGTGCTCCTGGGTCTGGGGCTGGACGCCGTCGTCAGCGGCGACGACGAGGACGGCGTTGTCAGCCTGAGACGCCCCAGTGATCATGTTCTTCACGAAGTCGCGGTGGCCCGGACAGTCGACGATGGTGAAGAAGTACTCGTCGGTGTCGAACTCCTGGTGGGCGATGTCGATGGTGA
>JGI12405J12835_1000208_pt1 | contig 20192 bp, 11 predicted proteins | sample A23P3SouthBayCA_FD_12835 | JGI IMG/M metagenome (IMG submission 12835)
CTTTCTTATACTCTTTAAAGTCTCCTAATCGCTCGTTGAGTCGCCCCCAACTATGCTTGCGCTGTTTCCCGACTCTCGAAAGTTTCATCTGTTGACCGCTTACCGGGTCGTGGATGATGCCCCCGCCCCGTTTGATTTTAATCTCACAACGAATCGTGTCAAGCTGATCCTCGAGCTCCTTCCAGGTGGCCGACTCGTTGAACATGGCCGTAATATCGCCTCGCTCCTGAATGGGCTTGGCTCCGATGCGCTGGCCGTATTTACGTTCGCCCATCGTGGCCCTGCTGCGATCTTGGCGATGGGCTTCTTTGGGTAAGGCCGACACAAGCTCATAGCCTCGCTCCCGTTCGATCTGCCCCAACTCTTGTATAATTTTCGGCGTATCTTGCCACGGGTTAAATGCCTGGGATTTATCCGGATGGTAGCGATTCACGACAGCGTGGACATGCAGGTGGTCCTTGTCGTCGTGGCCCACAATAATGGCTTGGTGATCTTCCAAGCCCAAGTGCTCAAGCACCCTCCGCATATCACCGGCCATTTGCTGTTCGGTGGGATCCGGATCAGCCGGGTTGTACGAAATTTGTAAGTGGTAAACCGGCTCGTCTGATCGTCGCCCTTCGGCGGTGCGCTGCATGAGTCGCAGGTCTTGATTCCGATCAAAGCCGGGCAAATTTTCGGACTCCCGGAAAATCGCTCGCTCATCTTTTTCTAAGTAGTTGACCGCCCCGTAAAAACTACTGCCGGTACCTAATCCTTTTCCGGTCATAGCAGATCCTCCAACTTGTTATATAGGTAGATCATCAGCTCCCGGAAGTTCATTTCTTCGGTGATCGTTTCTCCGTTCCGCTGCACTTCCATTGTAACGGTGTGCTCATCAAGACGGTTTACCTTCCCCTGGTTAACCGCCTTCGCAATTTGGTTCGTATGGCCGCTTATTTTTCCCAGTAGATAACGGACGGCTTGGAGATCTTCGCTATTGGCCTTGTGGCTGATCTCCATATCGAGCGCCAGATCACGGAGGAAATCACTGACCGAAAGACCGGCAAAGTTTGCTTTAAATTTGATGGCTTCTTTTTCCTCTTTGGTGGCATAGCATTTCAAAACCTGGTCCCGCTTTTTATCGGGATTTTTGGGCGGTCGGCCACCCTTATTTTGGGAATCAGTTTCAGACATAGGTTGTGGTTTTGGAGGTTTTCATTTTGAGCATACTTGCGAAAAATAGAGCGCTTTTGAGCATCGCAGATGCGAAAAACAAGATCTTATTTTTGGCCGGAACTACCCCGTAGTTTCATAGGCCTAAAAATACTGTCTTGCTTCCTGCTTTTTTGGACATTATAGTAATCATGGTACTAAAAAACAGTTAAAACAACAAAAAGGCAGGCCGCAAACCGGTAGGTTGAGGACGATTGGCCACCGCCAATCATGGGGTCCCAGGTAGGCAAACATTCCTCCTGCTGTTGGGGGTACGTGAAACAATGAATGGTTGGGTAAATTCCAAAAAACAATCGCGGGGTCAGATTCTTTTTTGGAACTTTACCGCTTGCCCCATTCATAGAATGCTTGTACCCCCACTGCCTGGGGAATGTTTTTGAAAATAAAAAAAACCGACCCGGCAACAAGTTCGGCCACCGGACCGGCCCTAATTAAATGCTCTAACCATGAGAGTTAGAACAGTGCTATGAAGCTAATATTCTTTCCCTCCTTTTACAATAGTTGAAAGCTACTCCCCTATTTCAATTTCATCTATTTCTCCCATGAGTCGATCGGTTTCCATGAGGGCAACGATGATCTTCTGATAATGCTGAATTTCCTCGAAACTTAGTTCTCTATCTCGTCGGGCTTTAAGCCATTTTTCGGCTGGCTGATACCCGCCAATATAGAAGTTCCAAGCCTTCTCTGGGACCCTTCCGAAATACTGTTCGTTGTTGATCTGAATACGGCCTAATCGCTCTCCGGGATATCGGTGATCGTCCGAGGTATGGGTGGGTTCGTTATCCTCTTCTTTATTAAGAATAAAGCCCGGCTTTGTTTTCGTGAGGCGTTTGGTGATTTCATTACTTCCCTCGACTGGGTAAGTCGTTATGAAATCATTGACGATCGGATGCTCTAGCAAGTGGATTTGTCGGAGCTCTCCCCCCAACTCAACCAGGTGCCAAAACCGTTCGGGATCGGTGGGAGACGGAACGCGCGGGAAATCAATTTTAAGAAACTCTTTATACGTCTCGCGATAGGTCCGGGAATGCAATACGCCATAGATGTAATCCAACAGGTCAATGGGGGCAAAGGTGCCTTCGGCATCCTCTTTCTCTGGGGTGAACGTAAGGCCTAGGCTACCGGCAATCTCCTGTACTATTTCAAGATTCAGGTTGGGTTTTCGCTTAGCCTCATCAGCTATAGTCTGTTGGTCTTTATTTTCGGGATAGAGGTAGATAGGGGCAAAGTTTGAAGTAGAAGTTGTTCCCGGCCTCGTTGCTCCTTGATCACTTAGAACTTTCGTTATAAATGGTGTATGAGGAAAATCAGAGGGATAACCTCTTTGGAAAATTATTCCAATATTAGGTTTATCAAGAATATGTTTCATCACCTTCATTCTTGATCTACCAATTTGATCTGGATCATAATTCACATATTTAACATCAAATGGTTTATGTAAATAATCTTCTGAAAAATCAGAATTATATTTATTAAATGAGATTAACTGCTTGTCATTATGTGTTCGTATGCAGGGAGTATGTTCTTTGAACAAATTCACCAAATCTAAGTAGTCGTTGTACTCAAACTTAGATTGATCTAATGGTACCCACGGGGCTTGACTCTCATTTTGTATTAATTCCCAATCAATACTTTCCAAGTCATTATCTAGTAGGAAATTATATTTCTTATTCCTTTTGCCATATAAATCGAAATAGTTTATGCGTGAAGAGGAGTCTTTATCCTCCTTTTTTACAAAAATATTTATCGACACCCCTTGTTGAATATCAAATACATTTTCATCGGGTTTCCCGTCAGGCGTTGTTTCTCCCTTAATAGAATTACCATGAAGGTTAATGACATATATTTCATCAAAAGATTCTTCCAATGACTCCCTCATTGCTCTATGCGTGATGCCCTCGATAAAACTGTTATTTGAAATATATGCAACAACCCCTTCACCATTTTTATCAATTAAGAACTGAGCATAGCTTATAAATTTTACGTAATCATCCTCTAGGGGCACCAAGTTTCTTTCATTAATATTTTTATATGGTTCAACCAGTTTGCTCGCGAATTCATTAGAATTCCGTGAGGTTCTATTATAGGGGGGATTCCCCATAACTACCATTACCGGGGTATCCCTTTTTACATGATTGGCCTGATTTGCTTCTTCGCTAAGCCAGCTTGCAAACAGGGTCCCGGTATCGGGGTGGTGCTCCTCTAAGGAATTTGTTAAGTAAACTTTAAACCGTTGGTCGGCCTCACGGTTGTATCCAGTCTCTTTTAGGAGCATATCCAGCTTTAAGTGCGCCATGGCATAACTAGCCATTAAAAGCTCAAAACCGTTGAGCCGGGGAATTAAATGATTTTCAACATAGCTGGGCCATATACCTTTTTGCCCTTCAAACTTGCTGTGAATCTGTTTTATCGCTTCGGCCAAAAAAGTGCCTGTTCCGGCCGCGGGGTCTAATATTTGGACCCTATGGACCTCTCGCTCTTCCTTAACCATGTTATTTTTATGACGCTTATCATGGGTGGGAACTTTCACTTTTACATTAGTTTTAGAAGTATCGGCCAATCCTTCCGATAGATCGAATTCATCTTCCAGAATATCATCAACTGCGCGAACGATAAAGTTGACAACTGGCTCCGGGGTATACCATACGCCCCGGCTTTTTCGGAGGTCCGGGTCGAATTCGGCCAGGAAGGTTTCGTAAAAATGAATAATAGGGTCATTTTGCTGCGTAGCCTTCCCGAAATCTTTTAGCAGGGCCGATACATCTGTTGCACGGAATATGTCCGCTAAGGCGTCAACAACCCAGTCTATGCGCTCATCAAGATCATAACCGGCTATGTACTGGAAGAGCTTCCGGAGAAAGGGGTTCGTCTTGGGAATAAGTTGCGCGGCCTCCTGCCGGGAAAACGAATCCAGCGTGGGATCATGTAGCCGGGCCGCAAACATGCCATAGGCAATCGTTTGGGCGTAAATATCGGCAAATTCTTTGGCATCGATATCATGGATAAGCACATTCTGAAACGCCTCCAGTTGCTCTCTTAGCGTGTTATTGGCGACGCTGTCATCCTCTTGGTCGCTATTTAGTGCATTCTCGATAATCGTGGAAAGCAGCCGCGCTTTCCCGGCCATCATCTTGGACAACTTTGAAGATGAGGTAATGGTTTGAGCCGTATGGGTGGCAAAATCGTTCACCAGGTCTTTAAACTCATTAAATTTCTCAGGCTTGGATTCAATGCTGCCATTATCCCTTTCCGCAATAGATATCGAGGTTACGAATTCTCCTTCCCGATACAGATGGAAGTCGAGGTAATCAGTAATAATCAGGTTAGGAAGCGATTCCTTATAGCGCTCAAACTGCTCCTTGTGCTTTTTGCCTTTCAGGGGTTCCCCAATATCCTTGGCCTCCATGTATCCTACCGGTACACCTTTTTTAGTGAGGATATAGTCGGGCGCTCCACACTCAATACGTGCGGGCTCATTAGTCACCAAGACATTATCTAACATCGATTCTAATAGCGCTTGAAGATCACCCCGGTAGCTATGTTCTCTTGATATTCCAGCTTTGTATCGTTCGTTTAAGCTCGCAACGTACTCCGAAAGAGTCATATATATTCGTCTCTTTTCTAAAAATGGTAATTAATACTATCGTATAAAGGTATCAACGCATAAACTGTCGACTTTCTACTTAAATCCATGTGAACCAATTAATTATAAAAGAACCTACACCGATTATTCGTAGAAATAATACTGCCTATTTCTTCGTGTTATTTAGTTAGCTCGAATTCCTAATTAATAAATTTTTGTAAGGATTGCGACAGTTGTAGGTCTTACCTATAAGAGTGAATTCATGGGTCGGTCTCTTGGGCCGGCCTTTTATTTTTATCCCTTATGCTTGACCGATTTTACGGAAAAAAACCGGATTAAAATATCGCTGGCTTATTTTGTTGTTTTTGGGGCTATCTGGCTTGTTTTCAAGGTTTTTAATTAACCCCACCCCTACTACATATTAGAGTCTTATTGATTTTTGTATGCCTTTATTGCTTGATCCAGATGTTCTTCACTAAAGTGGCCGCTTAGTGCTTGTTCAACAACTTCGCGTTGTGAAATTCGGTCATAGTAGGCCACGGCCTGAATGATCTTTTTATATTTCGGCTGTAAAGTCGTGTAAAACGGTTCTTGGGTCTGCTTCTCCTCTTTTTCTTCCTGGGCTACGTTTTCGGTATTAGTACTCACATCTGCCCCTTCTGCAAAATCATCAATAGCTTTATTATCTCGTTTCCTGTCAGTTCTAAATCCTTTCTTACTCATCGTAAATCACCTCATACAATTTAGTTATCTCGCTTAATGCTTTGGGATCCGCCAGTTGGCCGGAATCATTTTTTAGTTCATTTACACCTAGTCCTTCTTTGGCCGTACGATTAAATGAAATCCGGTGATGAACGATAAAATCAAGCGGAATAACATTATCGAACTGCCGTAAAAACTCAATTGCTTCCTCTCCTTCGGTTAGCTTTGAGTGGTTCGGAAAGTTGTTTATAAGCACATAGCATTTGAGATCAGGGTTGACCGTTCGGGCTTGGTCTATCAGCTCGTCAATGTCAGCTACGGTGTTTAAATCGTATTGACTAGCCCCTACCGGCACAACCATTTTATCGGCCACAGTCATTGAGTAGCGTAATTCTTTTGAATCTCGCCCACCAGCATCAATAATAATATCATCGTACCGACTAGCTTTAGAATCAATCTCCGAAACAATCCGTTTTTCAAATAACTGGATACATTCGATGCCATCCCTCCCGGTTTCCCTGCGGTAGTAGGTCCAGTCGGCACTACTACCCTGGCTGTCGGTATCAACTAACAATAAGTTGTTATGTCCTGCCTTTTCTGCCCGCAAGGCCCCTAAATTGGTGGCAATAGTACTCTTTCCAGTACCTCCTTTTTTACCCCCTACTAATACAATCATAAAGTCTTATTGGTTATAGTTAAATATGAATATATATAAAAAATATAACTTATTTAAACTATATTATTTATATATCCTATATAACCTATATATCCTATATAGGTTAATTTGTTTTCAATATGTCGTGATCTGACAGGGGGAATGATTTTATTGGGATAAAAAAATACTCCTATGAAAGACCCTGAGCTAAATGAGGACAAAGGACTGGAACCTTACCAAGGCGAACTATTCCCTAATCCAAAATCTGATATTTATATTAAATATATCCCAGTAAAAACAAGGGGAGACGTCAAAAAAGAGAATAACCCTATACCTCATACGAAACCAGAATTCTTGATTATTTCTAATAAAGTAAAAATAGAATTCAAGTAAGCTTTAATATCATCAAGTTTAATATTAAAATTCTCTTATATTTCGAATACACTTGATAGTTCAAAGAAAGGAGTGTTATATATAAATATATAACACTCCTTTCTTTGGTTTCTATAACCCCTTATAAGGCATGCGTTTAGGGTTGATTTTTACAACATTTTTCACTATATTTAAGAGAATAGAAAAGGCCCGATAGTTTGCGCTATCGAGCCTTTGTAAAATCTTTGAATTACTGAATTAAGGGGCGTGTACTGGTGGCACCAGTGGGCAGAATTGTCAGTCTCGCTTCCTGGGGTTCGATTCCCCCACGCTCCACTTTTCAGTATTTCTTATAACAATAATTGAAACAGCTTTATACTATTTCTGTAAACAATAATATAACAAATCTTTTTATATTATTTCAATTTTATAAAAAGATGAAAGCCTTTCAGAAATAGTAGAGCATAAAATACAGAGGTTAATTTTATGGCTCGAAAAAGAGTATCAACCACATCAGAAGATAGCAATGGCCGTAATAGACGGTTTAAAGACAACTACACAGGCGATGAAATGTATCGCTGTGAATTTGTCGATAAGATAAAGAGAGGGAAGTATCCAGGATATCATACCCGGGATATAAACGGTGTTGAAACCCCCGTTTCTAACCCTGATGGATCTAAGAATAATAATTTGGATTAACTTCTCTATGTATTCAGCCTTATCATAAACGATAAGGCTGAATACATTCTTTAATTATGTTTTCTATAGATAGTATTGCCCAATTAAATGAAATAGGTACATTTATTGCCCTCATTATTGGTGGGCTCTGGGTCATTTATAAATTTTTCACTTTCCGTTGGCACCAACAAAAAATTAACGTTAGCCACAATTCTAATTTCATAAAAAAAGAAGATGGAAAGTATATAATTAGAATCGGTATTGATCTGGAAAATGTCGGTAGGGTTAAAGTTTCTCCAATTAAAGGGTATATAATACTTTATAACCTTGATGAGGTCAGCATAGATAAGTTATCCTCTAAAGAGTGGGTTAATAATGGTATTGCGGTTAAAGACATCGACATACAGGACTTTGAGTACGTCCCAAATCATATTGAACCTGGGGAAAGCGAAACGGCCCATACCTTAATTACTCTTGATTGTTGCCCCTCAAAAATGGAGTTCTATTCACATATTGAAAATCAAAGTTTTTGGGTCCGAAAAGAGAAATTTTATAATAAAATTAAGAAGCTATTAAGTTTGTCAACTGACCAAAATTCTTATGGTTGGAATAAATCTTCAATAATTAACTTTTAGTTATGAGTAATAAAAAGAACAAATCTAAGTCCAAAAAGAGCAATAATAATAGACCAGATGAAACTCGACAGGGTAGAGGTAGAGATCGCATTGGTCGAAACAACCCAACGCAAAACAATCAGGGTGGCGGTCGCATGAGAACGAAACAGAAAAGAGAAGGCGATAACGGGGACAGTTAGACAAGTTTTAGCTTGTCGCATAATTCTTCATTATGTAAAATAACGCCTCTTAGAGCCTAAAAGTGGCAATTAATTAAGAATAGCTGTTCTCTTAATAGTGATTTTTTAAGGCTGGTGGCCAGCTGACCTAAGTTTCTTCATTTTTCGAATCGCCCTTCATTTCCTGCAACGGCCACTCGCTGTGGTTCGGCCCAAAACCTTAGTTTTTTAAGTTAGGCTTGGCTAAAAATCATAAGCAGAAGCACCCAAATGAACAGAAAATTATCTACGCAGTATCACCCCAACGGCTCGTTTTCCATAAAGTTATTCACGCAGAAACGGTCGCAAAGTCAACGCTTAAAACGACCAAGCTTTGGGGATACCCCCTTCTTTAATCTTAATTAAAAGCACATATTGTGACAATATGTGCCTATTTAACTTGCATCTTAAGGAGCTACCTATTACCTTGTGTCCTTAGGACACAAGGTAATAGGTAGCATGTCAAATGTAGCCGGATATATTTAGATACTGTCACAAATGAGCCTATCAAAATCAATTGGACTCCTTCATTATCTTGCTGACCAGCAAAGACAGATCATTTCTTTTTGGCGGGCTAAATTATATTTCCAGCAAGACAGCCCATTTATAACTAATGAGACCGTCAAAAAGCGGATAGAAACCCTTTTCAAAGAAAAACTAATTCTCCCTATAAAAGGAGCCAAGGGCCGCCTATGGCAAGCCAATACCCCCTATCTGCATGAAAATAATAATATCTATGAGCTGTCCAACGAGGCGTACCCCATAGGATCACTATCCTATTCATCAGCCCTCGAAGTTCTACAACTTACCGACCAGCGATTTAAAAAAATTCATCTGAATATTCCCCGAGAAACTATAATTAATATTTTTGATCAAGAAGAGAATTTTAGAGATGACATTATACCTCCAAATACCTCCCTGGACGACTGGCAAATAAACGAGATTCCCCGTAATACACAGATCAAAGACACTATTTGGGATACTTATAGAGTATCCCCACACAAGATAAAAACAGAATGGATTTTTGGAACTGAAATACGGGAGGTCCAAGACGTGAAAGTACGAATAACATCTTTGGAACGAACCCTCATTGACGGACTAAAAATCCCAAAATATTGCGGGGGACTCAGCGAAGTATTTAAAGCCTGGGTCCGAGCACTCAACCAAATCGATATTAACAAGCTAGTTGATTTTACCGAACAATATGACCGCTCTATTTTATATCAACGTGTTGGATTTGTCTGCAAGAAACTTGGACTAGAACACTCTCATTTTAAGGAATGGAAAAAAAATAAGGCGATTCGAGGCGGCTCCCGTGTGCTAAACCCACACAAAGAGTTCAAAAAGACCCATGATCCCGAGTGGAAAATATCAGTTAATCATCCTATTTCTATTTTAGAAAATAAAGATGCTGACTATTCTTAATCAGGAATAGTTAGCTTTTCAACCACGCGCAGGACTTCGTCAAAAGCCTCCTCAAAAGTTGGAAAATCGTCAATATCTGCGACCCTCTCCTCTATATCTTCAAAGTCTACAGCAGCTTTTTCCCTTATTTCTTCATCCTTAATAAATGTTCTTTTCCGGACTAGTTGTTCATCAAATTTTCCTTTTGATTTTTCTACCAGGAACTGCGAAATCTTTTCATAATCAAATTGATCCGGAAGGCGGGTGTGAAAGAACCAGATATCAAATACATCATTCGGCCGAGAGCGGTTTCGTATTTCTTCCTTCTGTTGTATGAGTGACCGTAATTTTTCAGCAATGATATCATTGAGTGAACAAACTTTTATATCTCCTTCATCAACAGTAAATGGGCGATACTCACAAATGGTATCATTGAGAGTAATTTCTAACTTTACTACATCGGGATACGGCGGCTCTCGGTCTTTACGCTTAGAATATCCTACCTTAATTTCAAAAGCTGGATGTTCTCGGAAATCAACATTTGCAGGCTTTATTTCCGTTCGCTGAATTACCAAATCCTCAAACCTACTTTGGTCCTGTAGCTTGTTTAAATTATCTCCGAGCTCCTCAACAATTTCACTTAAAAAAACCTGTAAGGTTTCTTCACTCTCATTTGAAACCACACTAACTTCCGTAAAATCTAAATCCACGGAAGCTCGAGGACTACGGAATACTTTTTTTAACGCATTTCCCCCTTTAAGAACCCACTCTTCGCTTAATTTTTCAGATAAAGCAATGGCTTTAAATACAACTTCTATAGCTTCTTCTTCCGGTAAATTCGGCATTATGTAAGTAATAATTCATTGGTATGAGCACAAGATAAATAAAGGGAAAAACCATCTATTGTCCATACCCAAACAATCCGACACTCAACGAATATTAACCCCACTAAAGATGAAGCTATATTAATGCATAAACTGTCAACCTTCTATCTAACTACATGAAAACCATATAGTTAAAACCTAAAGTTGACCGATTATTCGTAACCGAGTTATCCACAGCAGAAGCGGGCAAATCGGCTGAAAGTTATTACCGTAAATGGTAATTCCTCCCAGATATCGAGGGTTCAGTTCCCTCTCCTAATCTAACGTTGGCTTTTCGGGGTACAAATCAACGGTTCTAAAAAATCCCGTTTCAATTTTCGCTTCTAAGACGTTCAAATTTTTTAAGGAATAATATACCCTTTCTTTTTTCGGGGGTTTTAGGATGGGTTGGTGTTGTGGCCGTACCTCAAAATCTATTAGAAGAGCGAACCCTGTTCTGAATCAGTTTCAGTTGTAGGAATTTCACCGTTTGGGTTTTCTCGAAGATACTCATCTTGGCAAACGGTACAGATGGGGCGGTTGGTTTTTTTTACGGTTTTATAATTACCCCTCCCTACCATTTCAGAATGGAAAAGATTACAATAGGTATCTGAATCATCAGCTCGGATAATATGAGCTTTAAGATTCGTTTTATTGTTGCTTTTAAATGTATGCCTGGTATCTCTTTTCGTTAGAAATTTCATGGCCTTTTTTTAATAACGATTATATGGCTGGTGGAGTCCTATCTACCATTCAAGTACGAACTCGGATGAGTACTGTTCTCTTTCACAATTTGTGAAGTTGCCTCCCCAATATCGAGCGTTGTTCTCGTTAAGGAGTAACAACTTGTTCTTGTAGTACTAGTAGTAACTCCCCAAAGGCTTGGGGGGTAGGAAATCAGCAGAGCATGGGAAGCCCTAATAAGCAGTTCGTTGCCGAACCTTCCCATACTCTGCTGGCAAACTATGTCTCCCCATAAGGAAGGGGGGCTTTGCATCAGCGCCGGAAATCTCCGCAATCAATCCGGTGGATTATCACTAAGGCCTTGCGGGGCCCTGCACCGCTGGTCTAATCTGAAAGCATCAGCTTGTATGTTTGGTGCGCCCGACTTGTATATACTTTGTTAACCGCCCCCAAGCGTGTCGATGGACTCCTAAAGGTATTACCGTCCGGCGGGCCTTCGCCTCTTTGTTGTTCCGGACTCGGTGCCCTTAGAGTCAAAAATTTGGCTTATAGGTTGCGGTTTAGCGGTGGTGATCGCTCGCAAATTCCCGTAGTCAGGTTGATGCACTCACCGCTTTATACTCGTTACGCTTTGCGCTGCGTATTCAAAGCCAGTAAAAACAATCTAAGTGAACGCCCTACCTGGGGTGCAAAAGAAATGATATAGCAATCCCCGACTATACTATCTAATAATATATTGGGTCTAAGCATCTTCATTTATTTTTTCGCCCTGGTAAGGCATTGGTTTTAGAAACTGTTGTGAATATAGGAGAGCGGTTACTTATTTCCAAAAACCAAAAAAAAAGGCTTCCAGATTTTCCTGGAAGCCTTAAGTTTCTAAAACCTTTAGATGCTTATATCATAAAGGATGGGAGATCTCGATGGGGTACCAAACCCACGTCAACGATCGACTAAAAGTTAGTCATTTAAATAAACTAACAAAAGAGAAATAACCCCCATTTAAAGCGAAATAAGAGGGTTTTTATCACTTTTAAAGTAATAAAAGTGCAAATAGAGCAACAATTGTTCATCTAATAACATACCATATCACCCCTTCACCAATAAAAATAGAGGTCTAGTCGGTCTTACTATCCTCCAAAAAACCAATGGGCGGTTGCATATCCAAAAAATCCTACCACAAAGGCCGTAAACATAGTTATGATAAACCACCACCCAAAAACGGTTCGCAGAACTTGTCCTCCCATATTATTTACGCGTTTAACGGTATGTTTCATATAACCGAGGTTACTTTTAACGCTTTCCTCGGCTTCTTTAATTCTCCGATCTGACCGATTTGCCCGTTTTTCAAAAGCGTTAGTATACTCAGCAATTTTATCCAGTGTCTTAATCAGATCCTTATCAATCCGCTTAACAATATAGTCCTGGGTCTTCGACAGCTGGCTGTTAATTTGCTTGGGCATCCCATCGATGGTATCCAACTTTTGATGCATATCTTCTTTTGCGCTGTGAGCATGGGCAACAATCCTGGCAAGCTTTTCCTCTCCAATATTATTAATACGCTCCAACTCCTTCTTATAACCATTAATAACGGCCCTGGCCTCATCGCTGGCATCAAAATGGGTGAGCTCGTCCTCCAATTCTGTAATTTTCGCCCTAAGGCCATCGAAATCCGATAAAGCTAATTCTTTAGCCTCCTGGCTGATTGTTTGTTGGGCTTGCCGGACCTCGGCTTTCATGCTCTTGATCTGCTCAACCAGGTACTGATTTTGTTTTTCGATCTCGGCCACGGCCAACCGGTCCCGTTCTTCGACGAGTTCTAAAATTTCATTTTTAAGCCGTTCCTCACGAGCCTTAAACATTGCTTCTTGTTTGCTCATAAATCCCTTCCTTGATCTCGTTCTTGTTCTAATTGTTTGTGAATGCCCTTGGCGAATTTTAGCCCCATACTGGCAATAGTGCCAATCGGATTGGAGCTGCCGGCAAGGGCGGTAAATCCCTTGATCACGCCTTTCACTTGATACCCTCGTTTGAGGGTTTGTTGCAGGGTCTTCTTAAATGATTTCTTGGCGGCTCGCCTGGCCTGCCCAGATCCAAATTGCGCCCGTGCAGCCTTCCCAAAAGCTTGTTGAAGCTGCTTGTTGTCAATATGCTTACCAATAAGTTTTTCGGCATTTTGAGCACGCTTACGGGCTTTCTTATACTCTTTAAAGTCTCCTAATCGCTCGTTGAGTCGCCCCCAACTATGCTTGCGCTGTTTCCCGACTCTCGAAAGTTTCATCTGTTGACCGCTTACCGGGTCGTGGATGATGCCCCCGCCCCGTTTGATTTTAATCTCACAACGAATCGTGTCAAGCTGATCCTCGAGCTCCTTCCAGGTGGCCGACTCGTTGAACATGGCCGTAATATCGCCTCGCTCCTGAATGGGCTTGGCTCCGATGCGCTGGCCGTATTTACGTTCGCCCATCGTGGCCCTGCTGCGATCTTGGCGATGGGCTTCTTTGGGTAAGGCCGACACAAGCTCATAGCCTCGCTCCCGTTCGATCTGCCCCAACTCTTGTATAATTTTCGGCGTATCTTGCCACGGGTTAAATGCCTGGGATTTATCCGGATGGTAGCGATTCACGACAGCGTGGACATGCAGGTGGTCCTTGTCGTCGTGGCCCACAATAATGGCTTGGTGATCTTCCAAGCCCAAGTGCTCAAGCACCCTCCGCATATCACCGGCCATTTGCTGTTCGGTGGGATCCGGATCAGCCGGGTTGTACGAAATTTGTAAGTGGTAAACCGGCTCGTCTGATCGTCGCCCTTCGGCGGTGCGCTGCATGAGTCGCAGGTCTTGATTCCGATCAAAGCCGGGCAAATTTTCGGACTCCCGGAAAATCGCTCGCTCATCTTTTTCTAAGTAGTTGACCGCCCCGTAAAAACTACTGCCGGTACCTAATCCTTTTCCGGTCATAGCAGATCCTCCAACTTGTTATATAGGTAGATCATCAGCTCCCGGAAGTTCATTTCTTCGGTGATCGTTTCTCCGTTCCGCTGCACTTCCATTGTAACGGTGTGCTCATCAAGACGGTTTACCTTCCCCTGGTTAACCGCCTTCGCAATTTGGTTCGTATGGCCGCTTATTTTTCCCAGTAGATAACGGACGGCTTGGAGATCTTCGCTATTGGCCTTGTGGCTGATCTCCATATCGAGCGCCAGATCACGGAGGAAATCACTGACCGAAAGACCGGCAAAGTTTGCTTTAAATTTGATGGCTTCTTTTTCCTCTTTGGTGGCATAGCATTTCAAAACCTGGTCCCGCTTTTTATCGGGATTTTTGGGCGGTCGGCCACCCTTATTTTGGGAATCAGTTTCAGACATAGGTTGTGGTTTTGGAGGTTTTCATTTTGAGCATACTTGCGAAAAATAGAGCGCTTTTGAGCATCGCAGATGCGAAAAACAAGATCTTATTTTTGGCCGGAACTACCCCGTAGTTTCATAGGCCTAAAAATACTGTCTTGCTTCCTGCTTTTTTGGACATTATAGTAATCATGGTACTAAAAAACAGTTAAAACAACAAAAAGGCAGGCCGCAAACCGGTAGGTTGAGGACGATTGGCCACCGCCAATCATGGGGTCCCAGGTAGGCAAACATTCCTCCTGCTGTTGGGGGTACGTGAAACAATGAATGGTTGGGTAAATTCCAAAAAACAATCGCGGGGTCAGATTCTTTTTTGGAACTTTACCGCTTGCCCCATTCATAGAATGCTTGTACCCCCACTGCCTGGGGAATGTTTTTGAAAATAAAAAAAACCGACCCGGCAACAAGTTCGGCCACCGGACCGGCCCTAATTAAATGCTCTAACCATGAGAGTTAGAACAGTGCTATGAAGCTAATATTCTTTCCCTCCTTTTACAATAGTTGAAAGCTACTCCCCTATTTCAATTTCATCTATTTCTCCCATGAGTCGATCGGTTTCCATGAGGGCAACGATGATCTTCTGATAATGCTGAATTTCCTCGAAACTTAGTTCTCTATCTCGTCGGGCTTTAAGCCATTTTTCGGCTGGCTGATACCCGCCAATATAGAAGTTCCAAGCCTTCTCTGGGACCCTTCCGAAATACTGTTCGTTGTTGATCTGAATACGGCCTAATCGCTCTCCGGGATATCGGTGATCGTCCGAGGTATGGGTGGGTTCGTTATCCTCTTCTTTATTAAGAATAAAGCCCGGCTTTGTTTTCGTGAGGCGTTTGGTGATTTCATTACTTCCCTCGACTGGGTAAGTCGTTATGAAATCATTGACGATCGGATGCTCTAGCAAGTGGATTTGTCGGAGCTCTCCCCCCAACTCAACCAGGTGCCAAAACCGTTCGGGATCGGTGGGAGACGGAACGCGCGGGAAATCAATTTTAAGAAACTCTTTATACGTCTCGCGATAGGTCCGGGAATGCAATACGCCATAGATGTAATCCAACAGGTCAATGGGGGCAAAGGTGCCTTCGGCATCCTCTTTCTCTGGGGTGAACGTAAGGCCTAGGCTACCGGCAATCTCCTGTACTATTTCAAGATTCAGGTTGGGTTTTCGCTTAGCCTCATCAGCTATAGTCTGTTGGTCTTTATTTTCGGGATAGAGGTAGATAGGGGCAAAGTTTGAAGTAGAAGTTGTTCCCGGCCTCGTTGCTCCTTGATCACTTAGAACTTTCGTTATAAATGGTGTATGAGGAAAATCAGAGGGATAACCTCTTTGGAAAATTATTCCAATATTAGGTTTATCAAGAATATGTTTCATCACCTTCATTCTTGATCTACCAATTTGATCTGGATCATAATTCACATATTTAACATCAAATGGTTTATGTAAATAATCTTCTGAAAAATCAGAATTATATTTATTAAATGAGATTAACTGCTTGTCATTATGTGTTCGTATGCAGGGAGTATGTTCTTTGAACAAATTCACCAAATCTAAGTAGTCGTTGTACTCAAACTTAGATTGATCTAATGGTACCCACGGGGCTTGACTCTCATTTTGTATTAATTCCCAATCAATACTTTCCAAGTCATTATCTAGTAGGAAATTATATTTCTTATTCCTTTTGCCATATAAATCGAAATAGTTTATGCGTGAAGAGGAGTCTTTATCCTCCTTTTTTACAAAAATATTTATCGACACCCCTTGTTGAATATCAAATACATTTTCATCGGGTTTCCCGTCAGGCGTTGTTTCTCCCTTAATAGAATTACCATGAAGGTTAATGACATATATTTCATCAAAAGATTCTTCCAATGACTCCCTCATTGCTCTATGCGTGATGCCCTCGATAAAACTGTTATTTGAAATATATGCAACAACCCCTTCACCATTTTTATCAATTAAGAACTGAGCATAGCTTATAAATTTTACGTAATCATCCTCTAGGGGCACCAAGTTTCTTTCATTAATATTTTTATATGGTTCAACCAGTTTGCTCGCGAATTCATTAGAATTCCGTGAGGTTCTATTATAGGGGGGATTCCCCATAACTACCATTACCGGGGTATCCCTTTTTACATGATTGGCCTGATTTGCTTCTTCGCTAAGCCAGCTTGCAAACAGGGTCCCGGTATCGGGGTGGTGCTCCTCTAAGGAATTTGTTAAGTAAACTTTAAACCGTTGGTCGGCCTCACGGTTGTATCCAGTCTCTTTTAGGAGCATATCCAGCTTTAAGTGCGCCATGGCATAACTAGCCATTAAAAGCTCAAAACCGTTGAGCCGGGGAATTAAATGATTTTCAACATAGCTGGGCCATATACCTTTTTGCCCTTCAAACTTGCTGTGAATCTGTTTTATCGCTTCGGCCAAAAAAGTGCCTGTTCCGGCCGCGGGGTCTAATATTTGGACCCTATGGACCTCTCGCTCTTCCTTAACCATGTTATTTTTATGACGCTTATCATGGGTGGGAACTTTCACTTTTACATTAGTTTTAGAAGTATCGGCCAATCCTTCCGATAGATCGAATTCATCTTCCAGAATATCATCAACTGCGCGAACGATAAAGTTGACAACTGGCTCCGGGGTATACCATACGCCCCGGCTTTTTCGGAGGTCCGGGTCGAATTCGGCCAGGAAGGTTTCGTAAAAATGAATAATAGGGTCATTTTGCTGCGTAGCCTTCCCGAAATCTTTTAGCAGGGCCGATACATCTGTTGCACGGAATATGTCCGCTAAGGCGTCAACAACCCAGTCTATGCGCTCATCAAGATCATAACCGGCTATGTACTGGAAGAGCTTCCGGAGAAAGGGGTTCGTCTTGGGAATAAGTTGCGCGGCCTCCTGCCGGGAAAACGAATCCAGCGTGGGATCATGTAGCCGGGCCGCAAACATGCCATAGGCAATCGTTTGGGCGTAAATATCGGCAAATTCTTTGGCATCGATATCATGGATAAGCACATTCTGAAACGCCTCCAGTTGCTCTCTTAGCGTGTTATTGGCGACGCTGTCATCCTCTTGGTCGCTATTTAGTGCATTCTCGATAATCGTGGAAAGCAGCCGCGCTTTCCCGGCCATCATCTTGGACAACTTTGAAGATGAGGTAATGGTTTGAGCCGTATGGGTGGCAAAATCGTTCACCAGGTCTTTAAACTCATTAAATTTCTCAGGCTTGGATTCAATGCTGCCATTATCCCTTTCCGCAATAGATATCGAGGTTACGAATTCTCCTTCCCGATACAGATGGAAGTCGAGGTAATCAGTAATAATCAGGTTAGGAAGCGATTCCTTATAGCGCTCAAACTGCTCCTTGTGCTTTTTGCCTTTCAGGGGTTCCCCAATATCCTTGGCCTCCATGTATCCTACCGGTACACCTTTTTTAGTGAGGATATAGTCGGGCGCTCCACACTCAATACGTGCGGGCTCATTAGTCACCAAGACATTATCTAACATCGATTCTAATAGCGCTTGAAGATCACCCCGGTAGCTATGTTCTCTTGATATTCCAGCTTTGTATCGTTCGTTTAAGCTCGCAACGTACTCCGAAAGAGTCATATATATTCGTCTCTTTTCTAAAAATGGTAATTAATACTATCGTATAAAGGTATCAACGCATAAACTGTCGACTTTCTACTTAAATCCATGTGAACCAATTAATTATAAAAGAACCTACACCGATTATTCGTAGAAATAATACTGCCTATTTCTTCGTGTTATTTAGTTAGCTCGAATTCCTAATTAATAAATTTTTGTAAGGATTGCGACAGTTGTAGGTCTTACCTATAAGAGTGAATTCATGGGTCGGTCTCTTGGGCCGGCCTTTTATTTTTATCCCTTATGCTTGACCGATTTTACGGAAAAAAACCGGATTAAAATATCGCTGGCTTATTTTGTTGTTTTTGGGGCTATCTGGCTTGTTTTCAAGGTTTTTAATTAACCCCACCCCTACTACATATTAGAGTCTTATTGATTTTTGTATGCCTTTATTGCTTGATCCAGATGTTCTTCACTAAAGTGGCCGCTTAGTGCTTGTTCAACAACTTCGCGTTGTGAAATTCGGTCATAGTAGGCCACGGCCTGAATGATCTTTTTATATTTCGGCTGTAAAGTCGTGTAAAACGGTTCTTGGGTCTGCTTCTCCTCTTTTTCTTCCTGGGCTACGTTTTCGGTATTAGTACTCACATCTGCCCCTTCTGCAAAATCATCAATAGCTTTATTATCTCGTTTCCTGTCAGTTCTAAATCCTTTCTTACTCATCGTAAATCACCTCATACAATTTAGTTATCTCGCTTAATGCTTTGGGATCCGCCAGTTGGCCGGAATCATTTTTTAGTTCATTTACACCTAGTCCTTCTTTGGCCGTACGATTAAATGAAATCCGGTGATGAACGATAAAATCAAGCGGAATAACATTATCGAACTGCCGTAAAAACTCAATTGCTTCCTCTCCTTCGGTTAGCTTTGAGTGGTTCGGAAAGTTGTTTATAAGCACATAGCATTTGAGATCAGGGTTGACCGTTCGGGCTTGGTCTATCAGCTCGTCAATGTCAGCTACGGTGTTTAAATCGTATTGACTAGCCCCTACCGGCACAACCATTTTATCGGCCACAGTCATTGAGTAGCGTAATTCTTTTGAATCTCGCCCACCAGCATCAATAATAATATCATCGTACCGACTAGCTTTAGAATCAATCTCCGAAACAATCCGTTTTTCAAATAACTGGATACATTCGATGCCATCCCTCCCGGTTTCCCTGCGGTAGTAGGTCCAGTCGGCACTACTACCCTGGCTGTCGGTATCAACTAACAATAAGTTGTTATGTCCTGCCTTTTCTGCCCGCAAGGCCCCTAAATTGGTGGCAATAGTACTCTTTCCAGTACCTCCTTTTTTACCCCCTACTAATACAATCATAAAGTCTTATTGGTTATAGTTAAATATGAATATATATAAAAAATATAACTTATTTAAACTATATTATTTATATATCCTATATAACCTATATATCCTATATAGGTTAATTTGTTTTCAATATGTCGTGATCTGACAGGGGGAATGATTTTATTGGGATAAAAAAATACTCCTATGAAAGACCCTGAGCTAAATGAGGACAAAGGACTGGAACCTTACCAAGGCGAACTATTCCCTAATCCAAAATCTGATATTTATATTAAATATATCCCAGTAAAAACAAGGGGAGACGTCAAAAAAGAGAATAACCCTATACCTCATACGAAACCAGAATTCTTGATTATTTCTAATAAAGTAAAAATAGAATTCAAGTAAGCTTTAATATCATCAAGTTTAATATTAAAATTCTCTTATATTTCGAATACACTTGATAGTTCAAAGAAAGGAGTGTTATATATAAATATATAACACTCCTTTCTTTGGTTTCTATAACCCCTTATAAGGCATGCGTTTAGGGTTGATTTTTACAACATTTTTCACTATATTTAAGAGAATAGAAAAGGCCCGATAGTTTGCGCTATCGAGCCTTTGTAAAATCTTTGAATTACTGAATTAAGGGGCGTGTACTGGTGGCACCAGTGGGCAGAATTGTCAGTCTCGCTTCCTGGGGTTCGATTCCCCCACGCTCCACTTTTCAGTATTTCTTATAACAATAATTGAAACAGCTTTATACTATTTCTGTAAACAATAATATAACAAATCTTTTTATATTATTTCAATTTTATAAAAAGATGAAAGCCTTTCAGAAATAGTAGAGCATAAAATACAGAGGTTAATTTTATGGCTC
>JGI12405J12835_1000247_pt1 | contig 18309 bp, 16 predicted proteins | sample A23P3SouthBayCA_FD_12835 | JGI IMG/M metagenome (IMG submission 12835)
GCTCGGCGTGTCGGTCGCTCGGCAGCCGTGATGGCGACCACTTCTCTTGTGAGGACTGCGACCGTGGACGCCACGCCGACCTGAACGCTTCGGAAGAACTTGCACAACGGGAGGGAGAACCATGCACGGCGTAGCAGTTCGGCTGACGCGAACCGTGCTACCTCGCTGGTTGAACAGCCAACCGTCTTCGACGCCCGCTGGATGCGGGGAGGAAGGCCCCATTGACAGGGCTGTACGCGCTGGAACGCACACCGTTGGTCACAACTCGGTGGCGACCGTCGACGTTCCACGCGAAAGCGTACTTGAGAACCGAGGAAACGCGCAACCTGAATATCCACTTCGTGGATTCCTGCGTCTTTAGGCGCAGGAGGATGTCAAAACCCGTCCACGGCGACGAGAACAACCCACAGCAGCAGTCACCCCGGGCAGCATACGACATGCAACCCTACGAACGGTACGATTCTGCGGAGGCGTTCGGCCTGCGAGCGATGCGCGGGAAGGGGCCGGAACGGACGTGGGACAGGGAAGACATCGGCCCGAAAACGACAGTGCTGGGACTCGTCCACGATGGCGACGCCGTCGGTTATCCGCTCCCGGCTGTTCGCGCTGAGGGTGGCATCGTCTCCGACTCAGTAGGTGGACGCACTGTGCTCGTCGTCAGTACCGGCGACGAAATCCATGCATTCGAGCATCCAGGCCACCAGTTCGAACTCCGTGACGGAACGCTACATGGGGATGATGTCTCGTGGGATCCCACGACCGGACGGAGTAGCGATGGGCGACGGCTGACCCGGATTCCAGCCCGTCGCCTCTACGCGTTCGCTTGGCAGGACGATCACGGCCCGGAGAGTTTCTACGGATCGGGGTGACTCCCCGTTCACCATGGTCTAGCCGGTATCCGTGTCCCACCGAGGACCGTGTGGCCACGCTGGATGCTTGTTTAATCGTATCCGACGAGGGACACTTTCGGAGTCGTCACGACTGTAGGCGCGACATCCGACGGACACACGGGGGAAATCAATCACCGCACGAATGACTCGATCGGGTGGGACACGAGCGGAACTTTTCTGAACACGATTCTACGTGGAATCACCCGCGTCCGCCAGCCAGTGCGGTCGCCTCGGGAAGTCGTCGGAGCCACAGCATCGCGACGGTCCCGACCACCGGTCCGATAACCAGCGGGGAAAACGCCCACCGCCAGCCGACGACACCAGCGATGATCGGGGTGAGTTGAATCGACCCGACGGTGAGTAGAAAGCCGATGGCAGTCTGCAGCGTCAGCGCTGATCCGACGTAACTGTCCTCGGCGAGTTCGGAGACGGCCGCCGAGAACTGCGCGGAGTCGGCGACGATGGCGAACCCCCAGATCAGTAAGAACGGAACGAGAATCAGCAGGGAGCCACCGAACACGACGCCGGCACCGATGCAGGCGGTGCCGCTGACGATCATGCTTCCGCTCGTAACGGTCGTCCGTCCGATTCGATCTGCGAACACACCGGCGACGACGGCACCGATACCCCCTACTGCAATCGTCCCGAATGCGAGCAGCGCAGCGAGTGTCGGTGCCGGGTCACCGCTGGCAGCGAAACTCGCGGCCAGATACACGGGAATCCACGCCCAGACGGCGTACAGTTCCCACATGTGACCGAAGTACCCGAGGTTGGCGAGCATCGTTCCGCGGTCACCGAGCATCCGCCGAACGGCTCCGGGGTCGAACGGTGCCGCCGGAGCCTGATGGGGGCCCGGGCGCACGAAGAGAACGAGCACACCACTGACTGCTGCGAGCCCAGCCGCACCCAGTAAGACGAGCCGCGGGCGCCCGACGCCACCGATCGCTCGAAGCAGATGCGGCATCGCCGACCCGACCGTGAGCGCACCGACGAGCGTGCCGATAGCGAACCCGCGCCCTTCCCGAAACCAGCCAGCCATGATTTTCATACCGGTCGGGTACACACCGGCCAGTGCGACACCGGTGAGAAACCGCAACAGGACGGCCGGAAGAAACGACGCCACGGCAAGAGCAATAAGTACAGTCGCTCCCGCACCGACGGCGGCTGAGACAGCAAACAGATACCGCGGCGGAATCGTATCCGAGAGGGTGAGCGTCGCGGAGAGGACGGCGCCGCCGACGAATCCGAGCTGCACCGCGTTCGTCAACCATGCCGTCTCGGCGCTCGAAAGGTTCCAGAGCGCCGCGAGTTCCGGCCCGACCGCCGAGGCACTGAACCAGAGCGTCATCGCCAGCAGTTCGGCAACAGCAAGAACGAGGAGGACACGGTAGCGACTCGGTTTCGTCGGTTCCCGTTTCTGTGACTCCGTATCCATCACGTTGGTGTACTAATCAAGGTGGATAAAAGCTCACGAGGGGGTTCGGGTGTATTGCACACCGCAGCGCGTATTATATATGCAGAAGACCTCCGACCCACACTAGGAAGATGAACGAGGACCGGGATCATGACGACCCTCCGAGTGACGTTTCGGCGAGTACGTCCGCAGCCCCGGACTCGCCTCCTGAAGAGCGGTATCGCAAGATTTTCCACTACAACAACGACGCAGTGATGGTCGTCGACCTGGAGACCGAATCCTTTCTGGATGTCAATCCCGCAGCCTGCGATCTGCTCGGATACTCGCGTGAAGAGCTCCTCTCGATGCATCCGGAAGACATCCATCCGAACGACGTCGAGCGCGTCAGAGAGGAGTTCATCTCTCAAGTCTACCAGGAAGGATCGGGATTCACCGACGACCTGACCTGTCTCACGAAAGACGGCGAAAAGGTTCCGACCGAGATCTCCGGGGCCGCACTCGATGCAGGGGAAGATGGAACCGACCCGACACAGATGATCGCGATGCTGCGTGACATCTCCGACCGCGTGGAGCGCCGTCGGGAACTCGAAGAGACGATCGAACGGCTGGACCGGTTCGCCGGCATCGTCTCACACGATCTAAAGAATCCGCTCTCAATCATCAAAGGCCACGTGACCCTCGCCCAGGAGACCGGTGATCCAGACCACTTCGAGGCCATCGAGAGCGCGGCCGATCGGATGGACGAGATGTTGTCCGAACTCCTGCAGCTCACTCGGGAGGGAGACCTCGTCGGCGAGCGAACGGACATCGAGTTGGGGCCACTGATACGGGAGGTTTGGACCGACTGTGAACTCGAGTCGGCGACCTTGGACGTCGAGTCCTCACGGGCGATTCACGGGGATCGAGACCGACTCCACGAGCTCTTTGCGAACCTCTTCGAGAACGCTCACACTCACGGTGGGAAGTCGGTCACCGTCCGAGTCGGAACGCTCAACGAAGGCGGGCGAGAGGGGGTCTACGTCGAAGACGACGGGAAAGGGATTCCAGCTGACGAACAAGCCACCATCTTCGAGTGGGGACATACGACGACGAGTGACGGGACGGGGTTCGGGCTCGCTATCGTCGACGATATCGCCGACGCACACGGCTGGAAAATCAGTGTCACCGACTCCGAAGCAGACGGAACTCGCTTCGAGATCGAATTCCCCTGACCCCGATCAGTGTCTCTCGAGTTACTCTTGGGCGCGCTCCATCTCGTAGCTCAGCCGGTGGGGCATGACGCTCAGCGCGCGGACGATCGCCGCCAGGGAGATGAAGATCCCCAGCAGGATGTGACCGACGCCGCCGAGCTTGAGCCACAGCAGCGTCGAGGGCCACTTGTGGATCTCAGCGAGGGCGCCGTTGACCGCGCCGCCGCGGGTTCCGCCGCTCCCGCCGGCTAGGCTCGTGTCCGTGTACGTGCTGAAGAAGTTCTCCAGCAGCGGGTGGAACTCGGTCAACTCGAAGAACAGCGCCGCGCCGACGAGCAGGTAGCCCACGGCGGCGAAGATGGCCCCGACCATGAGCATCTTCTTGATCGAGCTGATCGTCGACTCTATCTCCTCGATAGGCTTTCGGTCCGGGTAATCGGATGCCATACACCCTCATTCACCTCCCCAATAAATAGGAGCACAGCGGCCGTGGAACTCACTTACACGGACACGTGGACGTTCTAATACTTCCGGATGAAACGTCAGCGCGACCGGAGACAATATGCCGTCAACAGCTCGACAACCGATCTCGAGGAGTGGCGTGATTCTTCATCGAAATCGAACAAATCCGTCCGACGCAGTCGATAGACACCAGTCTCGAACACGTGCCGTGCAGCGAATTGGGCACCTCATCCGAATTCGGACGAACAGATGGTGGAACCGATGAATCACTCCGACGAGCAGGCAGCAGAACAGGTCGCCGTCTGGAGTGACCTCCCCGACCGAGTGCCCACACACGCCCGCGTCGAAGACATCGACCTCGTGATCGTTCGGTACGACGACGAGGTGTCGGTCCTGTACGGCCGTTGCCTGCATCGCGGGGTGCTCCTCGGCGACGGCCACGTCGAGGGGCACAATCTCATCTGTGGCGTCCACGGCTGGGATTATCGGTACGACACAGGAATCAGCGAGTACGACAACTCGGAAGTCCTCGAGACGTTCACCGCGTGGGTCGACGAGGACGACGACGCCGTCTTCGTCGACGCGTCAGAAGTCGCGGCGTGGGCGGAGGACAACCCGCAGCCGTACGATCCACCCGAAGCTGGAGCCGGCGACGACGGGGCGATGCAAGGGGCCACCGACGATATCGACGGCGGCTCGGTCGCCCCCGAGTTCTACGGCGAGCCCGACTCGGAAAAAGAGCCGTACACACACTACATCCAGAGTCTCGCCCAGAAAGGATCCGAAGGAATCGGTGAACATGGTGGCGTCTCGGCGATGGGCGTTCCTCGCTCGGAGCTCCCGTCCTGGGACGACCTGCAGCTCCTGACTGCCCAGCTCGCCCGCACCCCGCTCGACGACGAGGCCCCAGTCGACACGGAGCTCGTGATCGGCCCGAACGCGGAGACCCCGCTCCAGCTGGACATCCCGATCTTCGTGAGCGACATGAGTTTCGGTGCGCTCAGCGAGGAGGCGAAGATCGCGATCTCGAAAGGGGCAGATCAGGCCGGCACGGGCATCTGCTCCGGCGAAGGGGGGATGCTCCCCGAAGAACAGGCGGTCAACTCCAGGTACTTCTACGAGTACGCGACGGGAAAATTCGGCTGGGACATCGAGAAAGTCGAGCGAGTCCAGGCGTTCCATTTCAAAGCCGGCCAGGGTGCGAAGACCGGTACGGGCGGCCACCTCCCCGGCGAGAAGGTGCAGGGCCGGATCGCAGAAGTCCGCGACCTCGAACCCGGGACGGACGCCGTGAGCCCGGCGCGGTTCGACGACCTGCGCACCCCCGAGGACTTCGCCGAGGTGGCCGACCACGTCCGGGAGGTCGGTGGCGGCATTCCGATCGGATTCAAGCTCTCCGCGCAGCACGTCGAGGAGGACATCGACTTCGCGCTCGAGGCGAGTGCGGACTACCTGATTCTGGACGGTCGAGGCGGAGGCACCGGCGCCGCACCCGACGTGTTCAAGCACAACATCTCCGTCCCGACGATGGCAGCGCTCGCTCGTGCTCGCCAGCACCTAGATGAACGCGGGCGCTCGGACGTAACGCTCATCGCGACGGGTGGTCTCCGCACGGAGTCCGATTTCATCAAGGCGATGGCGCTTGGAGCGGATGGCGTCGCCGTCGCGAACTCGGCGATGCAGGCGATCGGTTGTCTCGGGATGCGGGCGTGTGACTCGAACAACTGTCCGGTCGGCATCGCCACCCAACGAGAGGATCTCAGGAGCCGGCTCGTGATCGATTCGGCCGCAGACGGCTTGCAGAACTTCTTCGAGGCCACGGTCGAACTGATGAAGGTGATGGCCCGCGCCTGTGGACACGACTGCCTCTCTGGGTTCGAACGCCGTGAGCTGACGACCTGGAAGAAAGAGATCGCCGACCTGACCGGCGTCGAGTACGCCGGGGCCGGGCGGCACCGATAGGCACAATAGATGGAACTCATCACAGTTGCCGCGGTGGCCGAGAACGGCGTCATTGGGCGGGACGGCGAGTTGCCGTGGCCGAGCATTCCGGCCGACAAACGACAGTATCGAAACCGAATCGCGGACTGGCCCGTCATCCTCGGTCGTCGGACGTTCGATTCGATGCGTGATGACCTGCCCGGAACGGCACAGATCGTATTGAGCCGATCAGCGTCTGAATACGGCGTCGAATCAGCACACCACGCAGGAAGCATCGACGACGCGGTCGCAACCGCCGAGTCGCTTGGAGCCGACCGTACTTACGTCATCGGCGGGGCAGACATCTACGAGCTGTTCCAGCCCGTCGTCGACCGGATGGTACTCAGCCGAGTGCCGGGCGAGTACGAGGGTGACACGTACTTCCCGGAGTGGGAGACGGACGAATGGCGCCTCGCCGAGTCCACCCCGTACGACGAGTTCACCCTCGAGGAGTGGGTGCGCGACGAGGACTAACTTCACAGACATGGACACATCCGACCTGCCGGCGGCCGTCGCGGAGTACCTCTCCGAGAGCCGTGCGGAGCTGTTCGATTTCACCGAGACGCTCGTCGGCTACGACACGCAGAACCCACCCGGGGGGACCGTCGCCGTCGTCAAGTGGCTCGAGTCGGCGCTCGACGAGCCCGCGCTGTCCGTCGAGCGCTTCGCGGTCGACCCTGAGAAGCCGAACCTCCTCGTCACGCTCCCCGGACAGACCGATCACACGCTGTGTTTCAACGGTCACCTCGATACCGTCCGGTTCGACGAGAGCGACTGGTCGTTCGACCCGTTGGGCGAGCGCGACGGCGACCGCATCTACGGCCGTGGCACGACCGATATGAAGGGTCCCGTCGCGGCGATGGCGCAGGTAGCACTCGCGTACGCGAGGACTGGCACGGAGCCGCCGGTGACGCTGCAGTTCGCGCTCGTCAGCGACGAAGAGCGGGGCGGTGACGCAGGGCTCACGACCCTATTGGAGACGGGCGCGTTCGACCCCGACGCCTGCGTCGTCGGGGAAACCACCTCCCGGAATGGGCGGTACTCCGTCTCGGTCGCGGATCGCGGGAACATCTGGCTCACGCTCGAGGCGTCGGGTACCGCCGCACACGGTTCACGGCCGATGATCGGCGAGAACGCGATCGACCGGCTGACCGGGGCGATCGAACAGCTTCGGAGCGACTTCGGCCAGCGGGAGCTGTCCGTCGACCCGTCGATGGACGGGATCATCGAGGAGTCCATCGCCTTCTACGAGCCGGAGGCGGGAGCCGAGGCGACCCGGCGGCTCTACCGGTATCCGACGATCAATCTCGGTGTCATCGAGGGTGGAACCGCGATCAACACGGTACCGGCCTCGGCGTGTGCGCGAGTCGATATCCGGCTGACGGCAGGCGTCGACACGCGAGAGGCGCTCGGGGGGATTCGGAACTGTCTGGCCGGGATGGACGGCATCGAGATCACCAATATCTCGTGGACGCGCGGGTCGTACGAGCCGCTCGGGAGTCCGATCGTCGAGGCGAGCGCGGAGGCGGCCGACCGCGTCGTCGACGACCGGGTCTTCCGACGAAGCGCGACCGGCGGCGGCGACGCCAAGGTGTTCCGTCACGACGGGGTGCCGACAGTCGAGTTCGGCTTCGGCACACAGACTGCCCACGGGACTGACGAGTTCACGACGACTACAGCGCTGGCGCGCAACGTCGTCAGCTACGCCACGCTCCCGGTGTTGTACGGGCGGCTCACCGGTGAGGCCGGATGACTCTCGCCGTCGGGGGGCCGACCGTCGCCCTCGTGACGCTCGTCATCCTCGTCGCCGGCGCGACGAACGGCCTCGCTGGCTTCGGCTTCGCCGTCGTCGGAACGATGGCGCTCGCGACGCTTGTCGATCCGGCGACCGCGGTCGTCTTCATGATCCTGCCAATCCTGTCGGTGAACCTCTCGCTGGTGCGGGACCTCTCACCCGAGGAGCTTCGGAGCTGCAGTCGGCGGTTCGCCCCGCTCATCGCCGCCGCGCTGGTCGGTACCGTCGTCGGGATGGCCGCCCTCGGCAGCATCCCCAGCGGTCCGTTACGCGTCGGACTCGGCGTGCTGACGCTCGGGTTCGTCGCGACCGCCCAACGGCTGGTTCCGCTTCCGGATTGGCCGTCGGGCGAGACGACGCTCGGGCACAGCCGAGCCGGGATGGTCGGCGTTGGCGGCGTCTCCGGAGTCCTCTTCGGCGGGACGAACGTCGGCGTCCAGCTCATCGCGTATCTCCGGAGTTTCGACCTCTCACACGGCGTCTTCGTCGGCGTCGTCGCGCTCGTCTTTCTGGGCCTCAACGGGATTCGAGTCGCCGTCGCAGGCGTCTTCGGGCTGTATCCGAGCCGGTTCGTCCTGCTCGCCTCGGTCGTCGCGGCGGCGCCGGCCGTGCTCGGCGTCGTCGTCGGGAAGCGGCTTCGCGAGGCCGTGAACGAACGCGCTCGGAGAGCCGTCGTGTTGGGACTGCTCACCGTCATCGGCGTCCGGCTGGTCGTCGGCGGACTCGGACTATTTTAATCCAGTCGCCTGGCGAGTCGAGCGACTACGCTCGCTTTCTGGCGTCCATGGCCGAGATGCGGCCGATGTTTCCCCGCGGAGAGGTCGATTCGGTACGAAGGAGGCTGTTAACGCAGGAATCCGTTGGACGGAAACCGTTCCGTGTGGGAACGAGCCCGACGGGATTTGAACCCGCGACATCTTGGTCCGGAACCAAGCACTCTGTCCACTGAGCTACGGGCTCCCGTCAGATGGAAGTCGGTCGACCGATTTAGGCGTTGCCATCACGAGACGACGCCGAGCGCCTGCACGACGACGAACAGCGTCCCGACGGCCGCGACGGTGGTCGCGACGACGGTCGCCGAGGCGAGGTCGCGGTCCCCCCCGAGCTCGCTCGCGTAGATGTACGTGGAGACGGCGGTCGGCATCGCGAGCATGAGCACGCCGGCCCGTAGCGTCGTCGGCGAGGCGGCGAGCAGCGAGAACACCCCGAGTGCGACGGCGGGCATCGCGAGCAGCTTCACGGCCGCGACGGCCCCGATTGTCGGCGGGTCGACGAGACCTCCCTCGGCGGTGAGCGACGCCCCGACGGCGAGCAGCGCGATGGGGAGCGCGAGCGTGCCGACGGCACCGAGCGCGTCGTCGACGACCGCAGGTACCTCGACGCCGACGGCGGCCCCGACGAGCCCGAGCCCGAGCGCGATGAGAACGGGGTTGCGCGCGACGCCGCGGAGTTCGGCGGCCACGTCCGCCTCGACGCTCGTGATGCGGGTGAGCAGCAGGACGGTGAGCGTCACCTGGACGAGCGAGCCGATGCCGAGGACGACGCTCGCCTTCCCGGCGGTGACGCCGCCGAACGTCGCCGCGACGAACGGGAGCCCGAGAAAGCCCATGTTGCAGTGGTACGACTGCACGACTGCGACGCCGCGGCGGGCCGGGTCGGCCCGGCGCCGGTGGACGAGCCAGCTCACCCCGGCGACGGTGAGCAGGACGACGGTGACGCCGACGAGCAGCCGCCAGACGAGCACCTCGGCGAGCGGCCGGCCGACCGTCGAGGCGAAGACGAGTGCGGGGAGCGCGACGTAGAAGGCGACGGCGGTGAGCGCATCGCGTCGCGACGGCGTGAGCAGCCCGACGGCGCGTGCGCCGGCACCGACCGCCAGCAGCGCGAGCATGTAGCCGAGCTGCGTCGCGACGCTCATACCTGCCCTGACGCGAGGCGCCGAATGTGCGTTCCGATTGCGGTCGACTTCCGGCGGCCGTGGAACTATACGGTTGTGGCCCTTGCTACCGACCAGCATGGACGGGGACGACGGTGCCACGTATCTCGTACTCGTGGTCGCGGGACTACTCGTCGGGGCGGCGGTCGCCCCGGTCGCGGTCGGACTGACTGAGCAGGGGACGCCGACGATCGCCGTCATCCCCGTAGAGGGGAGTATCGACGGCGCCTCCGCGACGGCGGTCACGGCACAGATGGAACGCGCACGAGCCGATCCCTCGGTCGCGGCGGTCGTGCTCGTGGTGAACAGCCCAGGCGGGGCGGCCAGCGCGAGCGAGACGCAGTATCTCGCCGCAAAGCGGCTCGCCGAGGAGAAGCCGGTGGTCGCGAGCGTCGACGCCATCGCGGCGTCGGGCGCCTACTACACCATCGCGCCGTCCGACGAGATCTATGTGAAGCCGGCGTCGCTCGTCGGGAGCGTGGGCGTGCTCGCGACGCTTCCACAGCCGGTGGAGCCGAACAACATCATCGGCGCGACGGGACCGGACAAGCTCTCGTCGGACTCCGTTCGGGAGTTCAAGTACACCACGGAGACGCTCAAGCGGGCGTTCGCGAACGCGGTGATGACGAGCCGCGGTGACGCACTCGAGCTGTCGCGGGCGGAGCTCACCGAGGCGGGCGTCTACTCCGGCGCCGTCGCCGTCGAGAACGGGATGGCGGATAAGATCGGGAGCCGCGCGACCGCGGTCGCCGCGGCGGCCGAACGTGCCGGCGTCGACGACTACACCGTCGAGGTGTACCGCGGCCAATCCTCGCCGCGGTTCGTCTCGCAGGCGGCGTACGTCGCCTCCGACGCGCCGAACAAGACGCTCGTCTCCCCGTCGTACCTGACGGGGGTTGGCACCGAGGCGTCGACGTACGGAACCTACCTGATGGTGCCGCCGCGGATCGCGTACCCGGATCGGACCGGCGCGTATCTCGGCGCCGGCGCGTACGAGCGTGAGAACCGGACGGCGAACGCGACGCGCGGCGACCGGTCTCTTCCCGCGGAGGTGAGCGCGTGAACCGAACCGACCTCGGCGAGTACGCGCTCGTCGTCGTCGGAGTCGCGCTGGCCGTCGTGCTCGTCGCCGTGCTCGTCGGCGCGGCGGGTGGCGGTCCGGCGACCATCGACGCCGACGCTGACGCGAACACGTCGGCGCCGCCGCCGGAGTACGAACCCGACGCTGTCGTCGCGGAGCCGCTCGAGTCGACCGGTGAGGTGACCGTTCCCGAGTCGCTGCGCGCCGGTGACGGCGACGGGAAGACGATCATCATCGACTCGTCGAGCCGCGCCCAAACAGAGGACGTCCAGCCGCTCGTCGTCGCGCTGGTGCGGGCGGGCCACGAGGTCCGGTTCCGCGACCAGACGCTCCAACAGTCGCTCGAGGGCGCCGACGCGTACCTCCGTATCGACCCCGGCGTCGAGATGAGCCCGCGCGACGTGGCGGCGGTGCGGGAGTTCACCGACGAGGGCGGCCGCGTGCTGCTGATCGGCGAGCCGAACCGGGTCCGCATCTCCCAGAGCGCGTTCTCGGCGTCGATCACCACCCAGCGAACGGAGATGACGACCCTCGCGAGCGAGTACGGTATCGTGTTCGGCACCCGCTACCTGTACGACACGACGACCAACGACGGCAACTTCAAGAACGTGCTCGCCGAGCCGACCGACGCCAGCGGCGCCCCGTCGCTGGACCGCGTCGCGCTGTACACCGCAACCCGCGTGCAGGCACGCGACGGACAGGTGATTCTCCGGACGCCGCCGTCGACGAAGCTCTCGAACGCGGGACCGGCGGACCGCTACCCGGTCGCGGTCCGCACGGGGAACGTGCTCGCGCTCGGCGACAAGACGCTGCTGGAGAACGGCCGACACAACGTCGCCGACAACGACGCGTTCATCAGCTATCTGCTGGCGTTCACGCTGTCGGGTGACCGGGAGCCGTCGCTGGAGCCCACGACCCCGACGCCGACGCCAACGTCGACGCCAACGCCCACGCCGACGAATAACTCGAGTACCGACGCCTGACACGGGTCGCTCCGTCCCCGGATTCACCGGACGACGGTGCGCCATCGAGTGGCGTGCGACTACTCGTCCGTCCCGACCTTCGTGGTGACGCGGAACCCATTCGGTGGCGCGAGGATACCCGCGACGGTCCCCATCGAGTGGACGACGGTGACGAGCGGCGCGAGCGGCGTCGCGAGCACCAGCGGGAGCGCCTCTCGCCCGTACGACAGCGCGCCGCGGAGATACCACAGGAACGTGAACGCCGCGAGCACCGCCGACAGCAGGACGAACAGCCCGCCGTAGACGACGACGCCGAGCAGCGACAACGGGACGGCGACGAGCGTGACGACCGGCGACAGCGCCCACGCGTAGTTGCGGACGCGAGTGAGCAGGCGGTAGCGGGCGGGGAGCATCGACGCAGCCTCGAGGTTCCCCGCTGCCCACCGGCGTCGCTGTTGGGCAATCTCGTACAGCGACGGCGGTGCCTCGTTGCGACAGGCCGTGTCCGTGAGCGCGAACTCCGGGTCGTACTCATCGAACGCCGCCCAGACGAACGCGGTGTCCTCGACGAGCGTCTCGCGGTCCCACGTCACGGCATCCTCGAGCTCCGAGCGGACCGCGATACCGCCGCCCCACGCGAACAGCGGCACCGACAGCCGTGCGAACGCCCGCTGTTCGAGCTGGACGCCCATCCGGTAGACGTCGGCGAGATACGACAGCGCCGAGCCGGTGTGTCGCGGCCGCTCCTGGAACTGCACCACGTCGGCGTCGGGCAGCCCGTCGAAGTCCTCCAGCAGGCTGTCCTCGTCGAGATACAGGACGAACTCGCGGTCGCAGGCGATCGCCTGCCGCCCCCACTCGAGGGCACGACCCTTCCGTACGGCGTCGCAGTCGAACTCGTCGGGGACGACGTGGACGGCCGCGCCCGGAACGTCCATCGCCGTCTCGGCGATGACGTGGACGTCGTCGAGCCCTTCAGGCAGTGCCGCGACGGTGTCGCGGACGACCGACTCGGCGTCGACCGTCAGGATTCGGACCTGCACCTCCTCGGCGCCGTACTCCGGCTGCGGCGGCTCGTAGCCCGCACCCACGACGTACGTGAGGACGAGCCACAGCCCCGCGACCGCGGCGAACAGCCCGAGCGTCCCCCACAGCACCCACTCCAACAGCGGCGGATACGCGGTCGTGCTCGCCGCGCCGGGCGGCGCGTTTCCGGGCCCCGCGCCGGTCGCGAGCGCGAGCGCCGCACCGACGAGCAACAGCAGGCTGACGCCGAGCAGGCCGGCTCGTTCCAGTTTCATCGTACCTCGACGGAGGAGACACACACGTTTCAACGGATGAGGCCGTTCGGGCTGCTTCGGACCGTTCACGCCGAGTAAACGGTTCTGAACGGTCTCACTCGGTCACGGGGCTCTGGTCGCCCGCGTCGTCGGCTGTGTCGGCGTCCGTACTGTCATCGCCCGTGTCGACGACCGTCTCCTTCCACGTGCCGCGGGTGAACCACGCGACCGCGCCGACCGCGCCGACGATGTTGCCGAGCGCCATGCCGATCCAGATGCCGGTCGGACCGAGCGCAGCGACGAAGGCGAGGACGTACACCGTCGGGACGCGCCCGACCCACAGCGCCATCAGCGAGAAGGCGAGCGCGGTCTTCGTGTTGCCCGCACCCCGATACGCGCCGAGGACGACCTGCAACACGCCGATGAAGGCGAACTCGACGGTGCGGATGCGGAGATAGCGGACGCCCTGTCGCACCGTCTCGGCGGCGTCGGCCGTCGCCGTGTTGATGAAGACGCCGACGATGGGTTCGGCGAACGCCAGCGCGACGATGGCGACACAGAACATCACGCCGGCGCCGACGCCGGCCGCGAGCTTCACTGCCTGTTCGGCGCGGTCGGCGCGGTCCGCCCCGAGGTTCTGCCCGACCATCGTGTTCGTCGCCCGGCCGAGCCCCATCGCCGGTAGAAAGACCAGCGAGATGAGCCGGTTGCCGAGCCCGTAGGCGGCGACGACCGGTGGCCCGAACGTCGCGACCATCGCTGTGAGCGTAATCATCGCCAGCGCGCTCGTCGACTGTTCGAGCGCCGAGGGCGCGCCGATGTCGACGATCCGCTTCACCCAGTCGAGCTCCAGGCGGAGGTGTTCCGGGCGGATGTCCGGCCCGGCGGCGAGCCCGAACAACACGTACAGCCCGATGGCGGTGGCGACGAACCGCGAGACGAGCGTCGCGAGCGCCGCCCCCTCGACGCCCATCGCGGGGACGGCGAGCGGGCCGAGGTCCCACCCGAAGATGAGCACCGGGTCGAGCGCGACGTTGAGCACGACGGTGACGAACATGACGCGCATCGGGGTCCGGGTGTTGCCGTAGCCGCGCATCAGCGCCGAGAAGACGAAGAAACCGAACAGGAACGGCGTCCCGAGGAAGAACACCTTCATGTACTCGCTGGCCAGCGGAATCACGGTCCTGGCGGTGTCCGGGTCGGCGGGCAGCAGCCCGAGCAGCGCGTCCGTGGTCAGCCAGCCGAGCGCGCCGAGGCCGACGGCGAGGACGGTGACGAACGCGAGCGTCTGTCCGGCGGCCTTCCCCGCAGACTCCTCGCCGCCCGCGCCGGTGAACTGCGCGACGAGGGTGCTCCCGGCGACGGTGAACCCCCCACCGACGGAGAGCAGCAGGAAGATGATCGGAAAGGCGAGGCTCAACGCGCCGACTGCGGCGGCCGGCTCCGCCGTGCGGCCCAGCCAGATGGTGTCCGCGATGTTGTACGCGACCTGCAGCAGCTGGGTGACGACGATGGGCCACGCGAGGGTGAACAGGGGGCGCGTCAGGCTCCCTTCCGTGATACTGCTCTCGGTGGAGGGCGACACGACTGTTTCTCGCTACCCGCGGCTATGTGACCTTCGTTACGGTTCCGTGCCAACTGTTTCCATTCGAGCCGTCTCCGCACGTTTCTGCTCGAACGCGACGCTTCCGGGGAAGCGGCGGTGGGGGGCTCTGTCGAGATTCTCAACAGTCGACGGCGGTTGCTCCCGTCGAGATTCTCAACAGTCGACGGCGGTTGCTCCCGTCGAGATTCTCAACAGTCGACGGCGGGTGCCCCCATCGAAACACTCAACAGTCGAACACTTTGCTCGAACACGACCAACACAGAAGACGTGGCCAGCACAGCGGCTCTGATTCCGTTCGTTCTTCGCCTCCTACCCACTCAGTGTGGAGCCGACGCTACCACTGATGCGCGCCGATACTGATGATTGCCCCACAGCGAGCGCATTCGGAGACGACCAACGGATCGGACGGAGAATGCTTGACGACGACGTCGGTGCCACCAGTCGGGCCACCACACTGCTTACAGACGGCCGGTCGAATCTCTATCATTTGATTTACAATACTCCGCTGTGAGATACGCCACCGACCAGCATAACCGTATCCTACAGGTTACAGAAAATCGAGGAGAATGCCTGACCCTTTAGGGTCAGGATGAATCCGACACTGCTCTTCACTAACCACGTTCGATGGCAGGGCCGGATATTCAACGCTAATCCGAACCATTAACTAACTATATCGACATAGGTTACGTATGGCGAAACGGGTCGTCACCCGCACCTACACTGCGTCCATACGGAACCAGCAACAGGTGTCCGACGACCTCGATTCGCTCGGGTTCGCAGCCTCGAAACTCTGGAACGTCGGACGGTGGACGTGCAGTCGTGTCTGGGATGAAATCGACTACATCCCTGAACACGACGAACTCACCGCGTACCTCAAGAGCCACGACCGCTACGATGACCTGCATTCGCAGTCAAGTCAGCGAGTCCTTCAAGAACTCGCTGAAGCGTTCAATGGTTGGTACGGCAAACGGCGAAACGGCGACACGAACGCGAACCCGCCCGGATACCGCAAACACAACGACGAACACCCGCGAAGTACGGTCACGTTCAAGAACAAAGGCTTCAAACTCGACACCACATACGAGCGAGTCCGACTCAGCAAAGGCTCGAACCTCAAAGAATGCTGGTCGGATTTCGTACTCTGTGAATACCAGACTCGGCCCGACGTTGACCTCTCCACCGTGGAGAACGTCCAGCAGGTTCGAGCTGTCTGGACGGGTGACGAGTGGGAACTGCACTTCGTCTGCAAGGTCGAAATCGAAGTGGCCGAGTCACCTGGTGAGAAAACCGTAGGTGTTGACCTCGGGATCAACAACTTCGCCGCGCTCGCCTACGAAGACGGCCACAGCGAACTGTACCCGCTGAACTGCCTGAAGCAGGATGACTACTACTTCAGCAAGCGTATCGCTCGGTGTGACGATTCGGACTCCGAGCAGGCCATGCGACTGAACCAAAAGAAGGCGGCTCGCCGTACCCACTACTTCCACACACTCTCCAAACACATCGTTCAGCGGTGTGTTGACGAGGGTGTTGGAACGATTGTGGTGGGCGACCTCTCCGGCATCCGTGAGGACGAGGAGAACGGTGAGTCGAAGAACTGGGGCACGAACGGTAACTTGGACTTGCACTCGTGGGCGTTCGACCGCTTCACACAGATGCTCACATACAAAGCCGAGATGGACGGCATCTCGGTCGAACAGGTGTCTGAGCGCGATACGTCGAAGTCGTGTTCGTGTTGTGGTCGGAAGCGTGACGCGAACCGTGTTGAGCGAGGGTTGTACGTCTGTGATGAGTGCGAGTTGGTGGCGAACGCGGACGTGAACGGTGCTGAGAATATTCGACAGAAAGTATCTCCGAGTCTCGCCTGCGATGGGGGAGATAGGAGTAACGGCTGGTTGGCACAGCCATCGGCGTATCTGTTTGACAAGGAAACTGGTGCGTTCGCACCTCAAGAACAGGTCACGTCGTAAACCACAATATCCCAACGCGGTCGGGAATCCTCGCCCTTCAGCGCGGGGAGGATGTCAATGTCAGATGTGGTCTCTGCGCACGCAGACTGGCCAGCCACTACACCCAGTGGCGTGCCCGAGTAACGAGAGTTCGGCGCTCGGAGGTTGGACGCGACGAGAGAGCGGTGGAACACAGCCGAAAAGCGGGGGCGAGGACGGCGAGAGATCGCCCGTGAACCGGAGGCTACGGCGTCTCTCGCGTCTCCAGCGACAGGTCCGATGTGGGGTACGCGACGCAGGTGAGCGTGTACCCCTCGTCGAGCTCGGGCTCGCCGAGCATCTGGTTCGTGTGGTGCTCGACGTACTGTTCGGAGTTGCCGCCGTCGGTGATGTGGCCCGCACAGGAGACGCACTGGCCCTCGCGGCAGGCGTACGGCAGGTCCCAGTCCTGCTCCTCGCCGGCCTCGAGCAGCGTCGTGTTCTCCTTCACCTCGATGGTCGCGCCCTCCTTGACGTACTCGACCTCGTAGGTCTCGGCTTCGTCGTCCGGGATGGCGGACGGGTCGTCGTCGGCCGCCGCCTCCTCGGCGTCGGCGAGCTCGCCCTCTGTGTCACCCTCGGCGACCGCGCCGGCAGCGACCCCGCCGCCGCCGATGGAGCGGTTCATCGGCTCCGGGAAGTCCGTCTCGGGCACGCTCTCGGCACGCCGTTCGAGCACCTCCTGTGAGATGTCGTCTGGGATGGGGTACTCGGTCCCCTGGGTGAAGTGCAGGGCCACGACGGTCAGGGTGAGAAGCGCCCCGAGTGCGATGCCCAGCGTTTCTACCATGGATGGCCGTTGGGATAGCCCGTTCAATAGCGTTGCGATTAGTGCGAACGGGTGTGGCGTGTGTCGGTCCGGGCTACTCGCGGACGACTTCGTGGCGACCGAAGCCGTAGCGCAGCCGGTTCGCCAGCCGGCGCGAGAACTTCGCCGCGACCCGGGAGTCGAACCGCTCGGCGAGCGCCTCGTAGATGAGCGGGACGGCGACCTCCTGTTCGAGCGCCTCCTGGACGGTCCACGTCCCCGTCGAGCCGCCGGCGACGTGGTCGGCAACGTCGCCGAGGTCTGACCCCTCCTCGCGGAACGCCTCCTCGCATAGCTCGAGCAGCCACGAGCGGATGACGGCGCCGTTGTTCCACGTCCGCGCGACGGCTTCCAGATCGAGGTCGTACCGGCCCTCGTGGAGCAGCTCGAACCCCTCGCCGTACGCTTGCATCAGCGCGTACTCCACGCCGTTGTGGACCATCTTCACGTAGTGGCCGCTGCCCGCTGGCCCCATCCGGTCGTGACCCTTCGGTCCGGTCGCGACGGCGTCGAAGACGGGGCGGAGCTCCTCGTAGGCGTCCGCGGGCCCACCGACCATCAGCGAGAAGCCGAGCTCCGCGCCAGCGGGCCCGCCGGACGTCCCGCAGTCGAGATACCGCGCCGGCGTCTGCTCGGCCCGCCGGACGGAGTCCTCGAAGTGGCTGTTGCCGCCGTCGACGACGACGTCGTCGGGCGACAGCGACGGCTCGAGTTCGTCCAGTGCCGCGTCGACCGGATCGCCGGCGGGGACCATCAGCCAGATGCGCTTCGCGTCGCCCAGCCGGTCGGCGAGCTCGGAGATGGAGTCGGCGGGCGCGATGCCCGCCTCGGCCGCGTCCGCGAGCGCCTCCTCGCTCACGTCGAACGCGGTCACGTCGTGGCCCGCCGCCGTCACCCTGTCCGCGACGATGCGCCCC
>JGI12405J12835_1000279_pt1 | contig 17485 bp, 16 predicted proteins | sample A23P3SouthBayCA_FD_12835 | JGI IMG/M metagenome (IMG submission 12835)
CCCCGAACGATGAGGAGGTCGTCCGCACGGCCGGTGACGTTGTCCATGCGGACCATCGTGCGGCCACACTCACACTTGTCGTAGTTCAGCGTCGTGAGGTCACCCGTCCGGTAGCGCAGCACCGGCAGGGCCTCCTTCGTAAGCGAGGTCAACACGAGTTCGCCCTCTTCACCTTCCTCGACGGGCTCGCCCGTCTGCGGGTCGACGACTTCCGGATAGAAGTGGTCTTCCCAGATGTGCAGGCCGTCCTGGGCCTCGTGACACTCGTTGGAGACACCTGGGCCGATGATCTCTGACAGCCCGTAGATGTCGATGCCGTTCACGTCGAGTCGCTCCTCGATCTCCTCGCGCATCGGTTCGGTACACGGCTCGGCGCCGAAGATGATCGTCGAGATCGGAAGCTCCTGTGGGTCGTAGCCCATCTCTTCGGCCGTCTCGGCGAGGTACAGCGCGTAGGAGGGCGTACACGAGAGCGCGTCGCTCTCGAGGTCGGTCATTAGTTCGACTTGGCGCTGCGTGCCGCCACTCCCGATGGGGATGACCGTCGCGCCGAGTTCTTCGACGCCGTAGTGGAGGCCCATCCCGCCCGTGAACAGGCCGTAGCCGTAGGCGTTCTGGACGGTGTCGCCCGGATTCACGCCGCCTGCCTTCAGCGACCGGGCGACGACTTCGCTCCAGACGTCGAGGTCGTCGTCGGTGTAGGAGACGATCTTGGGCTTGCCGGTCGTCCCGGACGACGCGTGGAGCCGCGTGATCTCCTCGTCGTCGACGGCGAACAGACCGTCGGGGTACTCGTCGCGGAAGTCCTCCTTGGTCGTCATCGGGAGCTTCGTGATGTCGTCGAGGCTCTCGATGTCGCTCGGTTCGACGCCGGCTTCCTCGAGTCGCTCACGGTAGAACGGGACGTTTTCGTACGCGCGTTCGACTGTTTCGCGGAGGCGTTCCTCCTGAATCGCACGGAGTTCTTCGCGGTCTTCGGTCTCTACGGGTGCATACACCATACGTCGTGCACCGATTGGAATAGTACCATCAAAAGTCATTCGGGTGAGGTCCATCAAGCATACGTGATGATTTGTGGTCATTCGGATAGGAAATTCGATGTACGAACATGACCGGGTACACAGTGGCCCAAGCGTGGAGGAAAAGCTATTTCTCTACACATCGGCAACTCGAAGCATATGCGGGATGCCTACGTCATCGGAGCAGGGCAGACACCGTTCGGTACGATGCCCGACGAGAGTTATCGCTCGCTGTTTTCAGCGGCCCTCGAGACGGCCGTCGACAGCGTACCACATGGAATGGACACGGACGACATCGACGAAGCCGTCATCGGTTCGCTCGGTGTCGGTGGTCGCCAACTGGGGCTGTCGGGACCGGCCGCGACCGAGCATGCCGGCCTGCACGGAATCCCGAGTTCGCGCATCGAGAACGCCTGTGCGGCATCGGGCTACTCGGTTCGGCAGGCAGTCCAGGCGGTCAAAAGCGGGATGGCCGACGTGGCGCTGGCCGGCGGCGTCGAGATCATGACCGACATGAGCAGCGACGTGACGAAATACTGGCTCGGCGTCAGCGGCGAGACGGAGTGGGAGCGCCTGACTGGGACGACCTTCGCGGGCGTCTACGCACAGATGGCCAGTACGTACTTGGACCGGTACGAGGCGACACAGGAGCACCTCTCGATGGTCGCGGTCAAAAACCACGAAAACGGCGCGAAAAACCCGAAGGCCCACCTTGGCTTCGAGTGTTCGCTCGACGACGCTGTCGGTGCTCCGATGGTCGCCGATCCGCTGAACCTCTATCACTGCTGTCCGACTTCCGACGGCGCGGCTGCCGTGTTGATCGCGAGCGAGGACGTCGTCGACGAGTACACGGACGATCCGATCCGCGTCGCGGGCGTCGGTGCCGCCAGCGAACGGGTCGGACTTTTCCAGCGTGACGAGTACACGGCCATCTCCTCCTCGGAGAAAGCCGGCGAACAGGCCTACGAGGATGCGGGTATCACGCCCGACGACATCGACTTCGCCGAGGTCCACGACTGTTTCGCCATCGCGGAACTGCTCGCCTACGAGGACCTGGGCTTTTGTGACCGCGGGGAGGCGTACCGGCTGCTCGAGGACGGCGTCACGGAACTGGACGGAGAACTCCCGGTCAACGCGTCGGGCGGGTTGAAGTCCAAAGGTCACCCCATCGGTGCGACAGGTGCGGGCCAGGTCTCCGAGGCGTTCAAGCAACTGAGCGGCAAGGCCGGTAATCGGCAGATCGAGGATCCCCAGTACGGGCTGACACACAACGTCGGCGGGAGTGGCGGCGCAGCCGTTGTGCACGTTCTCGAACGGGAGGTGGCACAATGAGCGACGTCTCCATCGCGGCGATCGGTGCCTACGCCCCGCGCTTGCGGATCGACGCCGCGGAGTTCGACGACGCCTGGGGACAGTTCCAGGCGTCCGGTATCGAGCAGAAGGCGGTCCCCGAAGCCGACGAAGACGCGCTGACGATGGCCGTCGAAGCGGCCGAGCGGGCGCTCGCCGCCGCCGGCCGGGATGGATCCGCTATCGCGCACCTGGCGCTGGGAACGACAACGCCACCGATGGCTGAGGAAGATCTCACCGCGCGGCTGGCGAGCATGCTCGGCGCGCCCGAGGACGTGACGACCCGGACGGTGACGGGCAGTACCCGAGCCGGGGCGCAGGCGCTTGACTCCGCTCTCGATGCGGGACCCTGGGGCGAGGATGTCGCGCTTGTCATCGCCAGCGACTGTCCGCGCGGCGAACCCGACAGCGAACGCGAACACGCCGCCGGTGCCGGCGCAGCCGCGTTCGTCCTCGAGGCCGACGGACCCGGGACGGTCGTCGACCGCGCCTCCCACGTCGAGCCCTACCCCGGCACGCGGTTCCGGACGACCGGTGACGACGAGACGACCGGGCTGGGTGTCACGCAGTACGACCGCGACGCGTTCACGACGACGCTCGGCGGTGCCACGAGCGATCTCGACGCGACTCTCGACGTCGACGCGGCCGCCGTCCAGTCACCTGACGGTAAACTACCGTATCGAGTGACTGACGCGCTGGGCGTCAGTATCTCGGACATCTCGGCTGCGGAGACAGTAAGCACGCTCGGAGACACCGGTGCGGCGAGCGTGTTCCTCGGTGCTGCGACAGCCTTTGACGACGGTGCCGAGCGACTCCTCATCGCGGCCTACGGGAGCGGTGCAGGCGCGAATGCCTTCGTCGTCGACGGGACCGTTCCCGTCGCCACGTCGCTCGAGGGCGATACCGACCTGTCGTACGCCGAGTACCTCCGACGGCGCGGTGAGATCACCAGCGACGAGCCCGAGGGTGGCGGCGCGTACGTGAGCGTCCCCTCGTGGCAGCGGACCACTCCCCAGCGCCACCGACTGGTGGCCGGGCGGTGTCCAAACTGCAATGCCCTGAACTTCCCGCCGGACGGCGCCTGTCACGACTGTAACGAGGTCCCCGACGAGTACGAACCCGTCGAACTGCCGGGTACCGGTACTGTCGAGGCGGTGACACAGATCGAACAGGGCGGTGCCCCGCCCGAGTTCGTCGAGCAGCAGTCGAAGAGCGGGTCCTTTGTCAGTGCCGTGGTCGCGCTGGACGGCCCCGACGGTGCCGAGACGGTCAGCGCGCCGACGCAGGTCCTGACCGGCGGTGACGAAGTCGTCGGCGTCGGCAACGATGTCGAAACGACGATCCGACGTATCTATACGCAAGAAGGCGTCATCCGGTACGGTTTCAAGGCCCAACTCACCGACGCGAAACGGTAACGACTCAGGGCCGTTCGAAAATCGTCGCCACGCCCTGCCCGAAGCCAACACACATCGTCGCGAGACCGTATTTCGCGTCTTGTTTTTCCATCTCGTGGAGCAGCGTCGTCGAGATCCGCGCCCCCGAACAGCCAAGCGGGTGGCCTAGCGCGATCGCGCCGCCGTTAACGTTCACTTTCTCGTCAGGAATGCCGAGTTCTCGGACGCAGTGAACGCTCTGTGCGGCGAACGCCTCGTTGAGTTCGACGAGGTCGATATCGTCGATCGTCAGATCGGCGTCCTCGAGTGCGGCACGCGTCGCGGGGATCGGTCCTTTCCCCATGACGAGCGGATCGACGCCGACGACGGCGCGGGTCTTGACGCGAGCGAGCGGCTCGAGTCCGTGTTCCTCGGCGTAGGATTCGCTCGTGACCAGCAGGCCGGCAGCGCCGTCAGTCAGCGGCGAGGCGTTGCCCGGCGTGACCGACGCCTGCTCGTCGTCGCGGAAGACGGTCGGAAGCTCGCCCAGTTTCTCGAGTGTCGTGTTCGGCCGCGGCGTCTCGTCGGCCTCGACGAGGCCGTCGTCAGTGTCGACGGGGACGATTTCGTCATCGAATCGGCCGCTCTCGGCTGCGTCGGTCGCCCGCTCGTGCGAGCGGAGGGCGAACTCGTCTTGATCGGCGCGGCTCACGTCGTGTCTGCGGGCGATTGTCTCGGCGGTCTGTCCCATCGGCAGGCGGTCGGCGTCGTAGCGCTCCTCGATCGCCGGGTGGAGCCAGTCCGAGAAGGGGATCCGACTCATCTGCTCGACGCCGGCGACGGGATAGACGGCACCATCACCGACCTCGATGGCGCGGGCAGCGTCGTTGAGCGTGCTCAGCGAGGAGCCGCAGAGTCGCGTGGTGGTCGAGCCGGGAATCGTCTCCGGGAACCCGCCTGCGAGCAACGACTGCCTGGCGAGGTTGCGTCCCTGTTCGTTCTCCTGGTTTGCACAGCCGAGTCGGAAGTCCTCCCAGGCCGTTGCTGGGACCCCCGTACGCTCGACGAGCGCGTCGAGGATCGTCGTGACGAGGTCTTCGGGATACAGCTCGGCGAGCGCGCCGTCCTTTTTCGCCTGTGGTGTTCGGACTGCATCGACGACTACTGCCGTGGCTTGCGTCATCACGCTGTAAGTCGAACGGTTCGGAGTTTAAGCCTTCGGCTCTCGCCTGTGCCGGGATCGGACGACCGGTGGCTCGATCGTCTCGAGACTCGATACCGACTCTCACTCATGATCGTTCGATACTGTTTTGAGCCGGCCATGGAAAAGACAGGTAGGCAGTGCCAATCGTACGGTAGTGCCAATCACGATCACCACATCCAACTCCGGACACCTGCGATCGCTCGGCGAAAGACGCGACGGACACGTCCGCCACGATCATCGTCGAGACCGCAGTCGCCGGACCGTCCGTGGTGTCACACTCCTCCCTTTGGCGGGAGTCATGTCGATCTCAACATGTTAACACCAGATACCGCATCGACGGGGCCGTTGTCTCCGTCGACCCAACCGATCGTACCGCCCTCAAACGACGTCTGCAGCGTCACTGTCGCCCACCGATCAGATAATCCATGAACGAAGATTTCAACGCAGGAGCACGCGACTCCATCGGAATCCTCCTCGGGCTCGTCCCGTTCGCGCTCGTCTTCGGGATCGCCGCCGACGGTGCGGGGCTGTCAGTCGTCCAGACGACGGTGATGTCCGCGGGTATCTTCGCGGGCACCGCACAGCTCGTCACCGTCGAGTTGATCGGTGCGAACGCGGGACTCACCATCATCGTCGTCACCGGGATCGTCGTCAACCTGCGGATGCTCATGTACTCGGCGTCGATCGCGCCGCACTTCACCGACTACGGGAAGCGCACGCGGGCGTACCTCGCGTACTTCCTTACCGACCACGTCTACGCGATGTCGATCGCCGAGTACGCCGCGGAAGCGCGAAGCCGTGACAAGCGGCTGTACTACCTCGGGCTCGGCGTGAGTATTTGGTCTGTCTGGGTCGCCACGACGATCGTCGGCTTCGTTCTCGGTGCCGGCATTCCGGAATCACTGAACCTCATGTTCGCGATTCCGCTGGTCTTCCTCGCGATTTTGATTCCGGCGATCGAGGACCTCCCGCAGGTCGTCGCCGCGCTCGCCAGTGCCGTCGTCGCGATCGCCGCGGCGTACGCCGTCGCCGAGTTCGGGCTGCCGGCGGGAGTCGACCTCCTCGTCGCCGCAGCCGCCGGGATCGCTGCCGGCGTGACTACCGAGGGGGTGATGGGCCGATGAGCGACTTCTCCGCGCTCGGCATCTGGGCTATCATCCTCGTGATCGCCGTCGCGACCTACCTCATCCGGCTCTCCTTTATTCACCTGTTCGGCCGGATCAACCAGGTTCCGCCGCGTGTCAAACTCGTGCTCAAGTTCGTCCCTGCGGCGGTACTCGCAGCACTCGTCGCCCCTGGACTCGTCACCCCGAGTCCGGATGTCGCCGCGATGGTCCTTGACGAGCGGCTGGCCGCCGGTATCGTCGCCGCCGTAGTGGCGTGGTGGCGCGGCAATATCCTGCTGACGATCGGCGTCGGGATGGCTGCTCTCTGGGTGCTCGAGTTCGGTCCCGCGCTCGTCTTCTGAAACGGAAACGGCTTTTACGCCTCCACGGTATTGCTGGTGTATGCGAGTCGCAGTACTTGGAGCCGGCACCATGGGACACGGAATCGCACAGGTAACCGCCATGGCCGGACACGACGTGATCGTACGGGACATCGAGACCGAATACGTCGAGAACGGCCTCGAGTCGATTGAAGACAACCTCGAAGGCGGCATCGAACGCGACAAGATCTCCCGCGAGGAGGCCGACGCGGCCCTCGAGCGCCTCTCGGGGACGACGGACCTCGCGGAAGCGGTCGAAGGTGCGGACCTCGTCGTCGAGGCCGTCCCCGAAGACATCGACCTCAAGACGTCGACGATGGCGGACGTCGAGGAACTCGTCGATGACGAGACGGTCATCGCGACCAATACCTCCTCGCTGTCGATCACGGAGATCGCCAGCGCCGCCGAAAACGACGGCCGCGTGATCGGACTGCATTTCTTCAACCCCGTCCACATCATGGAACTCGTCGAGATTGTCGTCGCCGAGCAGACCGACGACGAGACCCTCGAGTTCGCCCACGAGTACATCGAGGACATCGACAAGACTCCCGTCGAAGTGACCGACGCTCCCGGCTTCGCGTCCTCGCGGCTGGGCGTCGCGCTCGGTGTCGAGGCGATGCGGATGGTCGAGGAGGGCGTCGCCGACCCGCAGGACATCGACACCGCGATGGAACTCGGCTACAACCACCCGATGGGACCGATCGAGCTCGGCGACGTCGTCGGGCTCGACGTCCGACTGGACATCCTCGAGTACCTCCGCGAGGAACTCGGCGAGCGATTCAAGCCCCCGCAGGTCCTCAAACGGAAAGTCCGGGCCGGCAAACTCGGCAAGAAAAGCGGAGAAGGGTTCTACGTCTGGGAGGACGGCGAAATCGTTGGCACGAGCGGCGACTGGGGTGACGACTGATGTCGATCGAAGCGACTGCCGCCGAGTGTGAGACGGTGAACGCTTCCGTCGGCGACCGACTCGAGCACGTGGCGACGATCGAACTGAGCCGACCGGACGCTCGCAACGCGCTCAACGCACAGCTGCGGGCGGAGCTCAAAGACGTTCTCGACGCCGTCGAGGACAGCGACGTGCGCGTCGTCGTCCTGACGGGTGACGAGGAGTCCGGCGCGTTCGTCGCGGGCGCGGACGTGACGGAACTGCGCGAACGGGACATGCTGGAGCAACGCGAAGCGAGCAAGCGCCCGCGCGTCTACGAGCGCGTCGACGACTGTCCGATCCCGGTCATCGCCCGGATCAACGGCCACGCGCTGGGCGGGGGCTGTGAACTCATTCAGGCGTGTGACATCCGTATCGCCCACGAGGACGCGAAAATCGGCCAACCCGAGATCAACCTTGGCATCATGCCGGGCGGCGGCGGCACCCAGCGCCTCCCGAAACTGGTCGGTGAAGGTCACGCCATGCGGCTCATTCTGTCCGGCGAACTCATCGACGCCGAGGAAGCCGCGGATATCGGCCTCGTCGACGAGGTACACGGCGACGAGACGTTCGACGACAGCGTCTACGACCTCGCCGAGGCGATGGCCGAGAAGAGCCCGGTCGCACTCGAGTTCGCGAAAAAGTCCGTCAAAGCCGCCTCGCGGATGGGCTTAGAGGAGGGCATCGAGTACGAGGCCGAGCTGTTCGCACAGCTGTTTGCAACCGGTGACAAGAACGAGGGCATCGACGCTTTCTTCGAGGATCGCGATCCCGACTGGCCGAGCAGCTGACCGGGATCGTGTCCTGTGAACAAGTAGCATAGCTGTTCATCCTCACCGAACGATTTTTCCTCGTCGAATGGGTCGATTTACTGGAGCCACCAGCTAATCGCCTATTTTTCGTTCAGTACTGGCTGTTCATCGACAATGAACACCAGTCCGTTTCCGGTCACTGGTGTGATCCGGGTATTTCCCGTCCAATCGCACGATGGTGGACAGATTCGCCGGCGAACCTGTCCCTTGTAAGCCATTACTAGTCGATGTAGCTCGAATCCGTGTTCGCCTACATTGAATCAGCAGTTATCCGCGTTCTCGAGGTTGATACCGGCCATGAACCGTGAGAACTGCTGCCTGGTTTCGCTGGTATCGGCCCGACGATCAGCACTGACCGGCTGTGATCTTGGCCAGCACAGCAGAAACGAGCCGATCGTCGTGTTGATCAGTACCATATTCGTCTGGCAATTACACCACTAGTTCTGTAATAGGAATGGTGGCCGATTTCTCGAGCCGAGCCGATACTCTCATGTATTCGAATAGCCCGAATATATCGGGGTGGTAACCGATCGGTTACGCCGCCGTAGCTGGCCTTCTGGGGACTATATTCGCGCAACGACCGGTCTCGCTAGCAGCGTCCCCCAGTACGTCCCTGCACGCTGGGGTTTGTGTTCGCTGTGGATGAACAGAGTGGCTGGCAATCGAGCACGGAAAACGAGTCGCCCGCTCGGCTCCCTGTCGGAGTACACCACTTCCCGTTCAGTAATACGTATCTGCGGGCGAACCGGTCGTCTCGTGGCCGCTGTTCAGGCAGAGGGTTGGGTGAGCGGCGACGGACACGGCTGGGTCACACCCTCGAGAAAACGTCCTGTGACGATCGTCCGTCAGGCGTGTGCGAGGTTGATAGTGATCTCGTTGACCGTCCCGAGTAGCAGTGTCGGGAGTTCGTCCCGGAGGAACGATCCGTCGAGGCGATTCGCGGGCCCCGAGATGCTGATCGCGCCGAGTGCGATTCCGTTCTCGTCTTTGATTGGCGCCCCGATCGCGTGGAGCCCTTCGACGGACTCCTCGATGTTCAGCGCGTACCCGTGCTCGCGTATGGTCTCGATCTCGTCCCAGAGTTCGTCCGCGGTCGTTATCGTGTGTGGCGTTCGCGCTGGCAACCCGTACATCTGGACGATCTCGTCGATGCGCTCGTCCGGCAGATATGCCAGTATCGCCTTCCCCGCGGCGTGCTGGTGGAGGTAGTTCTGATGGCCCAGACGAGCGTACGTCCGCACGGAGCGTTTCCCCTGTGCGCCGTAGATGTGGACGCTCCGCCCGTGTTCCTCGACGGCACACCAGATCTTCTCGTCGGTCTCGTCGGCGAGGGTGTCGACTTTCGGTTTCACTTCCCGATAGAACGTGTGCCTGTCTCGAGCAACGACGCCGTAGTCCAGAAACCGGATTCCGAGACGATATTCGTCGTCTTCCTCGATGAGAAAGCTGTTCGCCTCGAGCGTCTTCAGGTGGCGATGGGCGGTGCTCTTGGCACAGCCGAGATGGTCCGTCACCTCGGCGATCGTCGCGGGTCCGTTCTCCTTGAGGAAGTCGACGATGTCGATCGCTCGCTCGACGGTTTCGACGGGGCGGTCGACATTGGGTGGGAGTGACATACGAGTCTCAATGGGCTAATTTCACTAAAGCTTGTTCAAGCTATTCGAACGGGCTGTCGACCCCAATTGGACATCTCGTCATCGATTTCGGTGACCCGAAGCGGGGATCGGTAACCGTTAAACAAAAGAGCATAGAATATGAGGTATCTAGTACCATGATCAAGATGGTAGATTTCCTCGTCCGCAAAGACGAGTACAGCCACGAGGAGTTCGCCGAGCGCTGGCAGGGCGACCACGCAGCGATCGCAAAGGAGCTGCCGGGCCTCCGGAAGTACACGACGTCCGTCCCGACGAACCCGGATGCTGTCGAATACGACGGCGTCCTCGAACTCTACTTCGACGACATGGCGGCGCTCAACGAGGCCTTCGAGTCCGAGGTCGGGCAGGAGGTTCAGGCCGACGCCGCCGAGTTCATTGACATCGAGGCGGGGCCGACGCTCGTCGTCGACGAGACGGTGCAACTCGACGAGACCCATGGCTGAGACGGGCGAACGGCTCGTCGAGGAACTCGACGCCCAGAACGTCGAGTATCTGTTCGGCTATCCGGGCGGTCGGGTCATCGAGATCCTCGATTTCGTCCCGGAGTCCGACGTGACCATGGTTCGCCCACGCGACGAGCGCGAGGCGAGTATCATGGCCGAGATGTACGGGCGGATGACGGGCAAGCCCGGCGTTCTCGCGGGGCAGGGGCCGTGGATCGGCAGTCTCGGGGCCATCGGCCAGATGGAGGGCAAACTCGCCTCTTCGCCGATGGTCGTCATCACGGAGGCCAGCGAGCGCGGTGACTACTCCACGCTCGCGCCCTACCAGCAGGCACGGGGCGACTACGGCGGCCTGGATCTCCCCTCGGCGCTCGAGGCGTACACCAAGGAACACTGGTTTCCCCGGTCGCCGACGGAGACCATTCGCAGCCTCCAGTTGGCGTTCAAACACGCGACGGCCGGCCGCTCCGGCCCGACTGCCGTCATCCTCGACGGCGACGCCGTCTCCGAGGAGATGCCCGACGATCCAGTGCCCCCGGTCTGGGACGGCCACGATCAGGTGCAAAACTGGGAGGCACGTCCCGATGCCGACGACCTCGCGACTGCCGTGGACGAACTAGCAGCCGCCGAGCGCCCGGTCATCATCGCCGGCAACGGCGTCCACTCCGCGGGCGCGTACGACGAGCTGATGGCAGTCGCCGAGGCCACCGACGCCGTCGTCACCACCTCCTATCTCGGGAAGTCGACGTTCCCCGAGACACACGAGCAGGCCGCGGGCGTCATCGGCTCGTTCGGCCACGAGGGGGCCAATCAGGTCGTCAGCGAGGCCGACGTGTTGCTGGTCGTCGGGTCCCGGCTCAACCCGATGGACACGAACTGGCAGGCCCCCGGTTTCATCAGGCCGGACGAGCAGACGATTATCCACGCCGATATCGACACGCGCAACGCCGGATGGGTCTACCCCGCCGACGTCGCGCTCATCGGCGATGCGACGCAGAGCCTCGCCGACCTCGCGGACGCGCTGCCCGCCGACGTGGGCAACGACTGGGCGCGCGACCGGGCCGCCGAGGCACAGGAGTCGTTCGACGATCCGAAATGTGAGTCTGACGCCTCCCCCATCAAGCCCCAGCGCGCGGTCAAAGAGATCGAAGCCGTCGTCGACGCGGACACCATCGTCACGGCCGACTCCGGCAACAACCGCTTCTGGCTCCTGAACTACCTGCAGGTCCCCGATACGGGGACTTACTACGGTAGCGGTGGCGTCGGGAGCATGGGCTGGGCCACGCCGGCAGCCGTCTCGGCCGCGATCACGACGGACAAGGACGTCATCGGTGTCGCCGGCGACGGCGGTTTCACCATGACGATGACCAGCGTCGAGACGGCCGTCGAACACGGCGTCGCACCGACGTTCGTCGTCTTGAACGACACCAGCCTGGGCATGGTCCGGCAGATGCAAGACGACGAGGGCGACATCGCCGGCGTCGAGTTCCACGATACCGACTTCGTCAAGGCTACCGAGGCGTTCGGTGCCGAGGCGACGCGGGCGGTGACGCCCGACGAACTCGCCGACGCGCTCGAGACGGGGACGAACGCCGACGTTCCGTTCGTCATCGACGCGCGCATCGATCGCGAGGAGGAGATGGTCGAATCGCTCCAGTCGTCGTTCTACGAACAGGTCGGCGGCCTCCACGAATAGCCGGGGACTACTCGTCGATCGGGACTTCGACCTCGAGTTCGACGAGTAACCCGTCCTGTGCGAGCTGTTGTGGTCCAAGGAGCGTCTCGACGTTCTCGAACGCTTGGCGTGTCTGTGCTGTGACGTCCTCGCCGGCGAGTTCGAACGACTCGTCCCAGCCGACTTGCCCGGACATGTAGAGTGTGCCGTCCGCGACGATGCCGTGGCTGTAGCCGATGCTCGAGGCGTCGATGAGTCCGTCCGGTTCGAGGTATTGTCGTGCCATAGCATGACGGTTCCCGTGGACCTGGAAATAGCTGCCGGTGGACGTGTCGCTGAGACGGAGATAATAACAAACTTTTTTGTGTTGCTCCGTCACGTCGTTGGTATACGATGACAGAGTCAACTGTACTCGTCACTGGTGGTACTGGCTTCCTCGGCTCGTACGTCGTCGAGGATCTGGTCGATGCGGGACACGACGTCGTCGCCTACGACCTCTCGACGGACGACCGCATTCTCGACAAACTGGGCGTCGCAGATGATGTCACCATCCGGCGGGGCGATGTCTCCGAAGCGACTGATGTCATCCGCGCGGTCAAAGAGACCGGCACAACACATATCATTCACCTGGCAGCGTTGCTGACCAACACCGCACGCGACAACCCGCGTGCGGCTCTCGACGTCAACGTCGCCGGCACGAACAACATTCTGGAAGCCGCTCGTACACTCGAGGATCAGGTCGAACGGGTCGCCTGGGCATCCAGCGCTGCCGTGTACGCGCCGCCGCACAACTACGACGGCGAGTACGTCGACGAGGACGAACTCGTCTACCCCGACACGCTCTATGGGGCGACCAAGGAGTACAACGAACACCAGGCCCGGGTCTACTACGAGGACTACGACGTCTCTCACGTCGGTCTGCGTCCGACCGTCGCGTACGGCCCCTACCGGGAGACCGGCGGCTCGGCGTTCCTCGCGAACATCGTCGAGAAACCGGCCCTCGAGGAGTCGTTCAGCGTCGACTACGGCGATCAGGTCATCGACTGGCAACACGCCCGCGACATCGCCCAGGCGTTCCGGAAAGCGGCCTTTACCCCCGACGAGGACCTCAGCCAGCGGGTCTACAACGTCCGCGGGGAACTCGCTACCATCCGCGAGGCCGCCGACACCGTCCGCGAGATCATCCCGGACGCCGACCTCGACGTCTCCGACGACGGCGAACTCCCGTGGACCCAGAACCTCGACATGACCGCCGCACAGGAGGACCTCGGCTATGAGGTCGAATATGACCTCGAGATCGGGTTCCGCGAGTATATCAACACGCTCCGCGAGGAGCACGGACTCGAACCGCTCTGATCAGTTTTTCAGGCGTCTTCTAACCGCTGGCCGTCGACGTAGAGCGCGTCGGCCGGCGGACGGTCCTCGCCGTACCCTTCGTGGTACTCGAACAGCTGGAACAGCGCTCCCGTCGGGTTCGACGGCGGGACGAACGCCTCCGTCCAGTCGTCGTACTCCGTGTACTCGACGACTTGATAGCCGGCGTCCTCGAGCGCCGCGGCGACGGCCGCGATGTCCGCGACTTCGAAGGTGATGTGATGGAGGCCAGGGCCATGGTCGTCGAGGTACTCGGTCAGGAAAGTGTCGTCGGCCTCGGGTTCGATGAGTTCCAGTCGCGAGGCGTTCATCCCGAAGTCGTACTGGGCCCAGCGGAAGCGGCCATCGACGGACTCCTCGATGAGCTTTCGACAGCCGAGTGCGAACAGGATGGGTTCGGCGTCGGCGATCGATTCGACAGCGATGCCGGTATGGTCGACACGAATCGGTGTCTCGTGAGCCATAGCTATCAATGAACGTAGCACCCAGTTATACGCTTGGGCGACTGCAAGCTGAGGGCACGGCGATCCGACTGAGTGTGTCAGATGTCACCATCGAATCCGGAGTTTGATTAGCCCCCTCTGTGTACGTGGGTGTGATGTACGAGCGCGACTTCATGGAAGGAACGCGTGGAACCATGGCTGTCGACTGGGAAGAGCGAATCAACGTCCAGCGCATGCGCCGCGAGCGCAAAGAGCGAGCGCTCGAGCGACTCCAGGACTCGGAGTTGGGGTCGATGTTGCTCATCAACGACCCGAACGTCCGGTATGTGACCGGGCTTGCGATGACCGGCGGCAGCGGTGCGGACCACTACACGCTGCTCACGGAAGACGGCGATGTCGTCCACTGGGACACGGCCGATCACGCCTCGAACCAGCGGTTCAACTGCCCCTGGCTCGACGACATCCGGTACGCCTGTCCGGGCCTCGGGAACGTCCCACGGGCTTCGGGGAGCGCCTCGGCGCGGCGCTGGCTCAAGGACAAGATGGCCGAGACGGTCTACGAGGCAATGGAGGAGTACGGCGTTGCCACGGAACCGATGGGTATCGACGTGGCAAACGGCGCACTCGTCGAGAAGTTCGAGGACCGTGGCGTCGACGTCGACACGAACGCGGCCACGGACATCATGCTCGACGCGCGCAAGGTGAAGACCCGCGACGAGATCGAGTGTCTTCGGCAGGTCGCAGCTATCTGTGAGGCGGGCTTCCAGGCAATTACCGAGAGCGCAAAGCCCGGCAAGCTCGAGTCCGAGGTCTGGGGCGACGCGGTGGGCGAACTCTGGCGTCACGGCGCGATGGCCCAGGGCGGCTACGTCACCTCCGGCCCGAACACGTGGCCGAAGCATCAGGCCAACACGACCGACCGTATGATCCGGCCTGGCGACCTCGTCTATGCCGACTTCTACAACATCGGCTACCTTGGCTATCGTTCCTGTTACTACCGCACGTTCAGCATGGGCGAGCCCACGCAGGCACAGCAGGACGCCTACGAGAAGGCCCGCGACGACCTCTACGACGTGTTCGAGCGCATCGAGCCTGGCGCGACCACTGACGAGATCTGCAAGGGCTTCCCGGACGAGGACGGCGAGCACATGGACTGGTACGACGCCGACGACTTCTGGCAGATGACGACCAACCACTGGGCTCACGGTCTCGGACTACAGCTTTACGAGGAGCCGCTGATCTGGCGTGGCCTCTCTCCTGACCACCCCATCGAGATCGAGGAGGGTATGACGATGGCCGTCGAGACGATGCAGCCGGCAGACCGTCAGGGTGTCCGCGTCGAGGAAATGGTCGTTGTCCGCGAGAACGGCGTCGAAATCCTCAGTCAGTGGCCGGTCGAAGAGATCACCCAGATCGACTGCTGACCGCGTAGCCACAGCGACCCTTTATTCCGTCGTCGCGTCTCTAACGTCGCGAAGCTACTGCCTGACATACTCCAGCCGTGGCAATGCAACCCACCCACATAAAAGGGGAGGCGTGATGGAGGCATTGGGGGTATCACTAGCGTTAAGTCCGCTCTCTCGCATTTGAGAGATATGCAACTCGGTACTGGCCTGTTTACCTGCCAGCGGCGACCGGACGACGACCGCTCGATGAGCGAAATCTACGACGAGATGCTCGAGCTCGGCCGCGTCATCGACGACGCGGGCCTCGACAGCGCGTGGGTATCGGAACACCACTTCCTCGAGGACGGGTACATGTCGGGGATCACGCCTGCGCTGGGTGCGCTGGCGGCGGTCACGGACAATATCGAACTCGGGCCGTGTATCGCGCTGGCCCCGCTGTACGATTCGGTTCGCTTCGCGGAGGACGTCGCGACGATCGACCAGATCGCGGACGGGCGGACGACGCTCGGCCTCTCGATCGGCTCGAACGTCGACGAGTTCGACGCGTTCGGCATCTCCAAGGATGAGCGAGTCGACCGGCTGACCGACACCGTCAACGTGCTTCGCGGTGCGTGGTCAGAGGGGCCACTCGACTACAAGCCCGATTTCCACGAGATCTCGGCCGATATCGACGTGACGCCGAAACCGGCCCACGACGTGCCGATCATGCTCGGTGGCGCTGCCAAGCCCGCCGTTCGGCGGGCCGCCCGCATCGGCGACGCCTGGTGTGCACCCTCGGCCATCTCGCTCGAGGGCGTCCGCAAACGCACGGAAGACATCGAGAACGTTCGCGAACACGAGGACATCGACGGCGACTTCCAGGTGTACGTCCTCCAACACGGGTTCGTCGGCGACTCCCGCGAAGAAGCCTGGGAGGCGATGCGCGACGGCTACTTCTACATCCAGCGCCGGTACGAGGAGATCTTCTCCGGCGAACCCGTCGACGAACTGTCCGACGAGCGCAAACAGGAACTCAAAGAGCAGGCGATCTTCGGCACGCCCGAACAGGTCGTCGACGAACTCGAGACGTACTGCGATGCGCTCGGCGACGACATTCACTTCATCTTTCGGACGTACCACCCAGGTACCGGCACCGAGGAGATGGCCGAGTGTATCCGTCGACTCGGCGACGAGGTCCGCCCCGAACTGGTCTGATACGGGCTGCCGTCACTGAACGGCGCATCTGCATGATGTGTCACGGGTGCGCCGTCACTGACTGACAGCAGTCCGTCTCCGCAGTGATATCACGAATCTTTTTGAGGGGGACCGTTCATCGTTTTGGCATGCGAAGTAGTAACGAGTCACTCGATCGGGCAGCGCTCCGTGAACGACAGACAGATCGGCTCGCGAAGACGGTCGAACGCGCGTACGAAAACGTCCCGTTCTACCGCGAGCGACTCGAGGACGCCGGCGTCGACCTGAGCGACATCGAGAGCATCGACGACATCACGACGCTCCCGATGACGACCAAGGAGGACTTCCGCGACGAGTACCCCGACGGCCTGTTCGCCGTCGACGACGAGGAGCTCGCGCGAATCCACGCGTCGTCCGGGACGACCGGCAAGCCAAAGATCGTCTCCTACACCGACGCCGATCTCGATGTCTGGGGCAAAGCCATGGCGCGGTCACTGGCCGCGGCCGGCGTCGAACCCGGCGATACCGTTCAGAACGCCTACGGGTACGGCCTGTTCACCGGCGGCCTGGGCTTCCACCAGGGTGCCGAGGAACTCGGCACGACGGTCGTGCCGACGAGCAGCGGCGGCACGCAGCGACAGATCGAACTCGCACAGGACCTCGAGAGCGACGTCCTCGCGTGTACGCCCTCCTACGCGCTGTACTTCGCTGAGACGGCCGAAGAGATGGGGCTGGATCCGCGAGACCTCCCGATTTCCGTGATCGCCTACGGTGCGGAGACCTGCACCGAGCCGATGCGCGAGGAGATCGAGGAGCGACTCGGCGCGACCGGGATCAACAACTACGGGCTGTCAGAGATCATCGGCCCGGGCGTCGCCGCGGAGTGTCACGAGGCCCAGGACGGCCTGCACGTCTGGGAGGACCACTTCTATCCGGAAGTCGTCGACCCGCGCACGGGCGAACCCGTCGAAGAGGGAGAAGAGGGCGAACTCGTGTTGACCACGCTCACGAAAGAGGCGCTGCCGGTGTTGCGCTACCGGACCGGCGACCTCACGACGCTGAACTACGACAAGTGTGAGTGTGGCCGCACGATGGTCCGCATGGACAACGTCACCGGCCGTGCGGACGACCTCCTCATCGTTCGGGG
>JGI12405J12835_1000291_pt1 | contig 17178 bp, 14 predicted proteins | sample A23P3SouthBayCA_FD_12835 | JGI IMG/M metagenome (IMG submission 12835)
GAGACCGGCCACGACGCCGACGCGCTGGTGTGGCTGGCCCTCGCCGACGACTGGGCCGACCGCGTCGCCGAGTGGACCGCGACGACGACCGGGACCGAGCGCCACGAGACGACACCCTACTTCGTGCGGGCGACGCGGGACGGCGACCCCGACGCGGGCCACCTGCGGACGCTCGCGAACGCCGGCCCGACGCTCGACGAGCGCGAAGTCATCGACGCGGGCTTCCTCGAACTCGTCCGGTTGGGCATCACGCCGTGGGACGACGAGGTGGTGCGAAACTCCGTCGCCGAGGTCGACGCGACGATCCGGGTGGGCCTCGACGAGGGGCCGGCGTTCTACCGCTACAACGGCGACGGCTACGGCGAGCGCGACCGCGGCGACAAGGGCGCGCCGTGGTCCGCCGAGAACTTCGGCAAGGGGCGCCTCTGGCCCCTGCTGACCGGCGAGCGCGCCGAGTACGAACTCCACGCGGGCGATGAGGACCCGGCGGCGCTCCTGGAGACGATCCGGAGCTTCGCCAACTCCGGGCGGATGCTCCCCGAGCAGGTCTGGGACCGCGAGCACGGCACCAAGTACAACTGGGAGTTCGGCGAGGGGACCGGGTCGGCGACGCCGCTGGCGTGGTCGATGGCGCAGTTCGTCCGCCTCGCGCACGGCGTCGACGCCGACGAGCCGGTCGAAACGCCCGACTTCGTTCGGGAGCGGTACGCCGAGGCCGCGCACCACGAGGCCGACGGGCCGTCGCTGCGCGTCGACACGCGCTTCGAGGGGGACCACGTCGTGGTCTCCGGCGAGACGACAGCTGCCGTCGTCGCCGTGAAGACGGGCAGCGAGACGGCGGTCGTCCACCCCGAGGCGGACGAGTTCGAGGTCGAACTCCCCTTCGAGCGCGAGGCGAACTGGCTGGCCGTCGCGGCCGCGGACGACGACTCGCTCGCCGACGCCGCGACGACGGTGACCCGCCGGACGTTCTGAGCGGAGGTTTTAGGGCGGGGCCGCCACACGCTCGGCCATGGCATCACAGGGCGTTCCACCCGAAGCCGAAGCGCTGTTGACGTCGGACTTGGAGATGGGGCACCTCGCCACGAGCGCGGGCGACCGACCCCACGCCGCGCCCGTCTGGTACTACTACGAGGACGAGACCATCGAGATCGTCACCGAGGGGCAGAAGCTTGCGAACGTGCGCGAGAACCCCCGCGTGGCGCTCTCCGTGGAGTCCTCGACGGACGGGCACGGCGAGTGGTGGGTCATCTGTTTCGGCCGCGCCGAGGTCATCACGGACGAGGAGGCGGTCTGGGCAGGTCGGACCCGGCTGTTCCAGCGCTACCGGGACCGCGATCCGACAGTCGAGGAGGACGGCGAACCGCCGGAAGCGCTGCTGCGCATCCACGTGGGGTCGACGTCCTACGGCGGGGCGTAGCCCGATTCGCGATCGGTCTGCCGCGTCTCCCGCGAGGGACGTGGGGGGCGGGGGATTGACTGCACCTGCCACCGTGGCGATCAGCGGTGTCTCCGCGACCGTCTAGGGGACCGACGGAGCGGTCGCAGGGGACGAGTGTCAGACGGGGCCCCGTCGGCGGCGTGTGAGCGCTCAGTTTCGCGTCTGACCCACGCGGCTGAAGCGCGGACGGGTATACGCATCCGTTTTATGTGAACGCGGTCGTATCGGCGGCAAGAGAGACTGATGAACGAGGCCAGCGAGCGTTCGATGCCGTCACTCCCCCGGAGGGCCTATCGGTACTATTCGACACACGGTCTCAGCGGCCTCCTGAGCGAGTCGACGGACTATGTGACGCGGGCCGCCGTGCGACGACGTGCCACGTCGGCGGAGACACTCCCGGAGGGGGAACACAAGCGGATCTGGTATGGCGATGGTGAGCCGCCGGTGACGATCTCGGAACCGTCCGACGAACGGCTCCGGGAAGCCTTTCGCGAGTGGCCCATGGAGTTTTATCCCGACCGCGGCTTCGTCGCGGAGTTGCAGGACTGCCACCTCGTCGGGGAGAACGGGGTCGGACTCCAGGGCGGACGTCGACTGATCCTGGAGACGTCGGGCCACCGGACCAGTGACGAGTTCGTCGGTTCCTGTGCGGGCCTGCTCGCGCACTCGGCGGCGTCGGCGCTCGGGCGCCGTCCGGACCGAGTCGAGCGGTGTGTGTTCCCGCTGCTCTCTCCGGATCCGAGCTACTACCACTGGCTCCTCGAGTACCTCCCAAAACTCCGCTTTCTCGAGCGATACGAGGCGGAGACGGGGGCGAGACCGAGCGTGATCATCGAACCCGAGCCGCGGAGCTACGTCGTGGAGACGCTGGAGGCGGCGGGCTACGGCCCGGATCGGTACGAACAGTGGGACGGGGAGAACGCAGTCGTGGCGGACCTCGTCGTCGCGACCCACCGGCCACACCTATTCTCGGGATACGACAGGGACTTCTGTTTGTCACGCGCAGACATCGCCTGGTTGCGAAATCGCATGCGCTCCGAGGGAGAGGGCGAGAGTCGAACAGAGCCCCACGCGGAGAACGTGTACATCTCCCGGCAGCACGTCGAGAGAGGCCGGAAAGTCGAGAATTTCGCAGCCGTCTCGGCGGTGCTCGACGAGTACGGCTTCGAGTCGTACGTGCTGGAGGAGTATTCCTTCTCCGAGCAGCTGTCCATCCTTCGAGACGCCGAGACGATAGTGGGCCCTCACGGGGCTGGGCTGGCGAACGCCATCTTCGCGACGGAGCCGACCCTTATCGAGCTGTTCCCGGAGACGATTATCCGCCCCCACTTCTACTACTTGGCAGAAGCGCTCGGGTTCGACTACTCGTCGTTGGTCACCGAGGCCAGCGACCGTGACCTGCTGGTGGACACCGACGACTTGCGACGGTCCTGGAGGCGGCCACGACGTGAGCGCGCCGGCTCCCGAGACTGAGCGTCGCCACGGCAGAAGGGCGCGGGCGGCGCCACCCGACGACGGCGACCCTGCTGGCGTGTTCCGAAATCCTTTTGCCCTGGATCGCCGTTCGCCAGAGTGGGCCGCCTTAGCTCAGACTGGGAGAGCACTCGACTGAAGATCGAGCTGTCCCCGGTTCAAATCCGGGAGGCGGCATTTTCCTGCGACCGAAGGGAGCAGTGAAAATGTTCCCGACCGCGATTTGAACCATGAGAGTCGCAGCGCCGAGCGGAGCGAGGCGAACGTCTCTCTGAGGTTCAAATCCGGAAGGCGGGATATTCTGAGATCGCAACCGGGAGCGTAGCGAGCGGTCTGTCGAAGAAACGACGCCGGACGGATTTGAAGCAGCGAGCAAATCTCCGATTTGCGAGTGAGGTTCAAATCCGGGAGGCGGCATCCCCTTTTCGGTTCAAATACTCGTACGACATTCGCTCAGAGGACTAGGCGTACCTCTGTCGAGATAGATCCATTCCGAAGTCTGGCCTCGCAGAGATAGCTGCTATTCCTCTGTGTCAATCAAGAATCTCGGTCGGCTTCAACCCCACGAGGGTACGTCTGAAACACCTCCAGATAGCCGAGGAAGGCGACCACGGCCATGCTTCAACCCCACGAGGGTACGTCTGAAACGCTGGATTCGGCTCCGCCTTTGGGTTTGTGGTCCCCGCTTCAACCCCACGAGGGTACGTTTGAAACTCCTGGATCATCACGTCCCGCCTGTGGCCGGGACCGCTTCAACCCCACGAGGGTACGTCTGAAACGAGTTGTGCGAGGACGGCCGGGAGGAACGTGTCGTGGCTTCAACCCCACAAGGGTACGTCTGAAACAGTAGAGTTCTTCGCCATCCTCCGACCACCAGCAAGCTTCAACCCCACAAGGGTACGTCTGAAACGGCGTTGAAGAGCTCTCCGCGGGCCTTCGCGACCGCTTCAACCCCACAAGGGTACGTCTGAAACCGGACTCGAACCGGGGCGCCACCTGTGCGGGCTACGCTTCAACCCCACAAGGGTACGTCTGAAACTGGTCTAGATTTCTTCGGATAGCGATTCCGTGACTAAGCTTCAACCCCACAAGGGTACGTCTGAAACGTATGACTGACCAGAGAACCATCATCATCGGCGGCGGCTTCAACCCCACAAGGGTACGTCTGAAACACGGCCTGATCCCTTCAAACGTCGCCCGATCTCTCGCTTCAACCCCACAAGGGTACGTCTGAAACGGCGCATGAGCGGCGACGACGACCACACCCTCAACCCGCTTCAACCCCACAAGGGTACGTCTGAAACACCCCGATTAGTGAGGGTGGCGGGCATTCACTCTCGCTTCAACCCCACAAGGGTACGTCTGAAACGGCCGTCAACACCGACGGCATCGAGATCGACGCCGAGCTTCAACCCCACAAGGGTACGTCTGAAACACCGCGAGGCTCGGGAGACGTTCATGTTCCTGTCGCTTCAACCCCACAAGGGTACGTCTGAAACCCCTGTTCTCCGCGAGGCCGTCGCGGACCTCTCGGGGCTTCAACCCCACAAGGGTACGTCTGAAACTTCGATCTCCGTCTCCTCGCCAGAGCCAGTAATCAGGCTTCAACCCCACAAGGGTACGTCTGAAACCAGGCCGTATCTCAGTAATCCGACTGCCGCTACGAGCTTCAACCCCACAAGGGTACGTCTGAAACGCGGATCGCGTCGATCGCTTGCGCGACGAGCGCGAGGCTTCAACCCCACAAGGGTACGTCTGAAACTCGGTCTAATTCTCAACCGCACGCGGACCATGTAGCTTCAACCCCACAAGGGTACGTCTGAAACGACCCACATCATGACCCGCCCCCACAACTCACAGCGGCTTCAACCCCACAAGGGTACGTCTGAAACTGATCGTCGCGTCGGAGCTGCCCACCGACGAGAGGTCGCTTCAACCCCACAAGGGTACGTCTGAAACGTCGTCGTCGTAGGTGATGCCGCGGGGGAACGCGGCGCTTCAACCCCACAAGGGTACGTCTGAAACTCGAGGATTCCGAGGCCGAGGCTCTCGACGCGGTCAAGCTTCAACCCCACAAGGGTACGTCTGAAACCACGCGAGAGCAAGCCGACGAGGTCGCAAACGGAGCGCTTCAACCCCACAAGGGTACGTCTGAAACGTCGAGGATGCCGAGACGCGGCTCCCCGTCGGTGGGCTTCAACCCCACAAGGGTACGTCTGAAACCGATCTACGTGGAGGTTCCGCAGGGCCATCCGTGGCTTCAACCCCACAAGGGTACGTCTGAAACCCTGAGCTACCCATCCGATGCCCCGGCGCGGAGTCGCTTCAACCCCACAAGGGTACGTCTGAAACCAGGTCGTCGGGGATGTGACGGAACCACGGACCGCCGCTTCAACCCCACAAGGGTACGTCTGAAACCACCTTGCTCCGGTCCGTGTCCCCGATCTGCTCGTCGCTTCAACCCCACAAGGGTACGTCTGAAACGGATCGTGCGTAGTTCGGGCAGGCTCTCACTCACCGGCTTCAACCCCACAAGGGTACGTCTGAAACTGTGCGGGTACCCACTCCACGAGATTCCCGTAAGGCTTCAACCCCACAAGGGTACGTCTGAAACCATGGTGATTTTGCCCACCATACGACCTCTATCAGTGGTATACACTTCACCATTTCCGTCGACCCGCAAACCCCCGCAAACCCCGGGGGGTCGACATCAGCTAGAGGAACCGGCTATTTTCGGTCGGGTCATCCCCGTAGACAGTACGGTCCAATAGCCGAGCGGAAGAAAGTTCGTAGACCATGACTGACTCCCCTCCCTGTAGGAGATTCTCAATTTCCGCCTTCAACGTCGCTAGATCGCCTTCTGAGATCTCCCCCTCCAGGACTGAGTTCTGGACGTGAACAAGATATCGGCGACAGAGTTTCAACATCAGGTGAGTCCTGTCGGCCTCCATGTCGTAGACGACGATGACGTACATCTACCACCACCGCTTGAATGAGTCATAGGACTCGCCGGTCAACAGATGCTTTTTGAGCTTGTATGCCTCCAAGCGAAGAAGATACTGATAGCTCGCCTTTCGGTTCAGAGTCGGGTGCTCAACTGTTCGCTCAAGTGTCTCCTCAAATTCCTTCAGAAACGTCGTTCGCCCTTCCTCGTTCAGTAGACAGGAGCCAACCTCGTCTCGGAAGGAGTCTCGGTCGATCTGGTTGCGGTTGACCAGCCTAAACAGCAATCGATCCGTCAGCACCGGCTTGAATAGATCGGCAATATCCAGCGACAGCGAGTATCGTCGCTCGCCCGGTTCGTGGAGATAGCTAATGGTTGGGTCAAGCGCAGTAGCACGGATTGCTGAGACGCAGTTTGCGTATACTAGACTATTTCCGAATGAGATGAGCGCGTTCACTGGATTCGGTGGGGGGTTGTACTCTCGGCCATCGAACGCAAACGAGTCGGGAAGAACCGCCTCGAAGGTCTGGTAATACGCTCGACGGGCGGTCGCCTCCACGCCCATGAGTTCGGATATATCGCTAGCGTCGTCGATACGCGCAGTTGCCTCGTCTAGGTCATCGATTACGTCCCCGAGTTCGTAGTCCCGACTGTCGTAGTACGTGACGTTCGTCCGCATATTGTGGATACTCCCACGGACGAACGACGCCGCGAGAGCCTGCCGTTGCTCAGGGTCGTCGTACGCCCGGACCTGTTCGACGACAGTTCGACCGCTCGTCTGACCCCGCTCGGGCATTAGCGACCCCGCATATCGGTCGTTCCATCCGAACACGTGAACAGCGACACCGTGGTCGTTGAGAAATGACATCAGCCGCGTGTTGTAGTCGATCTGTCCGTGCAGGTAGATCGCCTCAGCGTGTTCGACGGGGATGTGTTTCTTCTCACCGTCGTCAGTCTCTATCCGAACCGTATCTTCGCTCCGCTCGATGCGCCCGTCCGAAAAGATGTGGTAGTTCTTGTCCATGATCAGACCCAACAGAAGTCGTGATACGCACACGACTCACAGTACGGTTTCTCAGTGGCTTCCGGCGGGCTCTCCGCGGTCACGATCGCGTGAATGCCCCGAATCGCCGACTCGACTTTGTCGCGCCGGTCGTCGTCCAGGGAGACGTCCTCACGTCGGCGTTCGGTCGGGTGCGCCAACACGCCCTCACGTTCGACGCCGAGTACTCGGTCGAGGTACCAGAGGTAGTACGAGAGCTGCATCCGCGCTGGCTCCGTCAATGTCGATGAGGGTTTCACTTCGACTACTCGGCCGTCCTCAAGTAGGTCGAGAGCGATCATCCCGAGCCGAAGGTTTTCCTGAGAACGTTCGCCGTAGGAGGAGTCGTTGACGCGGGTCCCCCGGGCTACGCTTACGTTCTCCCGGTCAATCTCGACGTTCCGGCTCTCAAACCAGAGTTCGCGTTCACAGACGTAGTAGTACTGCATCATCACGCCGGTAACGCGGAACGGGTCGTCGAAGGCGTCGCCCTGTGCAGTCGCCACTAGTCGGGAGACAGGATCGCTCACAGCAGCCGTGCCTCCACACTCGTGTCAGGGATGACGACGCCGTCGGTGGCGTCGAAGTAACCGTCGTGCCGTCCTGGACGCCCGTCGAGAACGAGCCGATCAGTGTCGGGGAACAGCGGCTTGCACGCAGCCAGCTTCTCCATCGTGTCGTCGTCGCCGGGGTAGATGGGGACAGAGACCTGCCAGTCCACGGTCGACTCGACGAGTTCGTCCAGCTCGTCCCATTGATACTCGCCGAAGGCCTGTCGGATCTCCTCGATGGTTTCTTGCTCTTCAGCTGTTCTCGTCACGACGACGTCGACGGCGGGACGCTCGTCGATGAGCGAGAGCCGACCGAGCTGTTCGGCCTCCGCCCGCTCGAGGAACTCGACGTACTCGTCGGCGCCGACGTCACGCCCCTCGAGTAGGTCGAAGTAGTGCTCGACGGCGCTTCGAGTGACGTCGGTCTCCGGCATCGGCTCACCGTCGTACACCGTCGCCAGCGCCTGCCCGGTCAGTTTGGTGAGGCTCTCCCCTCGGCCGTAAACCGCGCTTGCGGGCGTGGTCTCTCGGTCCGGCGGCGGCGCGAGCTGCCAGACCGTCACGCGCCCACGGTTGCGGTCATACGAACGGTTACACCGACCCGCTGCTTGCACGAGACTGTCCATCGGCGCGAAATCGCGGATCACTTCGTCGAAGCTCACGTCGACGCCCGCTTCGACCAGTTGGGTCGAGACGAACAACACTGGCTCACCCGCTTCGGCGAGGGCGGACGCCACGTCGATGAGGTGACGTCGGTCACACGGCCGGTGGCGTGTCGTGAGGTGGACCAGCAGCGACTGCCCTGGGCGTCGGCGACGGACCGCGTCCGCGAGCGTCTGCTCGGGCCGTATCGACTCGGTCGATCGGTCCGCGCCGGAGAGCAGGTCGTCGTACACCCCGTTGACGTCCAGCGGTTCCATTCCGTCGTCCACCGATTCGGCGAGTTCGCGCGCACTGTCGATCGTGTTACAGATCGCCAACACGGAGTCGCCATTATCGGCCCGGTTCGCGACCAGTTCAGCGGCCCGATCGTAGGGGAGTGCTGCTGACTCTGCGTCGTCGCTCGTCTCACTTCCTGTCTCGTTCTCCCCGGGAAGCATCGCGACTGCGGACGGGTGTAGCACGAAGTCGAGCCGGTCCAGCGCAGCGTAGTACGGGTCGGGGTCTGAGACGAGAGAGAACGGTTCTCGGTCAGCAGCAGAGAGGAGTTCGGGCTGTGTGGCCGTCATCGCTATCACCGATGCGCCGTACTCCTCGGTCAACAGTTCGACCAGTCGGTCCACCAGTGGCCACCAGTCCAGTGGCAGTGCCTGCGGTTCGTCGAGAACTACCACGCTTCCGTACAGTGAGGGGAGCTTCATCGAGCGAGCGTTCGATGGCCCAGCGAGACTTTCGAACAGCTGGACGAACGTCGTCACGACCATCCCGGACCGCCAACTCTCGCCGAGGAGGGCGGCCACGTTCTCGACGGCGTCGTCGGCGACCGATTCGGGCCGGTCCGGCGGCGAGACGAGAGTATCCGCGAGGTGATGGTCGACGGTGAGCCGTTCGCCTCTATCGCCGGTTCCGAACAGCTCACGGCTCTGTTCGGCCACTTGATCGATAATGGACGTGTACGGCAGCGCATAGACGAGACGCCCCTCATTCGGGTTCGACCCCATTTCGCTCTCCTCGAGCACGGTTAAGGCGGCATCCAGCCCAGTGAGTGTCTTCCCCATACCCGTGGGCAGCGTCAATGTCGCGACGTTCCGGTCGTCGGCAGCGAACTCTTTGGCACGGGTGTGAGTTACCTGTCGAGCTTCCTCGCGTCGCTCGTTCATCTGCTCCGTTCGCTGGTCCAACTCTGCGTCGGCGTTCTCCGTCTGGAGTTCGTCGATGTACGCGTCGATCGACCCTCGTTCGGGTGGTGTTGGCTGGTAGGCGTCTCGACCGATATCGATCCCGGTAAACAGGCTCGCCGCGCTCGCCTTGTCGGCGAAGACGAGCGCGCTCCAGGCCTGGAGCGTCGATTCGTAGAATCCTGGGGGGAGTTTCTCCGGTGCGGGGCGAAGCCGCCGGCCACTACAGACGGCTTCCGCCACCCACGGGAGCTCAATGGCCGCGTCGGAGNCGGCGAGCCGTTCGTAGAACGTTTCCCAGTCACCGGAGCCGTCCGTCGCCCGATCGACAACCGTCTCGGCGAGTTCAGGGACCGTCTCGTCGACATGTGCTGCCTGTTCGAGTACATCAGACCGATAGAGCGTCTGAATTCGCCCGGACTGTTCAATGCCCGCCCGGTACACGTAGTCGGCCGTGTCGGGGAGGCGTCCGTGATGTCTCGCGACGGCGAGAAACCCGACGAGTGGATCAGCACCGTCGAACCCGCGTGCCTCCAGCACGTAGTGAGCGAGCAGCGCCGAGATCGGGGCATGGTGCTTGGGCCCGCCCGGCTGCGCGTCGTCCGAGAGCAGATGCTCACGGAACCAGGAAGTCAGTTTCCCGAAGTCGTGGACTTGTGCCACGACTCCTGCCAACTCAGCAAGCGAATTCCCTGCTGGTGTCTCGGAATCGTCGGGGACGAGCCATCCGACCCGATCGTGGACGTCGTCGAGATGCTCTTTGAGCGGGATCTGTTCCCCGTCCGGTCCGATGTGTGATGGTCGGTCAGTGAAGTCAGCCACAGCTATGTCCCTCTGTAACTCACGAGAACATCACCCGTCGACCGTCGACCTCGTGGGTCTCGACGTCCTGTACCCGGAGCGGCTCCGCGCCAGTCGCGTACGCAACGGACTGGAACGCCTTTGTCGTCCGACCCCCCTCGTCGGCCGCCATGAACGCGGGCGAGCGCTCGACTTTCACCTCCGTCTCAGGAGTGAGTTCGACGCTGTCGACCGCCTCGAGTACTGCCGAATCGACCTCGGTCGTCTCGCGGTCGTGTGGTGTCACCTCGAACTCGCCAAGATACGTGACCTCCGCGAGATGCTCCGAGAGACCGAGGCTCGGTGGGTAGTAGGACGTCCCGTCGCGGAGTCGGTCCTGCAGTCGATTCCGAAAGTCGTCCTTTGCGAGCTGGAGATCAACGCGGTAGGCCGGGTCGACGAGAACCTCGTAGTTGTGCTGCTGGCGGAGCTCCGACGGGTCCGGCATCGAGATCCGTGCATGCCCGCGGCTAGGCATCGTCGTCATGTGTTCCTTGGCCGTCGAGAGCGTGTTCATCGGCATGTTGATCGTCCGGAGTTCGTCGATCGGCTCCACCGCGACTGCTGACATGTCGGGGCCGAACGCCTCGTAGTAGCTGTCGCGGTCCAGCCCAAGCATCGCGGCCACGAGACCGGCGACGGTCGTGCGCGGAATGATCCGGTACGTCTGCTTGACGATGTTCCCTTCGACCCGCCGGAAGTGGCCCCACTCCGCACGGAGCTCAAACGAGAGACACGTCTCCGGTAGCCCCTCACCGTCGTCGGTCCAGCCTTTGAGTGACTCTTGGGACATCACGCGGGCATCGTCGCGTCGGCTTCGTCGTAGACGTCGACGACTTCGACTACGTCGCCAACAGCCTCGCGGAGCGCGTCGTAGAAGCCGTGCTCGTTGGCTTCATCGCCCGCGGTGTAGACCTCGTCGCCGACGGTCACGTTGAGCACGTCGCTGGCGACGACGCGAACGCGGGCGATGCGGTCGGCGTGGCGACCCAGCCGTGAGACGAGGTCGGTCCCGTCGAGCGTGAACTCCCGAACGTTCCGAAGTTCGTCGACAGGGGCCGAGCGCTCTTCGTCGATATCGAGATCGCGAGTGAGCCCACCGAGGTGGAAGCTCTCGTCCTCGTACTCGACACGGAGGTAGAGTCGTGGCTCCTGGCCCACCTTGCTCCGGCTGATGGTCTGATTCTTGATCGAGCGCCACAGCAGGGTGTCGAGGCGCTCGACGTCTGCCTCGGAGAGCTTCGTGTCGGCGGCACCGTTCTCGTCGACCAACCCGTGAAACGCGATGAAGCCGTACTGAATGCGGTGGTCGTCGAGATCGAATCCGCCCTGCTCCTTCCCTTCGCCGGTCGCGATGACGCTAGTGAGGCTGTTGTACTCCTCGTTCTCGGTCACGGGGTGGAGCGTCTTAGCGGGCGAGAACTGGACGGGGCCGGTGAAGTGATCTGGAAGGTAGTCCTCGAACCCCTCGTACTTTCCCTTCATGTCGACGCTCATCGTCGCACCGAAATACCGTACGTCGGCGCTGGCGTCGAGGAAGGTGCCAAACACCGCTTCGCGGAGTTCGGCCGCCTCGCCGTCGTCCAGATCGCCGAGGTCCCAGTCATCCGGATCTAGTTCACGCATCCGGTCGGCAAGCAGGTCTTCACGCGAGGACTGCTGACCCGCCTCATTTTTCACGTTCCGGACGTACACACCGTGGCCGTCGTCGTCGAGCTGGTCGCGGAGGTAGCGCTTCAGCCGGACGTCCGTCACGATCGCCTGCTGGGTCTCGGGATCGATCCGCGGTCGATTCGCCCCGCTCAGGGGGTTCCCGTTCGGGTTGGCGTCGACGGCGTCATAGCAGAAGACGATCTCGGAGCGGTTCGTCACGGGGTCGTAGCTGTCGTCGGCGTATGTGTCGTCAGTCATGCTTCTTCCTCCTCGGGTTCGGGCTGGTTGTCGGCCTCTTCATCGTCGCTACTCGCCCAGTTGTTCATCCCATAGGCGACCCCCAGCGAGTAGTAGAACCGGAGGTCCGTCGTGTCGAGTTCCCAGTCGCCGTCGATGTCGATCCGGGGGAGCGTTGTTACCAGTCGGTCAACGACCTCACGGTACATCGTCCCGGCCATGTTGTTCTCCCGGGAGTAGATGACGTTCTTGTCCAGCACGTCGCTCGCGAGGCGTTTCAGCTTCGACTCCGTGACGGCCTTGATCGGATACTGGTCAATTAGCGTCGTCGAGCGCCCCTCGCTCACTTGCTGGTATCCAGTTACTTGGCCGACCAGTACGCCAAGGAGGAAACTTCCACGCCGTTCGGGCTGATTTTCCGTGAGTGCCGGCGTCTGTTCAAGGAACTCTTCGAGTTTCGTTTCCCGAGCCGCGGCGACGTTTCCGCCGTCAGCTCGGGCAGGTGTGTCCATTTGCATATCGTCGGTTGAATGGTCGTCCGTCAACTGCCGCGGCTCTGCGACCGGTTTGTACGCATCGCGACCAGTGAGAAGGCCCGCTTCGGCGAGTGCACAGAGCTGTGCGTACTGTGCGGCGACACGGAAGCTCGGAAAGTCCTCGCCTTCGTCCTTGAGCAGTCGCTCGACGTACTCGGTGAGCACTGTCTCGACATCGAGTGGCTCGCCTGAGAGCACAGCCACGAGCGCACGGATCCGGTAGTCGTCGGCGCTGGCGTCGTCGTCATCGGCCGGCGCGAACGTCTGTTCGAAGTACCAGCCGGTTGCGAGGGTGCTCAGCAGTACCGACTCCTCCGGAACGAAGATATCCCAGTTGTCCGGTGTCGGGAAGGCGGCTCGAAGCGCCGGATCGGGATGGTCGGCGTCACCGTCCGCGTCGTACAGCCACGACCGAAGCACGCGCTGGTGAGCTCTGGTGAGATTGACGGGCGAGAACAGCGTCCCGTCCATGCTGTCGCCGAACGCGTCGAAGCGCTTTGTCTGGTGCTCCATCACTGCAGCGACGTAGAACCGGAAGCGCTCACCCGCGTCCTGCAGCCGTGGTGTGTCCTGATAGCTTCGGTAGGCCCTCTCGAGCGGGCTCATCTCTCCGGACTGCACCAGGTCGTAGAGAAGCCCGTAGAGATCCCTCGCGTCTTCCGGATCAAGCCGCCCGAAGAAGTACGGGAGGTAGTAGACGTTCGCTCCCATCGTGTAGTAGTCGCAGGCGTCGACGAAGGTACTCGCGTTCATCAGCGTCACTGCGACATCTTCCGAGACTGGGTGCGTCCGCCACGCCTCGTCCGGATCGAACCCGGGGAACTTCTCGAGTTGCTTGCCAAGGAAGTAGTTCAGCGGATCCTCCGCCATGCCCACGGTTGGGCCTCGACTGCCCGTCACGAGATCAGTTGCCTCTCCCGCGGAGTTCGTGGCTTCTCCCTTCGAGACGAGCTTCGATCGCTTGCGTGCCCGCATCGCCTCGTTGAACACAGAACTCGCCTTGCCTGGGAGGAGATACTCGCCGTCAGTTTCGAGTTTGACCGCGACAGTCGTGAGCGCCGTCGTCTTACCGTCGAGCTGTTCCTCAACTGCCGTCTCGATGCGTTCTCTAAGGCCCTCACTCTCGCCGAGTACAGCGAGTTCGTCGATGATCCATCCGTCTTCGTGATCAGCGGCAGCCTCTTGGATCACGTCGGCGGCGCCCCACGAGGTAAGCCGCTCGTGGAGGTACTCCGCGACCTTTTCAGGCTCTTTGTTCTTGCCTGTCCGGTGGGTGATGCTGTGGTCGAACCCTGCGGCAGCGTTGAACCATGAGTGGGCGACTGCTTCGACTTTCTCCTTGCCGTAGCTCTCGACGCCGACTGGCTGGTCAGGGTCGAGGCGGGGCTCACCCCCACTCAGATCGACGCGGAGATAGAGTAGGCTCTCCGGTTCATCGAACAGGTCTGTGGATTTCTCTGGCGTCAGGTAGGCCGCGTACTCGCCGCCACCAGCGGTCGCGAGCGTGTACAGGCGACCGTAGACGTACTGGAGATCGCGGAGCGAGGTGATCGGCCGATCCGGAAGTTCGCTTGCCAGCTCCCCGGCGTCGTACTTTTTCTCGAACGTTGACGGCTCCGGGAGCAGGCTCATCCGTGGACCTCCATTGCGGGTTCGCCGTACGGGTCGCGTTTCTCGACCAGGTTACAGAAGCCTAGTCCCAGCGCGTTCCGTTCCCCAAGCCCGCAGTCCAGCGCGAGGTTGAGGTGGCGTCGATGGTTGTCGTCTCTGACTGTGTAGTTGAACTGCCACTTCGAGAGCACGAAGGTTAGCTCTTTGTCTGTGGTTACATGAAGCGGGACAGCGAACGTCTTCAGTAGCTCGTACCCTTCGAAGAGATCGCCATCAGTGTCACTTGGGCCCGGAAGGTATTCCGGGCTAAACAGATCGTGTTTCTGATCGAGATTCGCTTCGAGCTGCTCGCGCAGTGGTTCGATTGTATGTTCTGGCTGCCAATATACCGCCTCTTCGCCGGGGTTCTCAATCCCATAATCGTCACAGCGCCATGGCGGGATGCGGACGAGGAGTCCAGTACCAGTCTCAATCGTCCCGCTGCTCCCCGGTTCACCGACATCCGGTGACAGTGACGTGAGCTCATCAATGTGGAAGGGCATCTGGCCGATATTGAGCTCGCGATCGGCAGCCAGGTCTTCCGCAACATCGGCCAGTAGTTGCTCTTGGGGGGCCGCAATCAGCAGGGTTCGCTCGTCCCCTTCCTGCATGTCTCCCGGCGGGAAGGGGTTACTGTAAGTGAATCCCGGTGGACGGTTTTCGTCATGATACTGTTGGTACTCCGTGCCCTGTAACGCTCGCCAGAGCCGACCACGGAGCTTGTTGTGATACGCGTTATCGTATGCGGCATCAGCGCGCGCGTGTAGCCGTGCTAGTATTCTCACAGTTTTATGTCTATTTAGATAACTATCCTGGAGTAGTTATTCTTTTCCCCTGTCGGGAAGTTAATTGCCGGCACTAACCTATCGCGATGGAATCAACCCGGCAGATGATATCCAGATTCACTGCGAGTCGGGATTGACATTCCGCTTGAATTTCATACGTATCACGAGAAAGTAACCGAGTTCTACGAGTTGTACTATGATACATTCAGGAAGATTGTTCCGACGATATCGAGGTTCGGATAGAGATAATGGAAGCTATTCAAACTAAACGAGCAGACCCATTCGATAACAGACACTTAAATACAGCAAGAATTGAGGGCCAGATGGACGCCGGTGGTGCTTACGGAGGAGGGCTCTACTTGCAGTGAGGTGGTTCCAGCTGAACAAAATATAGGCAGGTCGAGTATTAGTTGATCAACTATCCGGAGGCTATGAGTTGCTTCTGGACGACATACGCTCTGTGTATTCAGCGAGGCCGCTAAAACCTCTCATCGATGGGGTTCAACAAGGCCGACTCGGACAATAATTCATCGGCGAACTCCACGATGCCTGACCTCTGATGAGCAGCCTCCAGACGGGAGTCGGAATTCGATCCCACGGGGTCGCGTGTCGATGTGTTCACGATCCGCGATGTATGCACATTCCGGGGATCCACTGAACCGGGGTTGTGCACAGATTTCGTCGTTGAACCCCGATGAGGCCGCACTCGGTGGGGCCGCAGGCGGAGACGCGCGGCTGAAGCCGTCGAGAAGGTACTCACGGGTTTGGCGGGCGAAAGACGGCGTCCCGAACCGCGAATGCCGACGGACAACAGCGGCGGCTCGGTGTATTCTGTGAATCCAGCAGCGTGAGATCGCCAGTCCCCTATTCCTGAGTGTTCAGACCGGCTCCAAGTGCGACGCCACCTGCGACGCCGATTGCCACCCACAACCCGAGATTGTCAGTAGCGGCACCAATAGCAGTGCCGATAGCGACCCCGATCGCGATCCCGGTCGCCATCCCTGCTTCCGCCTCTTTCCCGTTTCCCCCCGACTCGGTGTCCGTGCTCATCCATCGCTCCTTGACTCGTAAGTGACCTAACTCTACCGCCGACCCGTGCGGGCGTTCAGGTACGTCTTCCTGGCACGGTCCGGCGTGATAGGTTCGAGACAGTGACGGATCACACCGCGTCAACTCCTTCGTCGCCCGACACGGCGTCCCAGAGTGGCGACTCGGGACGGCGCGGGCGGATCGCCGCTCGATGGGCGCCGTCGACAGTCCGGCCCGGTCTCCCTCACACAGTGAGGGTGACCTCGGGGACCGGCGCGTCGCCGGGTACGGCGTCACGACAGCCGAGCGAATCAGACGGCGGACAAGACCGGGGCCCTGGCAGCGGGGAGTTCGCCGCCCATCACGCACTGCCCTCGTACAGCCACGGAACCACGAAGGCCGAGAGAAGAACCACCACGCCCCCGAGCACCAGCAGGACCGGCCCGAACTGCGGATCCACCCCCAGCGCGTTCGCCACACCATTGGCGACTGGTCCGGTCTCGCGTTCGACCGCCTGCCCGGCGACGCCGGTGGCGCCGACGCCCAGCCCGGCCGTGATGAGGGCGGGCGGGCCGCCGGCCGTCAGGACGCGTCTCGCCCACGGACTCGACTCTGTAGCCATGGGCACGACTCCGGCGAGGAGCGCCAAAAACACCCGTCGCGCGTCTCGGGCCGGGAAACGCGCCGGTCGGCTCAGGGAATCTCGTACCGCGCCACGGCCGCCGTCGTCCCATCCGCAGTCACGAGCACCAGCACGGCGTCGTCCCCCGAATCGACGTAGACGTTCATCGTCTCGACCCCCGACGGCGTCGTCGTGCTGACTTCGGTGCCGGAATCGAGGGCGCGAAGGGTAACCTCGTCGGCGTCGAGCCCCGACGGGAAGGCCACCCGGACCGCATCCTCCTCTGGCAGGTGGGTGAACCCGAAGCCCTCCGCGGGGACCGCCTCGGCGACCGCGGGCGGGAGGTCGCCCTCGCTCGGGACCGTCGGCTGGGCGGTCGTGTCCTCCCCGGCCACGAAGTCGAGGCCCAGGGTCTCCGCACTGTACGTGCCCGACACGGTCACCCGGTCGCCGTCGACGGAGAACGCGCGCTCGGCGCTTTCGCCGCCCAGCCGCTCGTCGAGGCGGTCCGGGCCGGCGCCGGTCGTCCCGTCGACG
>JGI12405J12835_1000312_pt1 | contig 16463 bp, 8 predicted proteins | sample A23P3SouthBayCA_FD_12835 | JGI IMG/M metagenome (IMG submission 12835)
GGTGTCGGAGTGGGCGTTGGCGTTGACGTAGGCGTCGGTGTTGGTGTTGGCGTTGGCGTCGGTGTTGGTGTTGGCGTCGGTGTCGGAGTGGGCGTTGGCGTTGACGTAGGCGTCGGTGTTGGTGTTGGCGTTGGCGTCGGTGTTGGTGTTGGCGTTGGCGTCGGTGTCGGGGTTGGCGTCGGCGTTGGCGTGGGAGTGGGTGTTGGCGTCGCGGCGGCCACCGAAACGGCGTTCGATGCCCGCACGGTTTCGACGTTTCCGGCCGTGTCCGCGACTATCAGTTCGACCGTGTAGCTATCACCGGCGACGGCGTTGCTCGGGACCGTCACCCGCTCCGTGAGCCCATACCCCTCCGTCGTGCGCTGGACGCTGTCGACGACCGTGCCGGTACTGTCGAGGAGTCTGACGGTCGCGTCGTCGAAGTTCGCGTCGGCCGCGTCGAAGGTGACCGGCACGCGCTCACCCGCCCCTGCGGTAACCCCTGCCTCGTTCGCCGGGTCGGTGATGACCGCGGTGTCGATCCCGACGTCGATCTGGAACGAACCGCTTGTCTCCGTCAGCTCACCGCTCGCTACGCCGTTCTGGGTCGAGAACCCGTCGGCGGCGACCGCGACGAGCTGCCCCTCGAACACGGCGTTACCGGTCTTGATATCCGTGGGGAGCGTTACCGCTCCCGAGACGGTGTTCCCGCTCTGGGCCTGAATCCGTGTCAGCGCCTCGTCGTTTCCGTAGGTACCACTGCGGTCGTGGTCGGCCCAGACGACCACCTCCTCGTTGGCGTCCCAGCCGAGGTCGAACGAGACGGCGTCGTTCCCGGTGAACGGACCGGCCGACGTGACCGTCAGCGACTGGGTCGGCCCTGGCTCGGTCCCCACCATCGTCTCGGTCGCGGTCGAGGTGTCGGTCGGGTTCGAACAGGGCGTAGTCGTCGTGGTCGCCGCCGTACCCGTCTCGGTCTGCATTGTCGTCCCTGTCGCTGTCGTCATCACCGTCTCGGTCTGCGTTGCCGTCCCTATCGTTGTCGTTTCCACCGGACTCGTGACGGTGATCGCCGCGGCGTCGGTCACCGCGGCGCCGTTCTCGGTGTAGGGCGCGTCGACCGACGACCCGAACTGGAACCCGTAGGACTCGTCGCCATCCGTGTCCTGGTGTACCGTCGCGACGAGCGTCGCGCTCTCCGCGAGCGACGGGTTCAGCGTGATACCGACGTCACTTTCGCTCCCGCTCTCCAGGTACGCCGAGTTCCCGACGACCTGACCGGACGCGTTGTTGAGGTGGATCGCGACGAACCCGCCGTCGCTCAGCGTGGTCGACGAGACCGTGACCGTGTCGCCGAACGACTCCTGGTCGGTGAACGTTACCGACGCCGTCGGCGCCGGCGCGATACGGCCGTCGACTGACTCGTCGAGCAGCGAGGTCGGGCCGAGATTGACGTCGACCGCGAAGTTCGCGCCCGTCGGATTCGCACTGAAGTCTGCCGACGCGCTCCAGGTCCCGTCCGTCCCGACGATCGCCGATAGCGGCTTGACGAACGGCGACCCGCTGTCCGTCCCGGTGACTCTCACGCTCAGTTCGGACCCCGGCGCGACCGTCGTCTGCCCCGAGATCTGCTGCCCAGACGCCTGCTGGACGCTGATCTCGTCGACGACTCCGTCGTTGTCGATGTCGACGTTCGTGTCGACTGTCGCGCTCGGTTCGACCAGGCTCCAGGTGTCGCTGGCCGCCGCGCCGGCGGGATAGAGTCCGTTCCCGGCGCCGCCGGCAGCGTTGGTCGCGAGTACGTCGCCCGCTGCGAACTCCGGGACCTGATCCGTATCCACGACGACCCAGACGGTGTTGTCGGGACCGGCCGGCAACACCTTCGTGTTCGCCGCGTCGAGACTCGCCGTGTACGCATCGGTGTTTGAGCCGGGATTGGTCTGTTCGATCGCAAACTCGAAGGCGCCGTTGTCGCTGGCGCTCTCGGCGAAAAACGCCGACGTGACATTCGCACCGTTCGCGGTCCGGTTGGCCAGCACGCCCGAGAGCCCGCTGACGCCGACCTCCGTGACGAGCACGTCTCCCTCGGCGAGTGACGACGCGTCGACCACGTTCCCGTCGGCGACAAAGCCGTCGACGTCGGCGGGACTGTCGATGTCGGAGAACCGCGCGTCCGGTGCCGAGTACGTCGTCACCGAATCGATCGACGCGTCGGCGAGCGAGAGCGTCCCCACGGCGTCTGTCCCGTCAGTCGTTGCCGCCACTGGGACGTTACCGGCGACCGCGGCGAGCTCGTAGTCGCCGGTCGACAGGATGTCGGCCGACGGACTGGCCGGGTCGAACGTGCCGACGAGCGCTTCGACAGTCGTCACCGCGTCCGCGCCGTCGACGGTCCCGTAGACGACGGCGGTGCCCCCACCCGCCCGCTCGCTGTTCCCGGCGGTGTACGTGTTGAACGTCAGCGTCACGAAGTCGTCCCCGTTGCCGTCCTGGACGGTCACGTTCTGTTCGAAGCCGACGTCCTGGCTACCGACAGTGACCGTCGCCGTGTCGGTGTTGAGGAGCGAGACACCGAACTTGACGACGTCGCCGCGCTCCCCGGTGTAGATGCTCTTGTTCAGGTTCACGCTCCCGTCGGCGGCCGCAGCGAGAGTACCATCAGCGGCCCCCTTCTCCGACGCCGCCGCGCCCGCTCCCGTGTCCGCACCCAGACCGTCAGTCGCCTTGAGTTCGGACAGCGTCAGGTTGCGGTCGGCGCTGTCGGTCTCCGGGGCCGCTCCCGGCGCGTCCGGACCGCTGCCCCCACCCGCTTGCGTCGCGGGATCAGCCGTGCTCGCGCCGGACGTGCTGCCCGGAGCGGGCGGCTCCTCACCACCACCCGTGTCCGCGCCGAGGCCGCCCTGCGCCCGGAGTTCGGCGAGCGTGAGATTGCGGTCGGCGCTGTCGGCCCCCACGTCGGCGCGAGCACTGGCGAGGGAAGCGCTGTCGGCGCCCGCGGCCGACGCGTCCGTCCCGGCCGGCTGTGCGGCGGCTCCGCCGACAACCAGAACCGTCTGCCCGCCGAGCGCGACGCCGAAACAGGAGCTGCCGACATACGGGACGGCGAACGCCTGTGTCGCCGGCCCTGCGAGCAAGAGTGTCGTCGCGACGACGACCATCCCGACTGTCTTGAGCCGCTCGCGGATGTCGTTCATCGCCCTGGCCGGGCGTTCGCGCCCCTGGCTCCCAGCCCCGATGCACCGCCTCTATTTCTGGAGTCCCAACCCCGTGTCTGTCCGCCGCTCGCTCGTCTCACCGGCTGCCCCACCCCGCTCCGCCGTCGTGCCCGCTTGGCCGGCGCCACGATCGGTGTGGACGCCACTTCGCGACCACCCCGTCCCGCGGCGCTCGCCCCGACGAGCGCGATCATTGAACCCATCTGCGGACAGCCACGACATATGTGTTTTCATGTACCACTCACGCAACAGAAACCAGCCGGTTCCGTGCGTCTCGTTCGCGACATCGGTGCGAGGGGCGGGCCCGGGAAACGGGTGGTGGTGAGAAGCCGCCCGTTCCACCGACACCGGCGACACGCGCAGGAGCCGACATCGAGCAGCACGCGGGGTGACAGACGCGATGGAGGCGGGAGCCGCACGTCTGAACCGGAGGTCGACCGTGGAGCCGGCTATCGGTTCGTCGACCCTGGAGGCCCGCGGAGACGGCCAACGGTTAAGTCCGACTGGTCGGGATAGAGCGCATGGAGAGCGTCCTGCTCGTCACCATCGACTCGCTGCGGGCGGACCACGTGGGGTACCACGGGTACGAGCGCGAGACGACCCCGTATCTGGACGAGCTGGCCGAGCGAGCGAGCACGTTCTCGAACGCCTACGCGCACGTCGGCGGGACGCGCTATGCCTTCCCGTCGATCCTCTCGTCGGTCACGCCGCTGATGCACGGCGGCCACGACCGCGTCGCCGGGAGTCAGACGCTCGTTTCGGAAGTCTTCGACGAGGCGGGCTACCGGACTGGCGGCTTCCACTCGAACCTCTATCTCTCGGCAGAGCGCGGCTACGACCGCGGGTTCGACACCTTCTTCGACTCCAAGGACGACCCGTCGGTCGCGACCCGGCTCCGTTCGTTCGCGCGGACGGCGCTCGACAGCACGCCGATATACCCCCTCCTGCAGCGGGTCTACGACCGCGTCGAGTCCGCGGGCGGCGTCAACGTCGGCGCGTTCCACGTGCGGGGCGACGAGTTGACTGACCGGGCGCTGCACTGGCTCGACACGGCGGCCGGAGACGCACCGGTCTTCCTGTGGGTCCACTACATGGACGTCCATCACCCGTACCTCCCGCCGGCCGCCGACCAGCGACGGTTCCGGACCGACGCCATCGGCGACCGCGAGGCAGTGAAACTCCGTCGGAAAGCCGTCGACGCACCCGAGGAACTGACCGCGGCGGAACTGCAGACGCTCGTCGACCTCTACGACGCGGAGATACGGTTCACCGACCGGCAGGTCGAGCGACTCGTCGAGACGGCCCGGGACCGACTGGACGACCTGACGGTCGCGGTCACCGCCGACCACGGCGAGCAGTTCCTCGAACACGGCTCGTTCAGCGGCGCGAGAGCGTCCGCGGTGAAGTGTCACGTTCCCCTGCTCGTCGACGGGTGGGACGACGCCGGACGCTACGACGAGATCGTGGGCCTCTGTGACCTGCCGCCGACGCTGCTCGACCTGGCGGGACTCGCGAGTCCGGAGACGTACTGCGGGGAGAGCCTCACGGAACTCGTCGGCGACGGCGACTGGGCGCGCGAGTCGGTCGTCGGCGGATGGGTGGACGACGACGGCCGTACCTACGTCTATCGCGACGACCGCTGGACGTTCGTCGAACGTCCCGGGAACCGTCGAAACGAACTGTACGACCGCGCCGCCGACCCCGGCGAACAGCACAACCTCGTCGACGACCATCCCGACCGGGTCGCGGCGTTCGCGGGGCGACTCGACGAACACAGAGCCGCGATACGGGCGACCGACACAGACATCGAAGGGGTAGCGACGGACGCCGAGACCGAACGGCGACTCCGCCGGCTCGGCTATCGCGAGTGAGCGTCCTCGCGGCCCTGCTACGGTGGACCGCGGCGCGTCGCCGGGGCGAGCGAGACCGTCGAGACACGTCGACACCGCGTTGCCGGGGCGAGCGACGGGTTTTATCTCACGCGGGTCCGTCCCGGCGGGACGGGAACCAGTGACTCGGGAAACGGGGAGACCGCCGGACTTTCTCGTGGCCGGCGCGGCGCGGTCGGGGACCACCTCGCTGTACCAGTATCTCCGCGAGCACGACGACCTCTTCCTGCCCGACCGGAAGGAACTCCACTTCTTCGACCGCGAGCCGAACTACTCGCGGGGGCTGGAGCACTACGAGTCCCGCTTCGCGGCAGCAGGCGACCGCGTCGCGGGTGAGGCCACGCCGCTGTATTTCCTGCGCGGCCAGCTGTACGACGGGCTCGGACAGCAGTCCTACCGCTGGGCACCGGACGACGACGCGCCGGCCCGCATCCGCCGGGCGTACCCCGAGATCAAACTCGTGGTGACGCTCCGGAATCCGCTGACCAGGGCGAACTCCTTGTTCTGGAAGAACTACCGCCAGGGCCGCGAGCGCGCCGACTCGCTCGCGGCGGCAGTGCGCGCCGAACTCGCCGGCGAGCGGTCGAAGGAATCGAACCCCCGCTGCTGGGTGTACCGGAACCGGTATCCCGTTCACGTCGGGCGCTTGCTCGACCTGTTCGACCGGGACCAGCTGAAGTTTATCATCTTCGAGCGCTGGACCGACGACACCGATCGGACGCTCGACGATATCTGTTCGTTCCTCGGCGTGTCGGAACGGGGCTCCTGGTCGAAGACCGACGAACGGTACATGACCGGCGGGAGCCCGCGGTTCGTGACGCCTATTCGGCTCTACCAGTCGTCGCTCGGTGACACCGCGTTCGCCGATTTCCTCCGGCGACTCCGCATTCCACACGCGCTCGACGCGCTGAACTCCAGACCGGGCTACCCGGACCTGACCGACGAGGCGCGCGCCCTGCTGGCCGACGAGTTCCGACCCGAGATCGACGAACTCGAGCACATGACTGGACTGGACCTCGACGTCTGGCGCGAGCAACTGCCGGAGTGAACGGCCCACGCCTCCCACCGCGTCCAGCGTCGGGTACGCGTCTCTCGGCGAGCCGCTACGCGTCCGGCCGCTCGGGGATTACGTTGACGGCGACGAGTTCGTCCAGGACGTGGTCGACTCCCTCCTCCGGCGACGTGGTCTCGGTGTCGACGACGATGTCGGGGTCGGTCGGCTCCTCGAACGGGTGGTCGACGCCGGTGAACTTCTCGACCTCTCCGGCGCGGGCGGCCGCGTAGAGGCCCTTCGGGTCGCGCGCTTCGGCGGTTTCGAGCGAGCACCGGGCGTAGACGAGCACGAACTCGCCGTCAGATTCGACGGTCTTCCTCGCGAGGTCCCGGGCGGCGGCGAAGGGGGTTATCATCCCGACGACGGTCACGACGCCGTGTCTGTTGAGCAGGTTCGCGATGTAGGCAGTCCGACGGTTGTTGGTCCGGCGCTCCTCGCGAGAGAAGCCGAGATCCGGGTGGAACTGCTCGCGCAGGCCGTCGCCGTCGAGATTCTCGACGTCGTGACCGCCCGCTGCGAGGCGGTCGGCGAGGCCGCGCGCGAGCGTCGATTTCCCGGCGGCCGGCCGACCCATGATCCAGAGCGTGAACACGGCTTCACTGGAGTTTCCGCGGACACCGACAAGGACGTTTCGCCGGCGGCGAGAGTGGACGCCCAGCCCAGGCTGGCCGTCTGGGTGCTACTCGGGCGCGACCGACACGTTGATCGGGCGCTCGTCGGCACCGACGACGCGTCCCTCGGGGACGTGGACCGAGCGCGTGGCGACCGGGCCGTCGCGTCCCGGCTGGCGAGCGGTGAACGTGTACGGCGCCAGCGCGCGGACGCTCACGTTCGTATACCCCTCGTCGACGCCCCACTCGTCGTAGCCGCTCGTCGAGTACGGGAGCGTCATCTCGAACGCGCCGTCCGGGCCGGCGCGGGCCCGCTGTCTGTAAGTGAACGCCGCCCCGTCGGGGGGCGACAGGCGGACGCTCGCGGTGACGGTGGCGTTCGGCGGCGCCCGGCCGCGGACCGTCGCGCCCGGGACGCGCTCGAAGGTCTTCATTCGGGCCCCGCGTTCGCGTCCCGAGAGCGTCTCGGTGTCGTACCGACTGGCGCTGGCGTGAACGAGCCGGTAGTGTTCCAGCGCGGGCACCCGCTCGGACGGGATGCCGTCGACGCCGCCGACCTGTGCGCTGCCGTCCGCGCGGACGTACTCGCGGGCCGCGGCCAGACTCTCGAAGCGCCTGACGAACGCCTCACCGGCCCCGACGACTGCGCGGTCGACCCGCCGGCCGCTCCGGGTCGGGATCGACTCGTCGGCCCAGTCGGTCACCACCGGGCGGGGCGCCCGCGCGCTCCCGTGATACCTGAACAGGCGCACCCGGAGGCTCTCGTAGTGGGCCTGGCGCTTGACGTAGCCCGCGAACTCGCGGTTCGGCCCGCTGGAGAGATACACCGGTCGCAGCAGACCCGCGAGCCCGCCCGTCACGTTCGCGAACTGGACCGGCGAGGCGTACCGCGCGACGGTCGGCACCGCCAGCGACCACTCGACGACGACGTACCTGGCCCGCTCGTCGTCCCAGGTGACCCGGTCGGTCGCCGCCGCCTCCGACCGCTCGAGGAAGAACGCGGCTGCGGTCTCGCGGCCGTCCTGGAACGGGTTCGCGACGGGGATGCGCCGCCCGAGTTCGGTGAGCTGGTGGCCCGAGTCCCACCACGCCACCACCCCGTAGGTCCCGGGCGGGTAGTCGTAGTCGTCGGTCGGCGAGACCGTCGGATACGGCGGGAAGGGCGCCCGCTCCGGCGCCGCGTACTGTCCCTCCTGGGGCGTGTTGGCCCGTAACCACGCGAAACTCGCCTGGCGGTCGGCCACCTCGTCGGGGCCGGTCTGTGCCGTCACGACGGCCGATTCGAGCCCCAGGCCACCACCGGGGCCGGCCGAGACGAACGGTCCGACCAGCGCCATGACCAGCAGGACGACCCCGGCTGCGCGGACGAGGCCGAGGTCCGAGGGCGCGCGAACGGCGCCCAGACCCGACCGGCGCACGACCCAGGCGACGGCGACACCAGTCAGGACCGCGACCGGGACTGCGAGGTAGTAGTCGAACCGGACCTGCGTCAGCGTCGACAGGAGGGCGTAGACGAACCACAGCACCAGTGCGGGCGCCCACGACCGTGACCGTGGGTCGCGGTAGTAGCCGACTGCGGTGACGACGATCCCAGCCAGCGCCATCCAGACGGCCAGTCCGTAGGACTGCCCGAGGAACGCACCGATGGCGTCGACTGCAACTCGCCGCGTCTCGCTGACGCTCCCACCGCCCTCGTAGAGCGTGTAGCCGAACACGCGGACTAGCGACGAGCGGACGAGCGCGAACTGCGCCGGCGCGACGAGGCGAACGACCGCTGCGGCGGTAACGGCGGTGCCCGTGAGCCCGACCGGGAAGTACCACCGCGAGAGCGCCCGCGCGTCGAGCACTCTCGCCAGCCCGACCGTGCCCGCGAGCCCGACCGCCAGGAGCGCGAACGCGGCCGGCTGGAACAGCGAAACCGCCACCGGTTCCAGGCCGGCCGACGAGAGGCCGGTGAGTGTGACCGCCACCGCAGCGAGCGCGGCGATGCCCCCAACCAGCGCGACGTGCTCCGGGTCGCGGCCCCGGACCACCGACGCGCTCAGGTGGACGGCGTAGTAGCCGCCGAGGACGAGTCCGAAGACGACCCCCGGCGGCCAGACGAGGACGTACGCGCCGACGGCCACGCCGGCCAGCAGCGCGGTCACGAGCGGGCGTCGGAACGTCTCGAACTCTCCTGCTCGGAGGCGGGCGACGGTCGGGTCGTGACGCTCGGCCGCGTCGACCGCCAGGACGACCGCGAGCAGCGCCGTCGTCTGGAGCAACACCTCCGCGGCGTGGTGGTCGGCGAACCCGACCGTGGTTCGCTGGAGGAACCCGCCGGGCGTCAGCGCCAGCACCGCCACCGCGACGACGCCCGCGGTCCGCCCGGCGACGTGTCGGCCCAGCAGGTACGCCGGGACGAGCGTGAGCGTCCCGAGGACCGCCGGCGCGAACAGCAACACCAGTCCGACGGTCGTCGCGTCGGGCGAACCTGCGCCGGCGACAAGCGCCGCGAGCGCGACTGTCTGGTCGTATATCGTCCCGAACTGCCCGACGCCGACGCCGGTGGGGAAGGCCGTCCACGGGTCGAACGGCATCGTCTCAGGGAAGTGTCTGACCGTGTAGCTGACCTGCCGGTAGTGATACCACGCGTCGTTACTGCTGTACAGCACCCGCCCGTCGCGGACGAACCGCTGCCAGCCCCGGGTGCGGGTCCAGAGAACGTACCCCGACAGCGCCAGCAGGACCGGGACGTGCGCGTTTCGGCGAAGCCACTCGGCTGCCGAACCGGCGCGGCGTCGCCCGGGGAGACGTGACACGTGTGCCCGCCGGTGGCTTCCCGCCCCGGTGACTTCAATTCCGCGTCCGTGCGACCGGCCGCGCGGCGGACAGCCGACCACAGGGTGCCCGGTGACGGCCGGTCCTCCGGACTGTCTGTCCCGTTCACGCCGGAACATTCTTGTAGAATACTGAGAAAATAGGAGAGAATGCGCCAGCGAGGAGCCGAGTCGATCCCGGTCTCTGTCGTCGGTGTGCAACGGGAGTTACGGACCGCGGTCGAGCGGGCGCTCGACGCTGACCGACGGATGACGGTCGACGACAGTGGCGGGGAGATAGCCCTGACAGACGACGGGGGAGTAGCCGTGACGGATGACGGGACAGCCGTCGAGGGCGAAACTGGGCTGGAAGACACCGTTCGGACGCTGTTCGAGGCGGGCGAGACGGCGTGTGTGGTCTGTGGGACGGACCCGGCGGCGTACGACGCCGTGCGGTCGGTCGACTCGACGGTGCCGGTGGTGGCCGTGGGGGGCGACGCCGACGACGCGTTCGTCGAGCGAGTGCTCGACGACCTCTCGGCGGAGTACGTCGGGGTCGAGCGACTCTCCGTCGCGCTCCCGGCGCGCGTCGAGCGACTCGTCAGGCGGCGACGGGAGCGAGTGGACTGGCAACTGGCGGACGTGGCGGACGAAGCCGTCGTCGCGTTCGACCTCGAGAGCGGCGCGCTCCGGGAGGCCAACGACGTCTTCTTCGACCACTGGGGGTACGAGCGGGCGGATCTGTCGGGAGCGACGCTGTCGGACCTGCGCGTGACCGACATCACTCACGAACTCCGCGGGCAGGGGCGCGAGCCGAGCGAGACGAACCTGGAGTGGACGACCGACGGCGACCCCGTGGAGTCGCTGGTCGAGAACGCGCGCAGCGGCGACTTCGAGGTCCGGGAGTGGCACTGTGAGGGCAGTGACGGCGCTCTGTTCAAAAGCGAGGTGCGTGTCCTCCTCGACGAGCCGAGCGGGCGGGGCTACCTGGTCGCCACCGTCCCCGACGACGGGAGCGACGGCCGTCCCAGAGCGACGGACCGACGCGGCGGGCCGCTCGCGGGCCACGACGAGGCGTCGATGCTGCGGTCGGTGATGGAACACGTTCCGATGTCGGTGTACTTCGAGGACCGGCAGGGCCGACACGTCCTCGTCAGCGAGGACCTGGTCGAGCCGTTCATCGAGGGGACAGACGGGAAGATCTATCACACGCCCGCGGACGTGCACGGCCAGACCTACTGGGACCTCTACACGGAAGACATGGCCGTCCGGTCGACCGAAGACAACGAGCGGATCATGGCGACTGGCGAACCGCTGCGCGGTCAGAAGAAACACATCCAGCCGCCGAGCGGGCCGGACCTGTGGTTCTCGACGCACAAGGCGCCGTGGTACGACGACGCGGGACGCGTCCAGGGCATCGTCGGCATCACCGTCGACATCAGCGAGCAAAAGCGCCGCGAGCGCGAACTCGACCGACAGAACGATCGCCTCTCGGAGTTCGCGAGCATCGTCAGCCACGACCTGCGCAACCCGCTTAGCGTCGCGCAGGCCCGCCTGGAACTCGCTCGCCGAACTGGCGACGAGTCACACCTCGAGACGGTCGCGGAGATGCACGAGCGTATGGAGGGACTGATCGACGACGTGCTCACGTTCGCCCGCGAGGGGAGCCGCGTCGAGGAGACGGCGTGTCTCGACCTGACGGCGGTCACCCAGCGCGCGTGGGGCAGCGTCGAGACCAGCGGTCTGACCCTCGAAACCGACTGCGACTACGAGATCAAAGCCGACGCCGACCGGCTGGTCCGCCTGCTGGAGAACTGCTTCGAGAACACGGTCGAACACGGGCGCCCGGACGCCGATAGTGAGCCCGACTCCGACACACCGCTCACGGTTCGGGTCGGGACGCTCGACGACCGGGCGGGGTTCTACGTCGAGGACGACGGCCAGGGCGTTCCCGAGAGCGAGCGCGACGAGGTGTTCGACCGCGGCGTCAGCGGTGACCCCGACGGCACGGGCTTCGGCCTCGCTATCGTCCGGGAACTGGCCGAGGCACACGGCTGGGAGGTCACACTCGCCGAGCGCGACACCGACGGGGAGCGAGGCGCGCGCTTCGAGTTCACCGGCGTGGCGCGTGGATAGGCGTGTCGAATACGCGGTCCCATGCCGGGATTTTATACTTATCTCTGATCGACATATGACATCGTGACACACGACGACGGCGACGACCCCGAGGTCACGGCGGCCGCGGTCGACGTGGGCGCGGACGTGACCGACGTACTGGCGGCGGATAGCGACGTCGACGCCCACACGGCCGACGACGTGGCCGAGGTCGTCGCGGCGCTCCGGGACGCTGGCGCCGACGCCGCGGTCGTCACCGGCGAGACGTCGACCTACGAGACGATCAGGGCTGACCACCCGACGATGCCGGTCGTGGTCGTGGCCGAGGCCGACCGTGATCTCGTCGAGACAGTGGTCGCTGACCCACACGCGGAACACGCCGACCCCGGCGGGGCGCTGGCGACGGTGCTACCAGCGCGGACGCGTGCGCTCGCCGAGCGCTCGGGCAGCGAGAACGTCTGGCAACTGGCGAGTGTCGCCGACGAGGCCGTCGTCGCGTTCGACCTCGAGACGGGGGCACTCCTGGAGGCCAACGACGTCTTTTTCGACCACTGGGGCTGGGAGCCGACCGACCTCGCCGACGCGACCCTCGCGGACCTGCGCGAGACGGACATCACCCACGAACTCCGCGGTCAACGCCGCGCGGAGGGAGAGGCGGAACACGTGTGGGTTACCGACGACGACCCCGTGGAGTCGCTCGTCGCGAACGCTCGCGGTGGCCGCTACGACAGTCGCGAGTGGCACTGCCTCGACACCGAGGGCCGCGCGTTCAAGACGACCGTGCGTGCCCTCGCCGACGAGGGCGGCGAGCGGGGCTACCTCGTCGCGACCGTCCCAGCTGGCTCGGCACCCGACGACCCCGACGAGGGATCGATGCTGCGCTCGCTCCTGGAGCACGTCCCGATGTCGGTGTACTTCAAAGATCCCGACAGCCGACACGTCCTCGTCAGCGAGGGCGTTGCCGAGCCGTTCATCGAGTCTCCCGAGGGAAAGATCCTTCACGCGCCCGCCGACGTCCACGGGAAGACCGACTTCGACCTCTACCCGGTCGACCGCGCGAGCGAGAGCGTCGCCGAGGACCGCGAAGTCGTCGAGAGCGGCCGACCGCTCGTCGACCGCCTCGAGACGGTGCAACCGCCACACGGCCGACCGCTCTACTTCAAGACGACGAAAGCGCCGTGGTACGACTCGGAGGGCCGAGCGCAGGGCATCATCGGGATCACCGTCGACGTCACCGACGAGAAGCGCCGCGAGGCGGAACTCAACCGGCAGAACGAGCGCCTCTCGGAGTTCGCGAGCATCGTCAGCCACGACCTGCGCAACCCGCTGAACGTCGCCAAGGGGCGCCTCCAGATCTACCGCGAGCGTGGCGACGAGGAGCAACTCGATGCCGTCGCCGAGATGCACGACCGGATGGAGTCGCTCATCGAGGACGTGCTCACGTTCACTCGCGAGGGCAGTCGCGTCGAGGAGACGGAGTGGCTCGACCCCGTCGAGGTCACGTCCGACGCCTGGTCGGCCGTCGACACCGACGGCGCCGAACTCGAACAGGCCTGGACGTACCGTCTCAGTGCCGACCCCGGCCGACTGCTCCGCCTGCTGGAGAACTGCTTTCGCAACGCGGTCGAACACGGGCGCCCGGACGCCGATAGTGAGCCCGACTCCGACACACCGCTCACGGTCCGGGCCGGGACCCTCGGCGACGAGTCAGGCTTTTTCGTCGAGGACGACGGACGAGGAATCCCCGAAGACGACCGCGACGAGGTGTTCGACCGTGGCTTCACCTCGGATCCCGACGGGACGGGCTTCGGCCTCCCGATCGTCCGCGAGATCGCCACCGCTCACGGCTGGGAGGTCACGCTCTCCGAGAGCGATGCGGGCGGCGCGCGCTTCGAGTTCACCGGCGTGCCACGCGGGAGCGAACGCGACGACGCCGAGTAACCGCTCGCAGAACGAGGGGCCCGACCGGGCTCAGTCCGCGGCTTCGCCCTCGCTCTCGCGGCGGGGCGCCCGCCTCCCACCGAGGGTGTAGACCCACAGGACGACGAGACCGATCATGTACGCCAGCGCGGTCGGGATGGCGAACACGAGCATCGTCAGCAGGCTCGACGGCGTGAACACGCCGGCGGCGACGACGATGGCCATCACGACCGTCCGCCAGCGGTCGAGCATCGTCGAGAACGGCACGAGTCCGCCGCGGTGCAAGAGCAACATTGTGACGGGGACCTCCGCGAGCAGGCCGATGCCGATCGTCGTAAAGATCACCAGCCACCCGAAGTTGTTGATCCGGTAGTAGATGACCATGTTCGCGTTGATCACGTCCTGGGCGAGCCAGGAGATGACCGCCGGCGCGACGACGAAAAAGCCCAGGATGCTCCCGCCGACGACGGCGGTGACGAGCGTGATCCCCCAGGTCGCGATCACGCTCTGGTCGCCGCGGACGACACCGCGTTCGCGCAACCGCGGCCACATGTAATAGAGCACGAGCGGCAGCGTCACGATGGCGGCGAGCAGCGTCGAGACCTTGATCTCGAAGACGAGCGCCTCGACCGGGTGCAGCGCCACCAGGTCGACCTGCCCGGTCTGACTCTCGGGCATCCGCGCGAGGAAGGCGTCTTTGACCTCCTTGATCCCGCCGCGATAGAGGTAGATGAACGTCCCGGCCATCACCACGCCGAACAGGCCGACGATCCGGAACGCTCGCGAGGTAATGCTCTCGAGGATGAAGGCGATGTCCGTGTAGTAGCCGCCGATGTCCTCGTCGGTCGTCTCCTCCTCGGTGAAGGCGTCGACGATGCCGGTGGTAGTCGATCTGTCGTCGTCGCCAGTTCCGGGCACCGGCGCCTGGGCGCCGCTCGCGTCGGCTTCAGTGTCGGTCGCATCGGGGGTCTCGGCTGCGTCGGCCTCGGCCTGTTCGCGCTTTTCGACCATCTCCTGGACCTCGTCGTAGCGGTCGAGGATCGCCTGTGCCTTCTCCGGGTCGTCGTCCTGGAGCGCCTCGCGGGCGAGGTCGGTCGCATCGTCCTCGTCCATCTCCTCGAAGCGCTCCGGTGGCGTGATCTTGATCGCGGAGGCGTCGAGCTTCGAGAGGTCGATGTCGGCCGGCGAGCCGACCGGCTCCGTGGGGTCGCGAGCGGCGTCGAGCGCCCGAACCGCGTAGACGAACAACACGGCGAGCAGGGCGAGCAGTGCGATTGCTCCACCGACCAGACCCGCCGCGATGGCCGGGTCGAGGCCGGTCGCCTCGCCGATGCTAGGGAGGGGACTCGGCTGGTACCCGTCCGGGAGGGCGGCGAGGCCGTCGTTGACGGCGGCGACACCGCCGCGAGTCAAAAAGAGGTAGACGGCGAGGAACGCGGCGAAGGCGGTGCCGGCGAGGACGTTCCAGTGGCGGTCGACGAGTGCGGCGAAGTCCACCTCGTCGGTCGAGCGCCGCAGGAGCTGGGCGAAGCGGGCCAGCTGCAGGCTGAACGCGTAGAGGCCGATCAGGGGGACGGCCCACATGATCTGCGTGATCGGGTCCGGCGGGGAGAAGACGGCGCCGAAGGCGAAGATGGCGACGACGGCGTGGCGCCACTTGTCGCGGAACTGCTCGTAGGTGACGACCTGGAGGTACGACAGCGACCCCATGACCAGGGGCAACTGCGCGGCGATGCCGAACGAAAGGGAGAGAAAGAGGATGAACTCGGTCAGCTTGACGATCGACCAGGAGGGCTGGAAGCCTGCGTTGGCGGCGTTGGTCGCCAGGAAGCCCAGCATGACGGGGAAGAAGACGAAGTAAGCGTAGCCGATGCCGGCGACGAACAGCACCGCGGCCAGCGTCCCGGGGAAGACGAGCTTCCAGCGCGGGACGTCTTCGGCGGGCCACCAGCCCCGTGCTCGCAGGGCGTCGCGGCCGTAGTAGATCACGAAGGGGATCGCGATGATGACCCCCATCGCCATCCCCAGCTTCGCCTGCAGGAGGATCACGTCGAACGGCGTGCGAGCGATGACCTCGGAGGTAGTGACCGGCGTGAGGTCCTGGCGGACCCGGTCCCAGATGAACACGCGGAAGGCGTAGAACGTGCCGAGGAAGCCGGCGACGAACACGAGAAAGACCTTGCGGGCGTCGTCACGCGCGTTCGTGAGCAGAGACCCGAGGGTCGCGCGACCGCGCGCGACGGTCTGTTTGGTATCCTCGTCGATCGCGCTCGCCATCTCGCCGAAGCCTTACCGAGTCGCCGTTATCAATCTATTCATCACGAGACGAGAGCATCACCGCGTCTGGGCGCCTGCCGACCCGGCGGAGAATGCGAACAGACGGCGACGACCGCGCCAACCGACGAAAAGAAGGCTTACAATAGGGGAGCGCAAACCCGGCGACGAATGGCCGACGATCACGGCGGCGACCGCGACGAGGCCACGAGTAGCGACGCCGCCGGATCCGGGGCCGACGACCGGGACGAGTCCACCGAACCGGTCGACACCGACGCCCCCGAAGACCACGATGGCCCGGACGATACCCCGGAAGCGGGCGACGCGGGTGACGCCGCCGACGGGAGTGACGGCAGCGACGCGCCTCCCGAGGACGAACAACACAGCGACGACGACGGTGGGTACGACATCATGACGCCCGCGGATGTCGACACGCCGGCGATCGGTCGCTCCTCGGACGACGCGGCCGACGCTGACGGAGACGACGCGGCCGACGGCGAGGGGCGAGACGGCACGTCACTCGGTGACGCCGAGGCGGCTTCGATCGGCTCGTTCCCCGGCGAGGACGGGTCGGACGCGAGCGACGACGGGGGCGACGCGGGGCCGCC
>JGI12405J12835_1000326_pt1 | contig 16056 bp, 16 predicted proteins | sample A23P3SouthBayCA_FD_12835 | JGI IMG/M metagenome (IMG submission 12835)
GCAGACGACCAGGAGGACCGCCTTCTGGTACTCGCCCTGTGTGCATGGGGTCTTCGTCCGAATGAGGTGGCTAGCCTACGAGCGCGTCAATTCGTCCTTGATGTCTCTACCGACGAAATTCCGTATATTACGTTCGAGGAGCGGAAGAACGGGCCTGGCGAGGTGTCGCTACTCTACGGTAAGAAGGTACTCGAAGACCGCCTTGCGACGTTCGCCGATGACGAGGACTGGGAAGGCTATCTGTTTCCGTCGCCACACGCCTCAGGCGGCCCGATTTCCCGGTGGACAGTCTGGAATCGCTTCAGACAGCTCGCTGAGCGAGCGGCCCTTCCCGACGAGATTGGCGGCGTATCCCCCTCGGCAAAGATGGGGCGACGCTTCTGGTATGACGCCTATTCTTCGTCACTCGACGTCGTCCTCGGAAGCCTGGACGAGATAGCGGCCGAACAAGGAAGTGCGAGTCCCGACGTCGTATTGCAAAATTACCTCTCGGATGCGCGGGCCCGGAAGCTCCGTCGAGAGTATATGCACGACCAGCTAGCTGCCGCCTTCGGGGAGGAGTGACTGACGTCAGAGTGATCTCATCCGTGTCTGTTATCCGGTGAATGCTCGAGGACATAGGTCAATAAATCACAGAGTCAGTGAATCAGTGAATCAAAGAGTTATTGAGTAGTCGATTCCAGGATTCAGTGAATCATGGAGAATCGCCGAGTAAACGAATCTTTGAAACAATGAATCAATGAATCAGTGAATCCAAGAGATAGAGATTCAATGAATCACCTACTGCGAGAAGGACAGAGTCACTGAGTCAGTAACTGCCAGTAACAAGCTCCATTCCTCGAGGACCAGCAAAGCGAGAATTCCAGGATGCATTGAGTCAATGAATCAGTGATTCTTTGATTTTCACCAATGCAACACGATAAGCGCCTGTTAGCGGTTTATACTCCCGAATACAGCACTTTAGCATTCCCAGATCGGGATTAGATGTCTGACGTGGATTTATGAGTCATTGAATCAATGATCGTACTATGACCGAGTCACCTCGTGGCTGGGGCGTCACACCATCGACCGGTATTCCCACGATCGCCTTCGGCAATCAGAAGGGCGGAACTGGCAAGACAACTGCGACGATAAACAGTGCAGCGGCACTGGCCTCACGAGATCACGATGTCCTCGCGATCGATATGGATCCACAGGCCGATATGACGAAAGGCCTGGGACTCGGCCCGGGCGACGACAACGATCCATCGAGCCCGAAGAACGACCTTCCAAATACGCTCGCTACGGATGACGCAAATCTTCTCGACGTCCTCGTCGATAATCCGCGCACGGACGACACGACGCTTTCAGAAATTATGATCCATAGCGACGATTACGAGCACCTGAATTTCGATCTCGTACCAAGCCACAAGGACATGGGGCTTGCCAGGGATTGGATGGACGACGCAGGCGCTCGTCTCTCGTTGAAAGTTGCTCTCGAGGAGTTGGTTGACGACGGCTACGACTACGATTTTATCTTGATCGACTGCCCACCAGATCTTTCGGTTCTGACGGATGCGGCATTTATCGCGGCACAGAACGTGTTCCTGGCCGCACAAACCCAAGCCACATCACGAGATGCTCTAGACGATCTCTGGGATCAGCTGGAATCCATCGAAGACAACCAACAAATCGAGATTGCGATCGTGGGACTACTGGCAAACATGTATAGAGACGATGGTCAGTCACAGAAGTTCCTGGAGGCATTTGACGAGTCATATGCGTCACTAGCGCCGATTTTCAAGCTTCCAATGCGGGTAGCGATACAGCGCGCGTGGGACAACGGCTGCGATATTTTCGAATGGGAGGACGCCAACGACCAGCAAGTCGAGCGCGACCTCTTCCTAGAGGTTGCTGAAACGATGGAACGGGCGTTCGACAAAACGCAGGTGGAGGTGTAAGTATGCCCCGAGGAATGGATGAGCGATTTGATGACCCGTCAGAGGAAGCAGAAGACGAAGAAGCCGCGAGCGACGACGAGACAACGGAGGCGACGTCGGAAACAGAGAGACAAGACCAGGAAGCTGCAACCGCCACAGAAGAACAACCAGATCAGCAGAGGGGTGCTGGCTCAGCGGATACTAAACCCTCTACTGAGGAGGCAACGGAAACGGATGATGGGCCGTTGAACATTCGAGAGGACTGGGATTCAGCCACGATATACGTTGAACCGGAGCAGAGCGAGGACATCGAGGTCACATTCACGCGACTGAAAAAACAGTTGAAGCGGGAGAACGTCACGCTGGAGAAGAACAAGCACTTTTATCGTGGGATCTTTGAAGTGGCGTTCGGCGAGCACCAAGAAGAGACGAAAGAGAAGATTCGTGAATTGGCAAAGGAAGACATCGATCAATGAATCAGTGATTCTTGGATTTTAGGATCGCGGGGCGGAATCAACGTCTTCGGCGGCAGGAGCCTCACAGGCACGACCAATACGTAGCGAAACGTCAACAGATGATGAACAAGGAGGATTGATGCTCACAAGGACCTATGCTCAATTAGCGGTCCGGGTAGGTAATGCGAAGGGATCCATCGACCTCGTAGAGCCAGCCGGAATCGAGTAATCGTTCGATTGCGTAGTCCGCATCAGCTGGTTCGCTTGGGAACGCGTCGTGATCAAGCAACAGGTCGTGAGCTTGGTCACGAGAGATTTCAGCTTCCTTACCTCCCGCCGTGGACACAAGGATCTCATAGGCATCCTCGATCCAGTCCGGAAGTGATCGCGATTCGTTTGTCCACATACGTCACACTCAACTGTCCGATGTAGAGCAATTCGTGCCAAAAGTAGTTAAATATCCGACAAAGGGGAGACATATGACAGTCCCCAATATATGGTCAAAATATGCCATTGGAGGCGGAATAGGAGTCACCTGTGCCAAATCAGGAATACGCGTCGTTGAACTCGCGTTCACGGCGCATCAGCTCCTCGACGCCGTGTTCGAGGATACCGCTCCCCATCGCGGTCGGCCGATAGTACGTGTAAAAGCCCTGGCTGTCGGCAGTCCGTCGCTGGCGCTTATCGACAAGTCCGACATCGACCAGTTCGTCTAGGTGGTAGTGGAAATTATGCGACTCCACATCGACTGCATCCTTCAGGTCGCCGGCGCTCAGTTCGTCGTTGGCGACAAGCGTTCGCAGAATGCGAAAGCGCGTCGGGTGACCGATCGCCTGTTGCATTGCGAGGTACTCCTCGAGCGTCAATCCGCTCTCTTCGGGGAGCGGCGGCTCGGGCTGGCGAACCTCCTCCGTGGGGTGGCGATCGGTTTCAGACATCTGGGTGCCTCAGTTCGCTAGTTGTAGTGCCACGTACTTAGTCATTCCCTACTAGAAGATTCCTTATAACACCGGTATTTATATACTGCCATTCCGAATCGACAACTCGAATGCGGAAACGGATTATCGATAATCTCCCCCGTGCGGCCGGTGACTCGGATGCGCTCACCCCAGTCCGGCGGGAACAGTTTCTCGTCTATCTGATGGGCCCATACCGGACGTTCGACGTCGACGCGCTGTTGCCGGCAGACGCCAATGTCGAAACCGATGCCCCGTCGTTTGCGACGTGGGATGAGACCAGCGGCGAGTACGCCGAAGACGAGGTCCTGCGGCTCCTCCAGGAGACACGGGACTGCCTCCGCGACCGCGGCTTCAATGCTTTCCTCGCGATTGACGTCGGGATCCCGCTCGATGAGATGGATGCCGCCACACAGAGTATCGCCTTTGCGCAGGCGAGTAATGCAACGGTTTTCATCGCCCCACAGGTCGGCGACAACCTCGGTGTCGGGATCGAGATCGGAAGCGTCCTGGAGGACCTCCTGTCGACAGCCGGGATGCAGGGGCCGGCGGCCGACGCGACGCCACCAACACGGACGCGACGGGTCATGGTTGCGACCGAACCATCGGTTCGAAGTGCGATGCTCGGGGCAGTCCACGCACGCTGGGATGCCAGCGTCCGGACGTTCACCGATGCCGTGGACTGCTGTCAGCTCTGCGCACAGTTCTGCACCCACATTCAGAACGAAGAGCTCTATGGCTCGCTTGATCGTCTCGACTGATCGGACTCGCGGTCAGCCCGGGACGTTCGATTGAGGAGCTGTCGCCGCCGGATCCAGTGCAAGAGTTACCTGACAGCGATACTCGTCATTCCTTACTGCACCTCAGAGCCGGTGCGAAAGCTCGTGAGTTCATCGATCCGATCTTCCAAGTCCTCGATCTCGCTGCGGAGTGCGTCTGCCTCCTCGCTTTCAGTGGCCGCGAGTCGATCCTTCAATCCCTGCAACCGTGTCTCTTTCACGTCCTCGTTGACGTCGGCTTTCCTGACGTACGCCCGCTCGTCAATGTCGTAGACGTCCTGCTCGTGGAGGTCAGTCACGTCAAGTGCGTCATCGACCTTGTCCGGGTCAACGCCGAGTACACGATCCCGATCGATACCGGCGTCCTCCAACGCAGCGAGGACCTCTGTATCGTCCTTCAGTGACTTCGAGCGGCGAGAAGTTCGCTGGACGGAGCCGTACTGGGCATGAACTGGCTGGTCGTGATGGACGCGATCAAGGAGGCTGTCGGCGATATCTTTTCGAAGGTCGTTCGCGCCACGTTGCACATCCGAGAGCAGCGTGTAAAGGTCGATGAGGGTCTCCGTATCCAGGGTGTCCATACTGGTCGGATCGTGGCGTTCTAATGCGTCGATCAACAGGAGCGCATCAGCATAGACGCTGACATCCGGCTCAGTTCGGTCGTCAGTCTCGGCAGGAGCCTCATCAATCACTTGGGTGGCAGCTGGAGCGTCCGTTTCAACGAGTATCCCGGCGTCCTCGTCAATCTCGAATTGCGGATGAAGCGTCAGCACGGCTGCATAGGGTTCGGCATCCGGCGGAAGTCGGTCAAGCTCAAAGCCACCGCTCGCATCCTGGACACGACGATAGAGCGTTTCAAACTGGTCGCGCTGGAGCGGTTGAGAATCATCCGAGTCCAGAATTTCGATGATGACGCGGTGTTCCTGTGTGTCGGTGATACGAAACTGCGTGTGTGAAAGCGGCGTGATGAGAGTGGCATCCGGAGAAAGCTCCTCGGCCGCTTCGAGGAGCGTGTGCCAGTTCCCGCTGAACGACATATCTATACTCTCACTGCTGAGAGCTTAAAATCCCCAGTTCGTCTGGCTTGCAGTGTTGACAGAGCCGTCAACAGAGGATCGACAAACTGGCGTACCCTCCGAAAGCGATCCACGCCCCCCAAACAGCTCATCAATACTGTCGGTGCGCGTGACCGCATCAACAGCGAAGCGGACGAACGGCTACCGAAATCTTGCCGTCCGCGCATACTTGTACGAACGGGTGGTAGCATCGGCCATGACGGACGAGGATGAGCCGGTCCACCATTGCACGGTGGACGAGCCGGTGGATATTCCAGCAGCACTCGAGGCGGCCGCAATCGAGTATCTCGATGTCGACGACCAGCGGACGATCGTGATCTATCAGCACGCGATTCTGATGGTTATCGCCAGTGAGGGACAGGCAACGGAAACACGGGAATTTACAGTCGAACTCTGGGAAGAGCCGCCGGACGGCCTTCCGCTCGACCCGGATGATCTCGTCACAACATTCCTCGATGAACTACTGGCAACCACCGATTTAGTTCGCACTGAATCCTGAATTCCGCCTACTGTGGAAGGCTACCAACGAGCGCAATTCCTAGCCTTTTCTATCGAGCGACATCGTAGAACCGAGACGGAAGAGGCATCGATGGCACAGACACCGACTATTACCGAGGCAGCGATCCGCACCCTCGCTCGACCGCAGTCATACGATCGAGGTGAGGACTACTACGAGCAAGGGGCTGTCCGTGACATCACGCGTCGGGGCGACCGGTTGCGAGCGTCGGTCGACGGCAGTCAGTACGAGCCCTATCAGGTCCAGATCAATCTGGATGAGACTGGCGTCGTGGACACGGCGTGCTCCTGCCCGTACGATCAGGGTGGAATCTGTAAGCATCGTGTCGCCGTCCTCCTGACGTACAGCCGCAACCCCGACGAGGTTAGCCAGCGCCCACCGATCTCCGAACTGGTCGCTGACACAGATCCAGCGGAACTCCGAGACCTCCTCGTTGATCTCGTCGAACGCCAGCCCGACCTCGAAGAATGGATCGAATCGCAACTCAAGACAGCCCAGTCGGACGCTACTGTTGACGACTCCGGTAACCAGAGCCCAGACATAAATCGGGACTCGATTCGACAGCAAGTTCAGTATGTCCTCCAGCCCCCGAAGGGGCGTGGAGGCCGAACGGAGGACCCGTATACAGCAGTCGAAACCGATGTCAAGAAGCTTGGCGACCTACTCGATCAAGCGTGGGCGGCCATCGAAGCAGATGACGGCGGGACGGCCCTGGATGTTCTCGAACCACTCGCAGATGAGCTGATGAACGAAGCGTGGCTTGCACTCTCATACGACGATTCCCAGGCCATTTTCGAGTTTTTTGATAAGGTCGACACGGCGCTGGCCGAAGCGCTACTCACGGCTGATCTCTCCGACGCCGAACGCGATGACTGGGAGGCGAGACTGCAAACGTGGCAGCGTGAGATGGAGAGCTATACGGACCGACCACCGTACAGCGTCGCCCTCGACGTCGTCCAGCGAGAGATGAGAGCAAACAGTAGGTACGCTGCCCTCTGGGACGGTAACCCGCCGTGGTATGCCGAGGACGTCATCAAAGCCAGACTCAACGTCCTCGAACGACAGAACCATGTCGACGAGTATCTGGAGTTGGCAGCCGCCACCGACCAGATCGACGCCTACACGACGATGCTCGTCGAGGAGGGCCGTATCGACGAGGCGATCGAGTATGGCCAGCAGAACCTGCACGTGCCCGACAACGCACTCACGCTGGCCAGAGCACTCCGAGAACACGACCGACCACAGGCAGCACTGGAGATAGCCCAGCACGGATTGTCCCTGGACGGCAACGGGAAGGCAGATCTGGCCGAGTGGCTCCGCGACAGAGCCGCCAGCTTGGACGAACCGGGGGTGGCGCTCGAGGCGGCCGTCGCCGCGTTCGAAGCCGCACCCACACTCGCGGCCTACCAGGCGACAGAAGAACTCGCTGGTGAAGACTGGCCGGCTGTTCGCGAGGAGATACTGGAATCGCTTGCGAACCGAGACACGACCAAGCGGAATGCGCAACGACATGTCGAGATCTTCCTGTACGCCGAGCGGTACGACGAGGCCATCGCCATCGCGGACCGGTTTTCTGACAACATGGTGGTCGAACCGGTCGCCGACGCCGTCTTCGAGGAGCGCCCGGAGTGGACGATCGACGCCTGCAAAGCACAGGCCGAACCGATCATCGAGGAGGGGAAATCACAGCAGTATCGACACGCCGTAGACTGGCTAGCGACAGCCGGAAATGCGGCCGACGCTGCGGGCGAGCTCAACGAGTGGCGGGCCTACGTACAGGATCTCCGGGATGCACACTCTCAAAAGTACAAGCTCCGACCGATGTTGGAAGAGTTACTCGAGGAGTTCGAAGATCGATAGCACAACGGAGATCATGACTGACACGGACACCACAGATCGATTCGTCATCGAAGTCAGCCAAGTGGGCACTGTCGACCACATCGTCGATCTCGAAGCAGACTCAGCGGACGGGTCGCCGTACGCCCCTCGACAGGACTTGCCGGGCGAAAAGCTGTGTGACCGGAGTACACGCTCACCCGCAAGCGAGTACATCACACTTCGGAACTACGCCGACTGGAGAGGTTTCGACAAGACGGCATTCGAAGGTGATGCGCCGGACGAGGTATGTTCGTATTGCTGGACAGCGGTAGTCGAACATGCTAAGCGAGGAGAACAGCACGAACGCGATGACGTCGACGACCGTATCGGGACAGTCGGGTACCGTCTCCGATGGAAGCAGAAGGGGCGTGCCCGCAAAGAATGGTATGATATCGTCGTCCGGCCCGAAACAACCATGGCAGAACTCGACAGGCTCGTCTGTCGATTCACCACGCTCGATGACTTGCATCTTCGGATGTACGGGCTCGAAGATCAATACCTCGACTCAACACTCAACGTCATCCCGGATCAGCAGTTTACCGAGGTCAGAGACCCCTCATACACGAACGCAAGCGAGGTAACGATCGCTGACGTCGCCGAACGTGCGACCCTCTGGGTGGGAGATAGACTCAGTATGGTCTACGATTTTGGAACCCCCTCGCGCTATTACTGCATCGTCAAGGAGGTGTATGGTGGAGACGAGATCGAGAACCTCCTCGAAGAACGTGACCCGATCGCAGCGACCGAGACAGCCGCGATCATCGACGAGAAGCGACCCTAACAATGGCCACGAGCGGACAGGTGCCCCGCTCTTTTTCACCGCACTCCCCGAACACGCAGTCAATGGCCGACTGCCCGTACTGTGAGCGATCCTTCGCGGACGAATCCGATATCCGCAAGCATCTCTACGAAGACCACGAGTCCGACGAACTCGGTCGGATCGACACCAAACGGGTTGAGCAGTACATCGACGACCACGACCTCGAAGAAAGCGACGACGATGCCACCCGTTCGCGGCAAGACACAGACGAAGCGGCACGCATGACCCCAGCGACCGACCGCCAGTCGGATGAGCGGTGGGAGTTGCATGACGTACAAGCACTATCGACGGGAGAGATCACGGACAAGCTTGCCGAGCACGGTATCGACACGACCGAAGCGTCGTTTCGTGACCGTGCGGCCGCGGTTGACTCGGCGATGGCACTTGCCGACCAGTGGGAGGACGACCACGATGTCGACGCGTCGGGGTACGATCAAGATTTCATCTGGATGGCAGCGGAAGTGCTCTGGAGCCGGTGGGCACCCGATCTCCCCTATCGCGAACGGATCTACGACCTAGTACAGGACGGTCGAGAACTCCGTGAGCAGGGTGACGACGCCGAAGCCTGCGAACAGTGGCTGAGTGCCTGGGAGATCATCGTCGCCGTCACACCGGACGACATCACGACAATCGAGGCGGCTGACGATCATCTCCCGAATGTACTCTCCCTGGAAGCATTCCTGCGATCACTCGACAACGACCTTGCCACCCTGGCAGCGGACGACCCGACCTATCACGAGCGACGCCTCGAGTTCTGTCGGGAGGTCTGTACCCAGTTTCCGGATGCACCCGACGAGTTCCTTCTTGACTTCCGCCACTTCGTCGCTGATTCGCTGACACCACTGGGACGAGTAACCGAGAGCAGGAGCGAGTTCGAGACGCTCATTCGAGACTACCCCGAGGATCCGTGGGCGTACAAGAAACTCGCGGATAGCTACTGGCGGGAAGGAGCTGACGGGCCAACAGCCGAGGAGCTGGAACGCGCCGTGAAGTTGTACGAGCAGGCTCTAAACGCCGAAAACCCCCTTGAACAGCCATCAATCGTCTCTGATCGGATCGACGACCTCGAACGCCGGTTGGTCAATGTGGATACGTCCGAGGGGCAAGAGGAATAGGCAGTCTCTCTATCGGCTGATTTTCGTCGAGAGCGAACCGCATTCGTCATCAGACAACCCAGACGATCATCTTAACCAACAATATAACAGCGTTGTCGAGCATTTGTTGGTTAACTTTGTCCAGCGGCTCAGATCTGCTCTGCGGGCGGATTGAGCGCCTCCTAAGTCGGTCGACGAGGGGTTTCGGCCACCCCGAGCATCTTGAGGTCGGGATGAGCACTGGTAGGTATGACACGAGCCGAGAAAGACGAAGAACGGGAAGAGCGCATCAAGATGCGGATCATCGTCGATACCTACAGCTCAGAAGAGCAGGCATGGGGATGGTACGCCTATCTGGGCGATACGATGGACTTCCCGTTCGAAGCGCGCTGTGTCAACGAACGAGAGGAATCACCGCTAGAGGCAGGCGAAACGATACGCGTAGTCGGAATGTCACCGACAGATCCGACTCTCAGCCAGATGTTCGTGACGATAGAGTGGATGGAGAGGGAGCTTGGCGTGCCACTGGAGCAGCTGGAGCCTGTCGAAGCCGGTAGTAACACGGAACAAGCCATCGCAGACTGGCAGTACTGGCTCGACCGCTGACAACTCAAAGTCCCCGATAGAACCATCCCCATCCATAGATGTGCACAGAGACGCGCCCCATCGAAATCTGCCAACCCACATATTGAATCCGGTCGGGGACTTCTGTCCCAATACTGAATGCGAATCGAATTCGACGACGGGACTCTCTTGCTCCAAGATGCCCCCGACGACGTACCCTTTACGGAGTGGGACGACCGCGTCGACGAGTACCGATCCCAAGCGTATCGATATCGATCTCTCCTCGAATGGGCCGGCACGTGGACGGACGGAAATGAGCAGGCAACGTTGCAAGACGGCTTCGCTCACGGCCTCGAAGACGCCGCTCGAACCTATCCTGATCTCGACCTCACGCCGGCGCTCCACATCGAACCGCGTGACTACCAGCAGGCCGCCCTCGCCGCTTGGATCGACCACAACCGCCGAGGGAGCGTCGTGCTCCCCACGGGCAGCGGGAAGACGTTCCTCGGTCTCCAGGCCATTGCCGAGGCCGGCGTCAGTGCGCTCGTCGTGACCCCGACGATTGACTTGATGAACCAGTGGCACGCCACCCTCACCAACGCCTTCGGCGACCAGCTCTCCGAGTCGGTTGGCGTCCTCGGTGGCGGCAGTCACGACGTCACCGCGATCACGGTCACGACCTACGACAGCGCGTATCGCTACGTCAACGAGTACGGCGATCGGTTCGGGCTGCTCGTTGTCGACGAGGAGCACCACCTGCCAGCCCCGACCTACCGGCAGATTCCCGAGATGATGATTGCCCCCTATCGCCTCGGCCTCACGGCGACCTACGAACGGCCCGACGGCAAGCATGAACTCCTCGAGGACCTCATTGGCCCGGTTGTCTACCGCGAGGACGTCGACGAGCTCGCCGGTGAATACCTCAGCGAATACGAGACGATCCATATGTCGGTCGACCTCACGGCCGACGAACGCTCGGAATACGACGAGGAGTATCAGATCTATCGCGATTACGTCGACAGCCACGAGTTCGACCTCTGGAAAGAGGAGGGGTACGCGGAGTTCCTCAAACGGTCGTCCTACGACCCGCAAGGACGACGGGCACTCATCGCCAAACAACGGGCTGAACGGATCGCCCGCACCGCCGAGAAGAAACTCGACACGCTCGACAATCTCATCAAGCGCCACCACGACGACCGCGCGATAATCTTCACCGCCAACAACGACTTCGCCTACGACATCTCCCGAGAGTTCATTGTTCCCTGCATCACCCACCAGACGAAGACCGACGAACGCACCGAGATTCTGGAACGATTCCGCAGCGGGGAGTATTCGATGCTCGTGACCTCGCAGGTCCTCGACGAGGGCATCGACGTCCCAGCGGCGAACGTCGGAATCATCCTCTCGGGGAGCGCCTCGAAACGCCAGTACGCGCAGCGACTCGGGCGTATCCTACGGCCCACGGACGACCGCGAGCCGGCCCGCCTCTACGAGATCATCACTGATGATACGATGGAGACGTACGTTTCGCAACGCCGCCGGGAGGGGGTGAGTGCCAGTGCTGACGGCTGACCTCGCACGCTCGCGAACGACCGACGAAACGGTGACGCCGCTATTCATCGATCCCGACGAGAAGCGCTATCGGAAGACTGCTCGGGGACTCATCCAGCTGTTTGAGGACCATCTCGACGAGTCGAAGGGTGAGCTCGAAGACGCGATTGACGAGCTAACCGTCGCGGATACCGACTACAAGATCGTCCAGGGCCTCGCGAAACTCCTCAAAAACGAGTGCGAATTCGAGATCGTTGCCACCGTCGAACCGCGTGAGATACGCCAGCGGCTCTTCGAGAAAGCCAACGATCGGTATCCCATCGTTCGCCAGCCCACGCTCGGTGAGGATACACAGAAACTGGAGGTGTACAGCGCGGTCGCCGACGACCTCGGGGTGTCACTCGAGGAGTGCTATCGGGGAATGTACGCCGATCTCGACGATAACAAGCGACTCGTCCGGATCGGGACGCGAACGGCCGAGCAGTACGCCAGTGATGGTGATGGGTCGACGTCGACGACCACGCTGACCGGCAGCAGCGATGCGGAGTACGAACACACCGACCTCACCGTGGACTGGCTCCTGACTCGCTACAATCTCGCGCTCGCCCAAGCGGTGCTCTACGACGCGACGGAAATGCGGATTCGCGTGTGGGATCACTTCGGGACGGTCTTCAGCTACGTGAAGCTGTTCGGGTTGATGCACCGGATCTATCCGATCGACGCTGACGGAGAGCGCGTCACGAGCACGGACCAAGCCGCCGGCTATGAGGCCGTACTGGACGGGCCGGCGTCGCTGTTCTCGCAATCGCAGAAATATGGAATCCGGATGGCGAACTTCCTGCCAGCGTTGCCGCTCTGTGATCAGTGGGAGATAACCTCCGAGATCCTCGTCGACGAGACGACCGGCGAGACCCGACGGTTCGCGCTCGACCAGACGGAGGACCTCGATTCACACTACAGCGCGGGCGACCAGTTCGATAGCGATGTCGAGCGGACGCTCACCCAGAAGTGGGAGCGAGCGAATACGGACTGGGAGTTGGTGCGAGAAGACGACGTCTTCGACCTTGGTGCTGAGGTGATGATTCCCGACTTCGCGATCGAACATCCTGATGGTAGGCGTGCGATTCTCGAGATCGTCGGCTTCTGGACGCCCGAGTACTTGGACGCGAAGCTAAAGAAGATCCGACAGGTGGAGGCCGACAATTTCGTGCTGGCTGTCTCGGAGCGGCTGGATTGCGCAAGTGAGGAGTTTGGGGGTGCCTCTGATCGGCTGTTGTGGTTCAAAACCGGGGTACATGTCTACGATGTGGTTGAATTGGCTGAGCAGTTTGCGGTATCGCCACACCCTTCTGATTGAACAGCGAGCCCATCGAAGGCCACAGTCGGGTGATATTTTAGCTATTATCAGAGTATTGTCAACTACTAGATGTACGAGGTGCTCGACGATACGGCGGCGCAGGTCATCCTCGCTATTGAGAGTGGTGACTCCATCCGTCGTGTCGCCCACCACCTCCATACGCCGTAGGAGACGGTGAAACAGGCCGTGAACCGTCTCGAAGACGTAGGCTACATTACCTAGACGACGGCCTCTCCGTCGTCTTCCTCGACGAAGTCGACCAGTTCGAAGAGCCCAGTGTCACAACAACTGCAGAATATCGGTGACACGAACTCTTGGACAGTCGCCTCTATCGATTTGTTGTGTGAGCGGCCACCACCGTGTGTAGACCCACCCCTATCGACTTGTTCCAGTCAGCGATGATGCTGAGTCATCGAGAACACCCTCACCCCTATCGATTTGTTCGAGATACAGCCTACTGGTTGAGCTGTGCGTTCACGACAGTACGGAGTTCGTCATCGTGGACATCGTCCAGCCGCGAATCTTCCCGAAGCGTCTCGATAATGGTTTCCGGGTTCTCACCAAACGTGAATTCGAGATAGCTGCCCGAGTGTGGTCCCTGACTCTTCCGCTCTGTCTCGACCAACGAATACGTCGTGAGTTCCTTCATCTTGTTCACGTACGTCTCCTGATGATACTGGTCCGAATCCAAGGTACCCGTCAAGTACTGATACACTCGGTATCCGATTGGGCTTCTCGCGGCACCAGTTCCGGCCTCACGGGCTACAGATGCAGTCGCAAACAGACAGAGCTTCTTCTGCGTACTAATCCCACGCGTTACCTCTAATACGCGGTTCTTCTCGACCTTATCTTGGGCCTCTCGAACGTGTTCCTCACGGACTTTGTCCGCTCCTGTTTTTTCTGCAATCGACCCCGCTGTTCGCATCAGGTCGATTGCCTTCCGTGTGTCACCGTTGGTTTGGGCGGCGAATGCCGCTGCGAGTGGAATGACGTCGTCACTGAGCGCATCCTCGTGGAAGGCGTCCTCCCGAGCCTGGAGGATTTCCCGGAGTTAGTTGGCATCATAGATCAACTCGATGCCACGCGGTCCACAGACACGGTACTCGGACATCTCGACCGAGCAATCAAGGAACTGCAGTCGGGTACTGTAGCAGTGGAGTGGCTCGTCGAACGGGATCGCGATCAAGACCATGCTGTCCACCCGGGACAGAATATCAAGTACGTGGACGTCGACGACGAGAAGACCTCGCGAGACCGTGTCGCCTCGCCCACGAAGAGATCGAGACCTACGACGCCTCGTACTACGAGACAGAGCGGGTACGAGCTGTCGAGAGCGTGCTTTCACCGCTCGGGTGGGACGGCTCCGACATCCGACGAGAGCTCAACGGAACACGTGTGGTCGGTATCACGGACTGGACCTGACGAACCCCCTCCCCCCTTTTTCGAGTTGTAAACTCGTGCCACCGGGGAGGGGATGAACAGCAAGAGGGGCTGTAAAACAGCCGATTGTGGCGGATATACACGATAGAGAGAGTGAGCACCTCATCTTCTAACTTGTAACTAGAAATGCGAAAGTTTATGTTGTACGTCACCATACCATAACCGCACTAGAGACAAAGAAAACAAATCGTCTAGCTCCAGCTAGACGATTGAGATCTCTGGAGTAGATGACTTCTTCATCTCATCCGTGGTTCTGATCCCGTGTACTATCACGTCTCATCGCCTCTACGCCAACTTCTGTTAACTCAACGCTCGTTACATGGCGTCTGATGTGGCCTGTTCCCATCGACTTACAACTCGAAAAAGGGGGGAGGGGGTGAAACCTTCGGGAGCACCAAAGCAGCTTCACCAGTAATCATGTCCGAAACTCGGTATTCCTCTCATTCGTGAACGGGTCCTACAAGCGTCGTTCTTTCGCGACCATTCTGGTGCTTACTACTCGAAAACGGGGAGTGTGAGAAAGACCGTATCATCCAGCACATCATTCACAAAATCCGGATTATGTGGATTTTGCTCCGAGACCACCTCGACTCACTTCTCCTTACAACGCGAGGGTGGGAGAATCGAATCAGGTGTGTTACCGACTCTCAACATATTACTACTCGAAAACGGGGGGTCTGGGTCATCGAGGAAATTCGACGGTAGCGATCTTCGTCGAACGGTTACAACTCGACAACGGAGTGCGATAGATTCCGAAGACGGTATCTGACCTATTTCGGGAATACGGGGATGTAGTCGTTAGATAGCCTGTTTTCACCCGGTTACAACTCCACAAGGGTCCATATTTTTATACCCGGAGTTCGAGGGGCTTCATAATGGGACGAGAGGGACGTAGAGCAGGATCGAATCATCCGGAAGATGAGGAGGATCGTGAATCCTCTTCTGCTGATCCTGAAAGCCCTGAGTCGACGGGCGAGGATATAGATTCGCCCGATACGTCACAAGCGACGTTCGAGAACGACTCGGATCCAACCGATCCGTCTCAAGAAGCAACTAACGGCGACGGTGGCGGCATCTCAATTCGTGATCGGCTCCAAACCGAGTCGTCCGGTGGTGTCTTCGCGAATAAAGATCTCGTTCGATCAGATACCATCATCGACGAGGACCGTATCGTCGGTCGCGACGACCAGCTGGGCCGTGTCGTCGACAATCTAAAACCCGTCCTCCAGAATGAAGGGATCCCCGATATGCTCCTGAGCGGGCCATCTGGAACGGGGAAGTCGCTCATCATTCATGCAGTGTGTAAACAGATCGTCGAACTATGTGAATCTCAAGACAAGACCTTCGGAGTCCTCTCTATCAACTGCGAGGGACCGAAGACTGCAGATCGGGCTGTCTATCGCTTAGTTAAAGCTGCTGCCGACGACCTCGGCGTTGATCCTGGTGTTCCCCAAACCGGCGTCTCAACGGATCAGAAGCTCGAGCGACTGTATGAACTCATGCGAGAGTACTACGACGGTGTCATTTTCATCCTCGATGAGATCGATATGCTCGAGGGGCCGTATCAGGAAGCAGAGTACAATTCTCTCATCTACCAGCTTTCACGGGCTCGCAAACTCGCCGACTTTGATGGTCCCATCTCGCTCACGA
>JGI12405J12835_1000327_pt1 | contig 16033 bp, 15 predicted proteins | sample A23P3SouthBayCA_FD_12835 | JGI IMG/M metagenome (IMG submission 12835)
AGATGAACTACAGGGAGTCAGTTTGGTAGCCGCGAAATTCACTCAACAAATTGCACTACTTCGGGGGGGAGCCGCTGCTATTAATGTCATTTTGAATGCCGTATTAATACCAGTATTTGCTATCAGTGGTGCAGCTGTGGCTACAGTTATATCATACGCCGTAGGGAGTCTTGGAGTCCAGATCTTATTACGGCGGAGGTTCTCCTTTCAAATTTATTGGAGAGGGCTTGGTATTGTAGGGGTTGCGACTGTGGGTATGGCTATCGGATTATTCGTAATTCCTACGGCCCATATTATTATCACCGTGTTTACAGGAGTGGTGATTTACATAACTCTCATACTGATGTCTGGTGGTGTCAAAATTCACCAAGTTCGTGAATTTCTGACATAGCAGCATAGACATTTGCAATTAATGTGCTCACTGCTATCCTATTATAATAAGAACGACCGAATGCAAGTGCGGTCTGTAGTTTAGAAGAAGATCAAGGAGATGTCAGTTATTTCCAAAAATATTTCATTGACACTCTATCATTAGAGTAGTATGAGTGGTATCGGACTTAGTGAGTCATTGGAGACTTAAAAGGAAATTTTGAGATTCGATTGCAGAATCATGGGCTTCGTGCAGCTATCGAGTGAAGATTCTGACCGTCATAATCATCTGTTCCAGAGACCGCGGTTGTTAGGTAACTTGAGCTGACAGCATCAAATGAGCATACCCATGATCCCTCGATCAATCTTAAGAAAACTCAAGAAGAGGTTGATGTCAATAAACGACTCAAATCGTTGGGCTATATGTAGGGTGCGATCTTGAGATAGATAGAATAATGAGAATTTTGTATCCAACTCGCATAGATGTTCAAGGTGCTATGGGTGAGTACCATCGGAATCTTGCGACCAACATTCCAGAGAATACTGTCGCATTTGTTGGCCCCAATTCTGATCCGGATGATTTTGACAATGTGCAGTCTGTCAAACTTCCAGATAGTAGTTTGGCAAAAGGTTATAAATATATTCGCGAACAAATGCAAGAATTTGATATTATCCACACTGGGCCGTTTTATCACCATCTTTTTGCAGATCTCAATTTAGAAGCGACGATTATCCATACTGTTCATAATGCTGAAATATATAACGGTTTGAAATCAATACGAAATTACCGACGCTCCGGACTCCTCCGACGGGCAAATGAGGTCGTCACGCCGAGTCAGTATATTGCAGAGCATAGTCAGGCCTCAAAATATAAAGAAAAAATGAACATCATTCCAAATGGTGTTGGCACAGATGTGTTTTCGCCCACATTATCTGCATCAAAAAAGAATAGAATATTGTATATAGCAGGAGATTGGCCACGAAAAAATGCAAAATTTGCTCTGAAAATCGCAAGAGACAATCCAAGTATGGAATTCAGATTCCGGATATCAAATCTAAATAAAAATACTGAAAGTATTGCTAATAATATAGATAATGTGACATTGTTACCACGCCTGTCACAACAAGGACTAGCTAAAGAGTACTCTGCAGCAGAGGCAGTAATCTGTCCGTATGAACGTGAAGGGTTTGGTCTCGTTATAATAGAATCATTAGCAAGTGGAACACCAGTAGTGGGGCTTAATAGTGGAAATATTCCAGAGCTGATTAACAACGAAGAGACCGGTATTCTTCATGAATCGCTAGATGTTTCTGAATGGTCAAGAACTCTAAAAGAACGCAATTTTGAGTCTTTAGAGGCTTGTGCTCGGAATTTTGGCCTTGAGTATGATTGGAATATAATTTCGGATGAATATCTAAAGTTGTACAATAACTCACTTAATTGACCAGTTAGTTGATTATTGTGATGGTGATAATGACGGATCTGTGTCTCACCAGCGATAGATGAGAACTAAAAGCTACCAAGAGACTGCAGAATACTTCGTTCGAATCGGTCAACATCAAATGAATTGGCACGTTCCTCACAATTCTCTTTAAATTCAAACCAGTCTTGCGTGTGGGTAACTTTATCTCTAATATCCCTGTAATCAGGCGGGACTAGCCATCCGGTTCTTGAATCTTGGATAGTCTCTAGAGGCCCGCCCTCTGCTACCGCTATGACTGGTTTTCCACTAGCCATCGCCTCAACGGGGACGATACCGAAATCTTCGTAGACTGGTGTATAGAGGATACCTTTCGAGTTCGCATACAACGAAACGAGCTGTGACTCGGAGACTGATTCTTCAAGTCGTACATTTGAAAGCGACTGGATCCGCGACTTGAGCCGGTTACCGTATTCGGCAAACATCTGGTCAACAGACCCCACAATTACGAGTTCCTGGTCAGTCGATTCGAACGCGTCTATTTGGAGTTCGACTCGTTTTTTCGGAACCAGTCGATTGACGCTTAGCCAGTATCCATCGTGGGGCGAGTACTCGAATTTATCGACGTCTATCGGGGGGTAGACGACCGTTGCATCCAGCCCGTAAAATCGATCCACCTGCGATCGAATATTGTGGCTATTCGTCAGAATGAGGTCGTGCTTGCGGTTTAATGCCGTGTCGATGGTGCGGAATGTCGGTGCAACGACTGAGCGAACCAGCTTTCCTCCGAGAGTCGCCTCTCGAAACGATCTGTCCCGAAGACACCAGAAGGTCCGCGCTGGCGAGTGACAATACCGAATAACCTGAACCGGTAGCTCCCACCACTGGATGAATTGTGGCCGGTTCCCGCTCAAAATAGCGACGTCGTACTGGTCCCAGTCGATTTGAAACCGAGACGATATGAAGGACCTGAACGAATTCGTCCGAAGTTCAACGACAGTGTGGGCGCTAAAATCGTATGTCGACTCCGCTTCGAACTTTCCGGTAATGATGTCCACTTCTCCGGGTATCGCGTCCGCCAGGTGTTTTACGAGGCGACCTCCGCCACCGTAGGTATCGAGGCGGTCCTGAACGATGGCGGTTTTGACCGAGTCGTTGTCCATTGTTATTTGTATCCGAGCGCATCGAGACGTCTATCAATCTCCTCGTTCTGCACCTCTGAATCGGCCGTGGATTCTCTCGTCTGCTTCGAACGTCGCTGCGTAACGTGTTCACGCAATTCTTCTCGCAAAGAACGGCTCTGACAGTCGGTAAATTCGATTGACCCACTCTCACTGTCGCGCTCACAAAAACAGTGTTCGTCAGTTGTTCTCAGGGCGTACCGTCGGATCCCCTCATGATCTCCTTCTCCTCTCGCTTGGGAAAATACACGACGGTCGTCGTCTAAGTCGAGAAGATTGCACCCCTCAGAACCGGTTTGGATACCGAAAAGCGATGAAATAGTTTCCGAGATATCTAGAGTGCTGACTGGAACTGAAATTTCACCACTTGTGAATTCATCTCCCTCGATGAGGAAGGGGATCTTCGTGATCTCTTCGTGAAGATATCGTGGGTGCTCGTAGTATCCGTGTTCTCCGAACGCGTCACCGTGATCTGCAGTTATAATAATCAGGGAATCCTTACGCAACTGGTGTTGCTCTAACCTTTCGAGAAATTCCCCAATATGTCGGTCGTTATACCGTATTTCTGCATCATAGAGATCTATCAGTAGTCGTCGTTCGCTTTCCGTTATGGAATCAGGTTCTTTAATTGCTCGTCGATACAGTGACTGGGCTTTGCGGTTCGAAACGCGATTATTTCGAAATAGAGTGCGATAATCGCCCGGTGGCTCGTACGGCCCGTGCGTATCCATGTAGTGATTCCAGAGAAAAAACGGCTGGTCGTCATCGATTGATTCGACCCAAGATAGCGACCGGTCGTTGATTTCTTCTGCGCGGGCGTAGTGCCGGTTTCGGAGTTTATCGAGAGCTCGCTGGGCGAGGGCGACTAACTTGTTGTTCCCGAAGTGAAGATCGTCGTCGAACCTGTCAAACCCACGGTCAAAGCCGTACGCACGTGAGACGAACGGGTTCGAGTGAAACCCAGCTGTCGCGAATCCCGCCTCCGAGAGCATTGAGGCAATCGTATCCGTCGCCAGGTGATAGTTCGAGTCGACCGCGAGGTCGGGATACTCCCCCGTGAGTAACGCGGGGACTGCTTCACGCGTGTGTGAACTCGCGCTGTAGGCGTTCAGAAACTGCAGGTTCTCTTCTGCAAACCGGTCCAGATTCGGCGACGTGTCCCGCTCGTACCCGTAACATCCGAGATGGTTCGCGCGGAGTGCGTCGAACGACAGGAGGATCACGTTCCGCGGAGTCTTCATCATCATTCTAACAATACTCGAAGGGGATTTTGACTCTTCCGGAGACTGTCGGCCCTCGCCGGAGTGAGTTCTGACCGTCCGAACCGAAACGGTGTTGAGGCGAGTTGATATCTATAGAGGAAAGCATTAGCAAAAACAAACTCAGGGGGCCAGCAGTCAGATCGAATTTCAACGAGACGACCCTCTCCTATTCTGCATCGTTTGTCGATACCCCACACAGTCGCGTCTGGAATAACGACGGCTCGCAGTACAGTGGCGACGGGGGAGATACATGGTCTGCAACAGGCGATTCAGTTCCATCGGGGACGGACGGGGGGCGGCTTGTCGCTGTCACGGAGAATTACATCTTTGCGGCCACATGGAAACCTTTTGAAATTCATCGGGCGTCGTACTCGACGAACGGTTTACGTGGTCGTCTGTTCACGCTCCTGGGCGGTCAAATACAAGCCCTACCACAACAGGGGCCGATTACGCGAAGAACGTTCATGCAGACGGCAGACGCTCGTTTATGCAGAGTACGGTTCCCCCACAAACGGCCCGAAGATCTATCGTTCCACCGACGAAGGGGGTACATGGACCGAGGAGCATCAGGAAGACTCCTTCAAACACGTCCATCACGTCGCCCCTGATCCACATCGAGACGAGGTTTGGATAGCCTCACTCGGGGACTCTGGTAGCGGGCGGTTCCTCGAATCCACAGACAGCGGGCAAACGTGGGCACAAGCCTCGAAGTACAGTTACTACGACAATGCCCAAGCGGTCGCGTTCGATTTCGGGGAGGACTGGATATACTTTTCTGACGATAGCAACGCTATACAGTACACGGTCCCGTGGGCTTACCATCGTGAGTCGGGGGAGACCACTGCGCTTTGCTCTGTCCCCGCCGAAACGTCACATCCGCAGTATTTCGCTAATGGCGTGAAAAATCAGGGATACGGACTCATTCACGACGATACGGAGGGGGTGACATACTTTGAGGTTCGCAACGAAGCGGACCTAAATAGTGTCAGGAACGTCTACCCCATATTTTACGTCTGAGAGGTGGGAGATCGGCCACAGCTGCTCGGGCGAGACGTTGGCAAAGGTCGCCCAGTCAGTGATGGCACAAACGTATACAGTGGGAAAAACCGCTGGGATGCAGTGACCCAAGGGGGTGTCTGAGATGGCAGACGATGGAGACGAGTTTGTGGCGTATCGGTCAGACGCCCCCATGATGCTGTCGGACGCACGCATCGATGGAGCAGCAAATGCAACGATAGCGACCGACTCAAACGGGGATGGGTCCCGAGTGATCAACTTCTCCAATTCGGTCGGGAAGAAGGTTCACCCCCTCCAAGAAAAAGGCAGTTTCGACGCCTACATCAGCAACGAATACGGTGACGCTGTGGAGGTGACAGTGGCAAACGCGCCAACGAGCACCGAGGTCGATGTTCATGTCCTCCGTATCACGCCGAACACGCTGTGATAATTACGCGAGGTTGGTTTACTCAAATATTTGACTGATGTTTCAATCTGGACGAGCTTTTATACTACTGGATACAGGATAAACCCACACAATGGTATCTTTACAGGACATTTACGGCTACTACGCTGGCCTCTGGACAACTATCTCAACACGGTATCCCTTTGGAACAAACATCTATAGCCGGGAATGGGATGCCCTTTTAATTCTGGATACGTGCCGCGTTGATGCGTTGAGAGAAGTTGCAGCTGAATATGAGTTCTTGAGTGAAGTGGAGAGTATTTGGTCAGTTGGATCAACTTCAAGCGAATGGGTGGCCAACACCTTTCGAAGCAAATATCGAGACGAAATCCAACAGACTGTCCAGGTGACGGCTAATTCTCATGCAAAGAAAATATTGGCTAACGACGATTACCCTGCCCAGCAGTTTCGCGGGCCACTAACCCACGTGAAACAAGACTGGGTTCCTGCTGATGAATTTCTGTACATTGATCATCTGTGGGAATACGTAGAGAAAGAACAAATTGGGCATACACCACCTGTTTACCTTACCGATCGGGCAATATCAGTGGGCAGAGAACTTGATCCTGGCCGTCTGATTATCCATTACTCTCAGCCCCACGCACCATACTCTGCCCAAGCGATTAATGAAGACCGAAGCCGATACGATTATGAATTGGAACCATTCAATGCATTGCGAAACGGCGCATCATTAGATGATGTGTGGGATTCCTATCTTGACGAACTTCGACGAGTTCTGGACAGTGTCGAACTGCTTCTTGAGAATCTTGACGCCGACAAAGTAGTAATCACAGCAGACCACGGTGAAGCGTTCGGAGAATGGGGTATGTATGGCCACTGGCAAGGTCTTCCCAGCCCGTACGTGAGGCGCGTCCCTTGGGCGACAACCACAGCAACTGATGAGAGAACATTTGAGCCATCAGTTGAACCCCAAACAGAGGCCAAGCGCGAAATTGATGAGCAATTGGAAGCATTAGGGTATAAATAGTGGACTCTAAATCAGGCCACTTCCCAGTTTCGCGAGGTTATACAGCTTCTTAGCAGTTGTAAGGAGTTCTTTGGTTTTGACGGTGTGACGTTTTCCGGAGGTGGTGTTGATGACTTCGTTCACTATCTTGTTGTGATCAAACCTCTGTGTCTGGAATTCACCCCACTCTAACCGAGGATCAATTTCAGCAATATCTGACCTATGTATTTCGGCAAGGACATCATCCATATAGCGAATATCAGAGTCACTCGATAGATCTGACGCGGAAAACACACTGTTCACTACGCTAAATGCGATTGAATACCGAGCGCCATTGTTAGCTCGGGTGTCCGCTCGCGCTCCACAAAATCCAAATCCATCCACTCTCTATGACCGGTGAAGCGGGCGATTTCTGCCATAGACCAGCAAGCAGATCTCCCACCTCACTTTTCACACTTAACTAAACACGCCCGGTCAGTGGGGTTATCAATGTGATCTGGTCAGGTCTGTGCGATGGCATGGAGTGGTTCAGTAGCACCCACGTTGACTTTCTGGTGTCGGCCCGTTGACCCCACACCTCCGGTCCGTTTCCATCGACTCGTGTGTCTCTACCAGATTGTAGGGAAAGAAGGGCAGTTTTACATAATAATATTTATATTTTCTTACACAAAAGCCTAAATACTTGAAGGACAGCGACCATATCCGGATAGCACGTGAGATCTTCGATCTGAAGAGTGAATATTTGATATAAACCTTCCCCACAAAGCTTGTCTCTTCCGTGTGGGAGTGCGTCCAAACGGTGCGGTCTGTCGATTTTTGAAGGACAAGGTATATATACCTTGACTGGGGAAGTCACTCCATCAGGAGTTATGTGGTTTGAATTGGATTTATCGAACGAGAGGTAAGCCGTCTTGGTGTATTTTTCGTCTACATGGGTATAATTACGGGTCTTTACACCGATTTGGCAAATATGATACGGTGTGGGATATATGATACGGTATAGAATACTAATCGCGTGTGCATTTTGGGCGGGTGCAGGGGTAGCATTTATAATTAGCTATATGAGTTTTATTCTTAGGATTAGAGGGGGTTGCCGATGTCTGATATACTAGCACAGCTCGAATCAATCGAGGGCGTCGAACGCCGTCGTGGTGAGACTACTCGAGAGTTTATTCAACGACTGGCAAGTGATACAGGGTTTGATGGGGATACACGTGCTGTAGTCGAAGCCATCGAAACCCAGCAATTTACTCCCGACGCGACAGTTTCTGAAAAACAGATAGCAGCTGCCAAAGAGTTTCTTGAGGCGACGAAGGCCGATTCTGGAGAGACCAGAGATTCACCGAACCACCAGGCATCGGAGGTCTCCAGTGGTGCATCTACTGAGGCGGTTGTCTCAGAATTGTCTTCGACAGACTCCCCTCACGATAATCATCAAGTGGCAACTAATATTAGTAGCGAAGACCAGACTGAGAGGGACACTGATGTTCCCGCCTTAGCCTCAGTGCTATCGCACTCAACTGATGAAGTAGGAAGTAGTAAAATCATCCAGTTGTTGGAGAGAAAAAGATGGACCAGAGAGGGATTGCATCACCATCGCATGGGCAATTTGCAGCGTTCTATTCAGACTTCTCTGGCTGGATTGTGGACTGCGATAGCGAACCATCGCGCACTCACGGCTCTAGTCGCGCTTGCGCTCTATCTAACCCTACACAACCTTGGCGTGTATCCACTTTCAACGTGGGATGAAGCTATCTACGGGAACGTCGCAAGGAACATGCTCCAAGACGGTCACTGGCTAAGTCCGACAGTCCAGTGGGGAGGATACAACGATCGCCTATTTTTTGAAAAACCCCCTGGAGCGTTCTGGCTACAAGCAGTTGCGATGATGCTGTTCGGGGTCTCGGAATTCGCCGTCAGGTTACCGTCAGCGTTGGCAGCTGTTGGGACACTAATTCTCACTTATCGATTTGGACGGCAATTGTTCAATCGCCGTGTTGGGTTGTTCGCAGCTGGTATCTGGCTGTTCACTCCTTTTGTCCTCTTTGGTGCAAATGCCGCGAGGACCGGGGGGACAGACACACTAACCACGTTTTTTGGCACGCTTTTTGTCTATCAAACATGGCAATTGGTTTCTGGTCATAATGGTCCTAAACAATATGCATTCATTGGGGCGGCCGCGGGTGCACTGCTAATGATAAAAGGTTTCGCTGCTGGGACTTTTGTGTTGGTCGTCGCTCCCCTCGTTGTGATAGAGTGGCGGCGGTTCTTTACACAAGAATTCGTGCTGACGATATCGGCAACGGCCACGATATCGATTCCTTGGGCAGCCTACGCGTACATTCGACACGGTTCGGAATTCGTTGACCAGATATTCATCCAACAGGTGCTTTCGCGTGCTACCGGTGGAGCGTTCGTTGAGTTTGAGGGGATGTTTGGATTCATGCGATTCCCATATATACTCGGTTTGTTTACTTTCTTTGACCCATGGGTGTTCTGGCTGATCCCGGCAACGGCATATCTTATCAATCAGGAAGCTTACAAAAAGCACTCGTATAAGAATCTAATAATAATTTGGTGGTTCATTATAATTGTCGGATTTTATTCTCTAACCGGGAACCACGGCTGGTATATTCTTCCGAGTTATGTCCCCGGCGCGCTACTGATTGGTAAACTCTACGCGGACACTTCTGGAGGGAACCGAGTAGCAAGCGTTACCACAATTGTCGGCACTGCCCTCACACTGATTTTTTCGACTCGGCTCAACGGTATCAGTCCCTTTGCCGTTTCCAAGCCCACATATAACGGCCGGGTGCTTGACATCTTAACACCTTACCCAGATGGCGTATTGTTTGCAAGTGCAATCTTAGTTGTGAGTGCTGTCGTAGTATTGTATAGCGATATCGATCGATATATCTCTACACTCCGACAAAGCGATGCCAAACTCGCCAAAGGTGCGATTTTATGTGGTATGTTGGTATTGCTGACCGTGAGCATGATTGGTGCCACTCCTCCGATGGTCAATGATAGTGGAAAGGACATCCAAGAAAAAGCACTTGGACACGAGATTCAGCAAAGGACCGTCAGCACCGAGAAAATATACTTGCAGGAAGCGGTTCGATCGGAAACAGGCCCTAAGACGACCCTCGCATTCTACGCTGAGCGTGACATCATACTTCAGAAATTGAACGAAATTGAGAGTGACTCTTCAGTGCGGTACGCTATTCTGTCGGGAAATTCACTAGATCAACTCGAGCGGGAACACGAAGTCCTTTCTACTAAAGAGGGAGGAAAGGTCGTGTTTGTCAAATTCATCGACTGAGAACCCAAGTAATCAATTAATTGTCGGTGGCTTATCAATCAAGGCCAATCCGGAATTCGTGCTGTTGCAATATTTTTGGGTCGCTTACCGGATGCACCGGCAAAGCACAGGCCCGAGGGGTCATCTCGTATGTTACGGGCGCCAATCCTGCTCTGAAACTTAAAGAGAGAATTGAAATCGAAGGGCCCCGACAGTTTAGTGCAATGGTAGGGGGGTCCAGCGCGTCACGGGGACATATAGGGCATCCGTCTTTAGCTAATTCGAGAACCGCGTGACGGCGGCGGCTTATCGAGGCTACTTTTCGAGAGGAATGAGGAGGAGAAGTCTGTGCACGACTCTCGCTCCTCATCAAGAATCATGCGTCGGCTCACTACACTGTTTCCCTCCGAGTTCCTCGAAGAGCACGCCGAGGAACTCGGCGTGGTCGAGCGAGAAGGAAAGGTTCAGATCCCTATCCTCGTGTGGGCGCTCGTGTTCGGCTTCGCCGTAGGCGAGAGCCGAACACTCGCTGGGTTCAGACGCAGCTACAACTCGACGGCTGATGAGACGATCTCACCAGGCGGCTTCTACCACCGGTTGACACCGACACTCGCGGAGTATCTCCGCGACCTCGTCGAGCATGGTCTCGACGAGGTCGCTGTTCCCAACGCTGTTGATGCTGATATCGGCCGATTCAGTGACGTAATGATCGCCGATGGAACGGTGCTGCGGTTGCACGAGTTCCTCTCTGATGAGTTCCAAGCCCGTCACGAGGAGCAGGCTGGAGCGAAGCTCCACCTGCTCCACAATGCCACCGATGAGACGATCGAACGGATCGACGTAACTGACGAGAAAACGCACGATAGCACGTTGTTCAAGACGGGTTCGTGGCTGTGCGGACGGCTCGTGTTGATCGATCTGGCGTACTTCAAGTACCGCCGGTTCGCGTTGATCGACAAGAACGATGGTTACTTCGTCAGTCGGCTGAAGCAGAACGCGAATCCGGTGATAACAGAGGAGTTGCGGGCCTGGCGCGGGCGCGCCAGGCCCTTGGTGGGTGAACAGATCCAGGATGTCGTCGACGATCTGCACCGGCAGTACATCGACGTGGAGGTCGAGGCGGAGTTCAAGCGGGGCCAGTACGAGGGAATTCGTTCGTTGGACACGAAGCGGTTCCGCGTCGTCGGCGTCCGCGACGAGGACGCCGACGACTACCATCTGTATATCACGAATCTACCGCGAGAGGAATTTCTCCCGGCAGATCTCGCAGCGCTGTATCGGTGTCGGTGGGAAGTAGAAACGCTGTTCCGTGAGTTGAAGACGCAGTACGAACTGGACGAGTTCGACACGAGCAACCCTGCTGTCGTGGAAATTCTGCTGTACGCGGCGTTGCTGTCGCTATTGGTGAGTCGTGATCTGTTGGATCTGGTCACCGAGCAGGCTGCCGATGAGATCGTGTTTCCGCCGGAACGCTGGGCGGCGACCTTCCGGTCGCACGCCCAGCTCATTCTCCATGAACTCGGTGAGTACCTCGGCTACTCGCCACCGCCGTTGCTGGAGCGGCTGATCGAGGAGCCACAGAAAATCCACCAACAACGACCGATACTGCAAGAGACGCTCGCTACCGCCACGCAACCGAGGTGTGAGTCTTAGCTAAAGACCAATGACTCAGATGGTATTTCGTTTGTATTCCTCGTAACCCCGACCCTCCTCTTGATATCTGAGAGCGAGAGTTTAGTCATGAGCTGAGTAGTACACTCCGATTTGAGTTGTAACCGTTACGACCCACCGACCCAAGCTCGATATTGTTCGAGCCTTCGAACTCATATACGTCAATTGTTCTCATTATCGAGTTGCATCAATTTCGAATGATCCGTTTTTTGGATGTTGTTGTGACGCGGACTTTCCGCGATCGCATCGGTTCGGCGCTTGACGTTCACGAGGGCAGAGGCCAGTTCGAAAGAGGTCGAAATCGGGTTGACCTTGGAGTCTGGATGGTCTTCCCACTCGATTGGTACCTCTGCGATCCGGTAGCCGAGCGAACCGGCCACCGAAACGAATTCGAGGTCCCACGCGAAGCCAGGTTCGTAGCAGTGGTGGCCGACAGCTCCCCACGCTTCGGCCCGCACCGCCTTTGCCCCACATTGGTAATCCCGGCACTCGGTGGGAAGCATCTTCTTCGCGGCGAACGCGAACACGTCACCGAGCGTTCGGCGGACGACCGTTTGATGGCTGATGATGTTCGACGACGGGTGGCGTCGTGAGCCGATACTCACGTCGTATTCACGGGTGTCAACCTGTCGAACGATATCCTCCAAAGAGTCAGCGGGGATACTCCCGTCCGCGTCGGCGAAGACGAGAACATCGGTCTCGAGGCCATCGAAACCAGCCATGACCGCCGCGCCTTTCCCGCGACGTCGCTCTGAAATTTTGACCTCATCAGCGATTCCCTCCAACTTCGACACGTGTGACTCGTCCGGGTCGTCGATCTCGATTCTAGTCGTCGCTGGATCGATCGTGTCTTGTATCGACTCGATGTACGTGACCAGAGTTTCGATCTCGGGATCGTACGCTGGAAGCACGACTCCGATATCGTCAGTCATCACTCTACACCCACACCCTCGGTCTGGCAGATACTCTCAGACCGGCACCCGCCCCGCGCCGGAATCCATGTACTATGTTGTGTTCGTTCATCGGCCCAACTTCACACTCTTTCAACATCTGATGACAAGTCCATCTGCTAATGAATCTAATGGATTCTGATGTACTTGCGGAGCTTCTTGGTGTGGGATGGCTTACGTTGGGGGATGGAACTCAATATACCTCGAATGATCCATATTCCAGAAATGTCCTGAATTACCTGTCATTTCACGAGTACGACAGCTATTCCGTCACGATGTCTGTGAACTCCCTCACCACACGTCTCCCCCCGACTGAACACCGTTGACTAGCTCACTCTCCAAGCGTGACCGAGCGAGGACAGGATTCACCCGCTAGTATCCGACCGTTCTTTCATACCTCACGCGTACCGAAATGATGGCCATCGTCCAACTCGCCACCGCACACGACGTGGCCTACCGCTCTCACGACCGGTCGCTTGGCCCACCTCCTGTGGTGAACTGGTTCACACTCTCTGTCTCACCGTGAACTGCCTCACAGTCGACCAGCAACGCCTTTCCCTTGTGTTTTGTCCCGCTGCCGGTCTCGACCGTCCGTGGTTCCCTGACAGCCACGCCATCGATCTCGTCACCAATCGTATCGATCAGTTCGTACGCGTAGCGTCGCGACACGCCGGCACAGCCTTTCACCTCGTGGAGGGTGACAGCCACCTTCGACTGTCCGTTCCGCTTGTTCCGCGCGTACGCAAGTACAGCGGCGACTTTCTCGGCTTTCGTATCCGCGCTCGTTTCAACGTCACCGAGCGCGTCGAGTCGCCGTTCGATGGTTCCGAGCCGCTCGTCGAACCGCGTGAGTTGGTCGTCAAGTTCGCGTCCGGCGTCAGGCAACTCCCCGATGTCGTCGATCTCACCACCGACGACCGCACGGAGCGTCCCCTTCATCAATGGGATATCCCGATTGATAGCGCGGTCGAGGCGGTCCTCGAGGGTACTGACGGTCGACTCCAGCGCGGCCATGCGCCCCCGTAACTCCTCGTTGTCTTCGCTCACGTTCGCGTTCCCTCCTCTGGTCGACTGTGGTCGATCACCTCGACAGCGGTGAGACACAGTCGGTGTGATCGCGTCTCGGGCAGTGTCACCGTCCCAAGCCATGCCTGCGCGAGCAGTTCGGTTACGCCCAGGGTCGGTTCACCGATCGCCGACGGTGCACAATCCACGCAGTAACACCGACGGAGATTCCACTGGCGCCGTTCGGCCTGCCGATAACCGTACACAGTGACGGCACGCCCTTCCGTCAGCTGCGCCGTACACCCGACGCACACGACCCGGTTGGTCGGCAATCCGACTGTGAGCCCGGTCAAGAACTGCGCTGGATCGACACTGATCTGCGGAGTTGACTCGGTTAACTCGCTCCCGGGACACTCGCGATCATGGAGCACTTCGTCGCTCATTCATCGCCCCTTGCCTCGTACTCGCGCGACGGATCGAAGCAGTCGAAACATGGGAGCGTGTCGCTCTCGGGTCCGTCACACCAGTCGTGATCGCAGCCGGTACTCCCGCTGATATCCGTATCCTTTTCTGGTTGTGCAGTCGTAGTTGGCATTGCTTCTCAACTCCGAGAAGCCCGGTCGCGTGCCCTAACACGCGGCCTTTCTGGCGTTGGAACCTGGGCTTCCAATTGCTACTAGCATCCGCCACAAGAATATACTTTACGAATCTTAAAGCCATATCTTATGGTTGTTTCAGCCACTCAATTTATATACCCATCCTTCTTAATTCAAGCAATTAGATGTACAGACAAGACGTGTCTGTTGATCTCACTGAAACCGACCATGAGATACTAAATCTACTACGAGAAGGGCGGTGTACGCAAGGATATATTGTTGATAAGGCTGAACGTTCGAGACAGCAAATCCATAACCGTCTCAATATCCTACGGGCAGCAGGATACATTGAGCGGATACACGAATCGACAGCGCTCTACGAGCTCGTCAACGATCCCCGAGAGAGCGACAACTCGAAATAAACGGCCAAATTCCCGTCGTTTTCTCACAAACCTCGAAGTTCGGAAAAACCACTCATCACCACCACCCACCCAATAGATCTCACTGCCACACTCGCCTGCGGCAACCCGTTGCAAGACACGAAACACCAACACTAAACTGCGTTACACCAAGAGACAGACCAATGCGAGCCACGGCCAGGTTCTGGTCACTCGCCGCCCTCCCCGCGGTCCTGACCGGCTGGGCGGTCGTCCTCCAGCGACCGCTCCCGCTCGTCGGTGCGGCCGGCGTCGCCGCCTGGCTCCTCGCCCAGCAGTACGCGTTCTCCCGACTCCCTGCGCGGACCGTCGGTGACCTCACTCTCACCCATCGCCTCTCGACAAACGCCGTCGCGACGGGCGGCGACACGTACCTCACACTCGCCGCCGAACTCGATAACCCACTCGACGACCACATCACGGTGGAATCGACACCCCCGCCCGCGGCAGATGCGCCCATCCAGTGCCTCCACCTCGGCCCCGACAAATCTGAAGCTACCAGCACGGTCGAAGTCACGTGGCCGGTCGCGGGTACGTACACCTTCGACGCCCCGACTATAACCGTCCACGACCGACTCGGCCTCTTCGAGCAGTCCGTCCACCGCGGCCCACGCCCGACGATCACGGTCGAAGCGACACAGGCGAGAGGCATTCACGTCGGCCGGGGCGGCGAGCCGATTTCGACCGGCTTCGGTGAACACGAAACGAGCCGGACGGGAAGCGGCCTCGAACCGCGGAGCGTCCGCGAGTACGTGCCCGGCGACTCGATCCGCCAGATCGACTGGAAGGCGACCGCGCGACTCGGCGAGACGCACGTCCGCGAGTTCACGGGCCAGACCGAACTCGAGACGTCGCTGTTCGTCGACCACCGCCCCGCGATGCGCGATGGCCCGCCCGGCGGGACCAAACTCGACTACGCCCGCGAACTCGCGCTCGGGATCGTCGGGAACAGTCGCATGAACGCCGACCCGCTGCGCTGTTACACCGTCAGCGAACACGGCCTCACAGGGCTGTTCGAACCGCGCGCGAGCGCCGACCACTACGAGCGAGTCCGTCGACATCTCTACGGGATCGAGGCGCTCCCCGACGAGATGCCCGACGGACCGACAGCCCGCGAAACACCGACGAACCGAACGAACGAGACGCCCGCCCAGACACAGACGCCGGATCCGCACCGAGCTCGGCAACTCGCGGCCAGGCTCGGCGACGACTCGACGATGGGCCGCGCGCTGGCCCCCTTCCTGGACCAGCCCAACACGGTGGTGCGAACCGTGACCGACCGACCGCTGTTCTCGGCGGTCGAACTGATGACGACGCGTCGACCGGACACACAGTGGACGATCCTCGTCACCGACGACACCGAGCGAACCGAACTCCGCGAGGCAGCGAAACTCGCGAGCCAGCACGGCGG
>JGI12405J12835_1000355_pt1 | contig 15329 bp, 20 predicted proteins | sample A23P3SouthBayCA_FD_12835 | JGI IMG/M metagenome (IMG submission 12835)
CCCGCCAGTACGCCCACCTGCTGGACGATGCCGACGCCATCACCGTCAATCCCTACCTGGGCCGTGACTCCCTGGAGCCGTTCCTCCAGCGCGAGGACGCGGGGGTCTTCGTCCTCTGTCGCACCTCGAACCCCGGCGGTGCCGACCTCCAGAACCTCACGCTCGAATCGGGTGAGCCCCTCTACGAGCGCGTCGCCGCACTCGCGGACCGCTGGAACGCGAACGGCAACGTCGGCCTCGTCGTCGGCGCGACGGCCCCCGACGAACTCAAGGAGATCCGCGAGTCGGTCCCCGACCTCCCCTTCCTCGTGCCGGGCGTCGGCGCCCAGGGCGGCGACGAGGCGGCCGCCGTCGAGTACGGTCTGGCGGACGGCGTCGGCATGGTCAACTCCACGCGCGGGATCATCTTCGCCGGGGAGGAGGCCGTCGGTGCCGCCGGCAGGGACGTCGACGCGGCGGTGGCCGACCGGTACTTCGCCGCGGCCGGCCAGGCCGCAAAGCAACTCCAGCGCCGGCTCAACGAGTACCGCTGAGGCCGCACTGGTGAGGCCCGGGGTGCTCAGAACCGGTAGGTGTCGACCCCGTCCGGGAGGTCCTCGGGATCCGGCGTCGTCGGATCACCGCCGCCGACGTCGGCGGCACACTCCACGCAGTAGCCCGTGTCCTCGTCGTAGTGGCGCTCGCAGACGAGCTTTGCACACCGGTCGCAGGTGTACTCGACGTCCGCCTGCCCGCAGATCTCACAGGGGCTGGAGACGCTCATCGGGCCTCCTTCGTTCCTCGGGGGGTTGAAGCTTCGGGCGGCCGAGACAGTCGTCGCGACCGCGTCGCCATCGTCCCCCGGCGAGAGGCTTACGTGAGTCGCGTCCGAATCCGAGCGCGTGGACAACCGACGGATCGTCACGGGGCTGACGGTGACATTCGCCGCGATGAGTGCCGTCCTCGTCGTCGTGGGGCTCCTCACGAACCCCGTCGCGCTCGTCCTGGGCATCTTCTTCGCGGGCGTCGCGGGACTGCTCTACTACCAGGCCTCCGGGCGCCTCGCCCGCCGGCTCTATCGGAGCGTCGAGCAACGTGCGGCCGTCGACGGCGGCGCCGAACGGCGCCGTCCGAGGGGCGCACGGNGGCGCACGGGCCGGCCGGGGTGGCTTCGGCGCCGGCCCGCGCGAGGAGTGGACCGGGCCCCACCAGCGTCGCGGCCGCGGCGGTCGCCGACGGGCGGCCGGTCCCCGTGCGGGCCAGACCACTGCCGGGGGTGCGACGGCCGGCCGGCGCGGGGAGGGGCTCTCGGCGCGGGAGGCGTACGACATCCTCGGGCTGGATCCGAGTGCCGACGCGGACGCCATCCGCACGGCCTACCGCGACCGGGTCAAAGACGTGCACCCGGACGCCGAGGGTGGCGATGAGGAGGCCTTCCGGCGTGTCCGGGACGCTTACGAGCGACTCGCCGACTGATTGGCCCGGATCCAAACCGGTTTTGCGGACGGCCGCCAAGCGACAGCGATGACCGAGGTCTCGACGCCCCCCGACGACGCCCCGCCACTGGCCGTCGACATCGACGGGACGTTGACGGACGACCGTCGGGCCCTCGATCCACGAGTGATCCCGGTCCTCCGCGAGTGGCCGGCGCCGGTCGTGCTGGCGACCGGCAAAGCCTTTCCGTACCCCGTCGGCCTCTGTGAGTTCCTCGCCATCGAACCGACCGTGATCGCCGAGAACGGCGGCGTCGTCCTCGCCGGTCGCTCGGGGCCGATCCACGTCGAGGGAGACCCCGACGCGGCCCGGGCGGTCGCCGATGACCTCGAAGCGGCCGGGTACGACCTCGGCTGGGGTGCGGCCGATCTCGTCAACCGGTGGCGCGAGACGGAACTCGCCGTCAGCCGCGACGTGCCGAAGGACGCCGTCGAGGCTGCCGCGGCCGACCACGGGCTGATCGTCCTCGACACCGGCTTCGCCTACCACGTCACGTCGTCGGACGTCTCGAAGGGGCGTGGCCTCGAACGGGTCGCGGGATTCATGGACCTGTCACCGACGGACTTCGTGGCAGTCGGCGACTCCGAGAACGACGCACCGCTGTTCGCGGTCGCTGGGCGGTCGGTCGCCGTAGCGAACGCCGACGACCGGGCGAAGACCGCCGCCGACCACGTGACGGCAGCCTCCCACGCGGACGGGTTCCTCCGTGCCGTCGCGTGGCTGACCGGCTCGGGGCCCTAGCACCGGAGCACCACGTCCGGTCACGGGGCCAAGGGGAACGGCTTATGTCCCAGTGTCTCCGAACTGACTGCATGCGAGTCGCATCGGGAGCGAAAACGTCTCGACGGGCCGGGAGGCTCGCGTGAGCCTCCAGTCGCCGGTCGGGTCCGACCACCAGCTGGCCCGGCTGCTCCAGATCGGGGTCGTGCTGGAGGAGGTCGTCGAGGCGCGTGCGGCGAAACACGCCAGCGAGTCCGAGGACGTCGGCGAGGACGTCCGGGCCTTCCTGGCCGAGGCCGCCGAGGAGTCCGCGGGGCACCGCAACCGCCTCGAGGACCTGGTCGACGAACTGGACGCGGACACGGTCGCCTTCGAGGAGATCCAGCGCCTCGTCGAGGCACAGTACGAGGCCGACCGCGACTTCGACTGGGTGCTCTACGACCAGCTCTGCAACGAGGAGACCGCCTACAAGTTCTACGACGACCTCATCGCGGCCATCGAGGGATCCGACGCCAGTTTCGGCGTGGACCGCGAGCACCTCCTCTCGGTGCTTCGTGAGATCCGCGCCGAGGAGGAGGCCGGCGTCGAGGACGTGACAGCACTGATGGAGGAGCGAGGATGATCGCGGCCCGGCCGCGGGGACGGGCCCGCCGACGCCAGGGGGTATCGACGTGAACACCGGAGACCAGTACCTGAAAGCAATCTATCTGATCCAGGAGGAGACCGACGGGCCGGCATCGACCGGGGCCATCGCCGACCGGCTCGACGTGAGTCCGGCGAGCGCCAACGAGATGGTCGGCAAGCTCGAGGGCGAGGGCTACTGTCGCCACGAGAAGTACAAGGGCGTCGACCTGACCGACGAGGGCATCGTCCGGGCCCGGGACGCCCTCCAGAACTACTGCATCATCGAGCGGTTCCTGCTCGAGGTCCTCGAGGTCGAGGACTTCCGGGGGGAGGCTCGCCAGCTCGAACCCGTCATCGACGAGACGGTGGCCGACCGCCTCGACACCATCATCGACCGCGCGCCCCAGTGTCCCGACTGCTTCGACGCGGAAGACGACGTCTGTGGCCTGCTCGAACTCGAGGCCGACGCGGCGGATTAGGCGTTCGTCGGTGGCGAGTCACGGTGGAGGCTTTTTGCCCTGGAGCGAGACCCCCAGACATGCACCTGCTCGGCGCGGTCGATTTCGTCCTCGCGGCGGAGACACCGGGAACCGGGCCCGCGGAGTTGCTCGACTACTGGCCACTCCTCGAACGGCTGGGGTGGTTCCTCGCGGCGTTCCTCGTCGTCGCCATCGTCGGCTGGGTCGTGGTCGAACCGGCAATCAGCCGCTTCGTCCGGAGTCGAAACCGGAACAACCCAACGATTCGAAACGTCATCACGCGGTGGCTCCGCCTCCTGGTGGTCGCCGTGGCGGTACTCGTGGGCCTGGCCGCGGCGGGCTTCGGCTACGTCATCGGCGACTCCGCGCTCGTGGTCGCCGCGGCGACCCTGGCGGTCGGCGTCGCCGGGCAGACCGTCTTGGGATCACTCGTCAGCGGGATGGTCCTCGTCGCCGACCCGGAGTTCAACGTCGGCGACTACGTGGAGTGGCCCGAGGGGGCCGGAACGATCCAGTCGATCACCCTCCGGGTCACCCGCGTCGTGACGCCCGACGGCGAACTCGTCACCGTCCCGAACACGACGCTGACGAGCGAGGCCGTCACCCGCCCGTACGGCAGAGCGCGCCATCGCATCGTCGACACGGTCGGGATCGCCTACGAGACCGACGTCGGCGAAGCACTGGCGCACATGCACGCCGTCGCCACGAACCTGGATGGTGTCGCCGACGAACCGAGCCCCGACGTGTTCGTCGAGTCCTTCGAGTCGGACTGGGTGGAGTGTCGGGTCCACTACTGGGTCTCGGACCCGAATCGTGAGGACGTGCTCGCGGTACGCTCCGCGTACGCACAGGCCCTCAAGGAGCGCCTCGACGCGGCCGACATCGGTATCAGTCCGGCCTCGAAGCGGGAGTTGCTGGGGCGCGTCGAAGTCGACGGCGAGGCCTGACGGTGCCGAGCGGAAATCCTCTTGTACTGGCGTCGTGTACCGCCCGAGTGGAGTCCCGTGGTGTAGTGGCCAATCATCATGGCCTTTGGAGCCATGGACGGCGGTTCGAATCCGCCCGGGACTATCCGCCGAGCGACGCGAGGGCGTCCGGTGCTGGTCGAAACCGCCTGGGACCGTCCTGCGGGGGACGGGAACCTGGACAGCCACGACCGGGCACCCACGAGAGTGAGGGACCGGGATTAAGGGGCTCCACGGCTACCGTTCTGACACGACGTTCACGGACGCGTGCTCATGGTTCACTCCACAGTTCCGACGGACGACGACCCGGCATCGACCGCAGTGACGAAGACGTACGACCGCGAGGCGGGCGAGCAGCCGTCGGCGGCGGTCGTCGCGGCCGTCGCCGAGGCGACCGGCAGGGACCAGACGGACCTGCGTCCGCTCTTCGAGTCCGTCGACCCCGACGCACTCGATCGACTGTTCGCCCCGACCGCGGGCGACCCCGGCCGCGCGTCGAACGGCCGGGTGCGGTTTCGCTTCGAGGGGTGTGACGTCTCGGTCCACGCGGACGGCCGGGCGGTCGCGACGCCGCACGAGTAGCGTCGGTAACGCGGCCGCTGCCGGTTCCGTCTAGGTTCGTGCGTCGTCCAGCAGGAAACCGATCAGCTTCCGCTCGGCGGCCTGGATGTGCTCGGAGAAGGTGGCTGGCGTGATCTCGAGGTCGGCGGCGACGTCGGCCCCGCTCGCTTCGCGTGGCCAGTCGTAGTAACCGGCGTCGTACGCGGTCTCGAGGACCTCTCGCTGCCGGTCCGTCAGCCGGCCGTCCGCAACCCTGTCGATGGTTGCCCGGGAGAAGGGCAACTGGAGCGAGTCCCGCGCCTGCTTTCGGACCAGGTCGGCGGCCGGGACCGCGTCGAGGAACTGCTCGACCACCGCTGCGGCGTCGTAGCCAGGCGGGACCATCGCGACCACCCGGCCGTTACCGTCGACGCCACGAACCTGCCGCGGAATGGCCCCCAGCGTGGCCAGTCGCCGCGCCGGACAGTTGTCGGAAACGACGAACTCGTACAGGCCGCCGTCCTCGTGCTCGGTGAGACAGGTCGCCGTCAGGTCCTCGAACTCCCCGGCGACGCCGAGGACGTCGTCGGCCTCGATCCCGGGGATCGTGAAAAACTCCGCGTACCGGTCGTCCGCTCGCGGCACCATCTCGACGAGTTCCACCGGTCCCGATGCCCGCTCCGACGCCGAGACGAACGGGTAGGTGGCGTCGTCGATGGTGAACTCGACCTCGACGGCAGTGTCGCTACCGTCGGCGTCGCCCCCGGGATCGGTCATCCTGCGCCGATTGGCGCGTCACGGGAATCAACGTTGTGCCCGTTTGACTCGACAGGCGTCGGTCGGCCACCCGTCAGATCGCGAACTCGTAGCCACAGCCCGTACACGTAAACTGGAACTGACCGTCCTCGACTGGCGTCGTCTCGTGGACGTGCTCCGCCTCGCACTCGCGACAGTAGACGACGGAGTCCAGCGCGTCCCAGTCGTGGCTCGCTCCCGGCGCACCCAGCGCCATGGCGACGACGCCCTCGTCCGCGTCCGCGGGCACGCCGCCGGTCTGGAACTCCCCGGGTGCGAAGCGGACCACTTCGTCGGGCCCAACCGCCACCGTCTCCCGGTCCCGACCAACCTCGAACCGGGCAGTGCCCGAGGCCACGTAGAACACCTCTTCCTGGTCGTTGTGGGCGTGGAGACCGCCGGAGAAGGACTCGCCCGGCGACAGTTCGAAGTAGTTCATCGCGAGGTGGTCGGTTCCGAGCGCCTGCGAGAGGGGCTTTCGAACCTCGTGCTCCGCGAGGGGATTGCCCTCGTCGTCCACGGCCTCGATTGCCACGTGCTCCATGCGCCGCAGTGCGCGCGTCGTGGCAAAACCGTTTCGCCGGGCCGAGGACGACGACGGTCGTCACGTCGGTGGCCAGTCGGCCGGAGACTCATTCGATTTGCGTTCGGATCGCGTCCGAGTTAGTATCCGATTACCAATCGATTCCCGCCGGGGGATGGCTGGATACGCACGTAATAACAAGTACGGGGGCGGGGACACCGGTGGCCATGAGGTGTCAGCGGTGCGGGGCAGACACGCGCGTCCGGAGCCACCGCGTCGACGAGTTCACGGGGTACCTGTGTGACGGCTGCCGGGAGCGGTGGGACGAACTGGTAGCACCGACGCCGGGGACGTCGCCGTGACGGGACGGGCCCGGTACTGACACGCCCTGCCGGGACGCGCCCGGCCGACGCTCTGCCGTGGTACCGCTTCGAGACGTCCGGGCGCAGATGCGCGGCCCGTCACTCCTCGGGGAGGTACGCGATGGCCTCTTCGTCGCTGACCTGCCCGAACTGCTCGTAGTGATACCCGACGGCGCGGAAGGGGGCGGGGGTTTGCAGCGCGATCACCTCGTCGGCCTCGGCCGCTAGGTCGTCGAGCACGTCGGCTGGCGCGACGGGGACGGCCAGGACGACGTGGGCCGCACCGAGGTCCCGGAGCTGGCGGAGGCAGGCACGCGTCGTCGCCCCGGTCGCCACACCGTCGTCCACCAGGACGACGCGCCGGCCCTCGATGGTCGGCGTGTGGTCGCCTCGGTAGCGGTCTCGCTTCTCGCGAGCGGCGCGGGCCGCGCGTTCACGTTCGGCCGCGACGTAGTCGTCCGAAACGCCGAGTTCGTCGACGAGCGCGTCGTTGAGCCAGACGGCGCCGTCGCTCGCGACCGCGCCGATGGCCAGTTCCTCGTTGGTCGGCGCCCCCAGCTTCCGGGCCACGACGACGTCCAGGGGTGCCCCGAGGGCGTCCGCGACGGCACGACCGAGGGGGAGTCCGCCACGCGGGATGGCGAGGACGATGTCGGCCTCGACGCCACGCTCCTGGAGGCGGGCCGCGAGTTGCTCGCCCGCGTCGGTCCGGTCACGAAACATGGGCCGCGTTCGCCGCGCGCAGGGAAAACGGTAGCGGCGTGACAGGTCCCGCCGGCACCCTTTTTGCCGTCCCCCCGGAGGGGAGTCCATGGCGCTGGTCGACGAGATAAAGAGCGGATTCGTGGCGGGGCTGGCGCTCGTGGCACCGCTGTTCATCACCATCGTCGCCTTCCAGCTCGTGTTCGGGTGGCTCCGGGGCATCATCGATCCGATCGTGGAAGGGGCGGGTCTCCAGCGATTCACGGGCAACGTGCCGTACCTCGCGGAGGTGATCGCCGTCGTCCTGCTCGTGCTCGCGGTCGCCGTCCTCGGCTACGTCGCCCAGCGGCGACTCGGTGCATTCATCTTCGGGATTATCGACCGCGGGCTGGCGAGAGTGCCGGTCTTCAGCGTCATCTACACGGGCGTCCGCCAGGTCGCGGACGCCCTGACCTCCCAGCAGTCCCGGTACGAGAAGGTCGGCCTCGTGGAGTACCCCCGGGAGGGGCTCTACGCGCTGGGTTTCATCACCTCCGAGAGCCCCGTCGCCGTCGAGGACGAGACCGGCGTCGAGACGTACAACGTCTACCTGCCCAGCAGCCCGAACCCCACGCAGGGCAAGTTCGCGCTCGTGCCCGAAGACGAGATCCGCGAACTCGACATGACCGTCTCGCAGGGCATCCGCCTCCTGGTGACGACCGGCATCGCCGAGGACCGCCAGGGCATGGAGGAACTCCAGGCGACGGTGTCACACGACGGCGCGCTGGACCTCGAGCAAGCACTCCAGAACGCCGACAACCCAGATCGGCAGTCAGAGCGCTAGCCAGCGGACAATCAGAGGTACGCCGAGTCCCAGCGAGTCGGCTTGCGCGCGTTGCCACACTCGTCACACTGGATGCGGCCCATCGAGTCCATGGCGTTGGCCGGCTGCTGACACTTCGAGCACCAGTACCCCCAGATGTCCTCGGCGTCCTCGTCGGTGTAGATGACGTTGAAGGGGGCGATGGAGCCGGTCTCCCGGGTGGCGTGGTCGACGTAGACCGTCTCGCCGTCGGCGTCGAGTGCCTCCAGGCCCTCCTCGCTTGGCTGGGCGTAGACGTGCTCGACGTAGGTCGTCCCCTCGATGTCGACCTCCTCTTCGCCGACCTTCACGAGCCCGTGGCGCTTGTAGAACTCGTTGCCGCCGACGTTCTCCGCGAGCACGCGCCCGTGGAGGTGCTCCGCACCGCGGTCGGCCAGGTGGGTGCGCGTCTCCTCGAAGAGGACCTCGCCGATGTCCTCGGCCCGGTAGTCGGGGTCGACGTGGATCCAGTACAGTTCGCCGGTGTCCTCGCCGGTGAGCGCGCTGTCGGAGAACGCGACCACCTGCCCGTCGACCACGGCGGCCAGGAACAGCTTGGACGGGTCGCTGATCTGGTCGCGCATCCGGTTCTCGTCGTACCACTCGTCGACGGCACCCATGATCGCGCTCGGCCCGAGCGAGTAGGAGGCCGCGAGTGAGCGACGCGCCACGTCTCGGATGGCGGGGCGGTCCGCCGGTTGCACTTCTCTGACGTCCATGGGCATCCGTTTCAGTCCTGACACAATAAACGTTACAGGGAGGTGCGTGCGCGCCGCCAGGTGCCCACGGGCAGCCGACCGGCTGGTGACCCGGTTCGAACCCGTCGAAACCGACTCCGTGCCAGCTAAATTCGACCGCGAGCGGGTCGTAACGCTAAAGAGTCAATCGTACCATCTTGGGTGTAAGATGACTAGTACGCCCGTCGCCGGGAGGTGGTACTGTGGGTGTCGAGATTAGCGAATCTCCGGTCTCGCCCGAGGAGTTCGCCCGCATGGAGGACTTCGTCCGCGACTACCTCCAGGCGAGCGTCGAGAGCGAGGAGGAGGGTGGCCGGATGCGCTGGTACCCCTGGCACTCCGCCGAGTACCGGTTCAACCACATCCGGAACGTGGTCGACATCGCGGGGGACATCGCGGAAGCGGAGGGAGCGAACGTCGACGTGACCCGCGTCGCCGCCCTCTTTCACGACATCGCGAAGCTGGAGGTCGACCAGGACGTCCACGCCGAAGAGGGCGCCCGCATCGCCCGCGAGTTCCTGACGAGCCAGGCTGACTACCCCGCCTCGTTCGTCGATCAGGTCTGTGCGGCCGTCGACGACCACTCCTACCAGGGGCCCCTCGAGGACCTCCCGCTGGAGACGCGGTGCCTGATCGAGGCCGACCTCATCGACAAGGTCGGCGCCAACGGGACCGCCCTGATGCTCCTGCGGATGGGCTACGAGTCACGGACCCACATGGATGCCCCCGAGATGGTCGGTCGGGTCCTCGAACGCGGCGTCGACGCGAAGGACCGCGTCCACAGCGAGACCGCGAGCGACATCGCCGAGCGACGGCTGAAACGCGTCAAGTGGTTCCAGGAGTGGCTCCAGATGGAGGTCGCCGGCGTCGAGGATCCCGCCCCCGTCGAGCGGCCCGACCTGGAGGAGTAGGCCTCACAGGAACGCCCGGAGGCCGTCCCACAGGAACAGCGTTCCGAAGGCCGCGAGCACCAGCGCGCTCACGCCCGCGACGACCGGTGCGAGCGCGTCCATCCGCCGTCGGGCCGCGACGAGCGTCGCCGGAAACCCGACGATCCAGAGCGCGATGCCGGCGAAGAGTCCGACCAGCAGCGCCGGCGTCCCCGTCTGGACGACGAGGAGGCCTGTCAGATCCCCGCCCACGTACGGCGTGTGGCCGAGCACGTCCACGCTGCCCGGCGCGAGCAGGCCGACGCCGACCGTCAGCCAGAACAGGATCTGGTAGGGGTTCGTCAGCGCGAGGACGAACGCCTTCTCGAAGCCCTTCCCGCCGGCCGTGGCGTCGGCGTCCGGCGTCAGCGTCGACCGCGTGCCCCTGGCGGCGTCGACGGCGAAGTACCACATCAGGACGCCGCCCACGAGTACCATCGCCCCCCGCAGTCGCGGCAGGTCGTTCAGCGCGGCGACAAAGCCAGCCAGCGAGAGGCCGAGGAAACACAGGTCCGCGGTCATGGCCCCGAGGCCGGCCCGGAACCCGGCGACCCACCCACGGAGAACGCTCTCCTCGGCGATGATCGCGTTCATCGGCCCCGGCGGGGCGGCCAGCGCCAGGCCGAAGACGACGCCGGCGACGGTCGTCGTCGCGAGGTCGGCGAGAAGCATCCGGGCGAGGGTATCGGCCGCGCTCCCATAAAGTCACAGTTTGGCCGCCGCGGCGACCCGGTCGTGGGACTCGGCGGTCCGGTTACTGGTACATGCCGACGGGCTGGGCCTGCGAACTCTCCTGGCTGCCCTCCTGCATGCGCTGTGCGAGGCGCTCGCGCGCCTGGGCGATCTCCTCGGCCTGCTCGACGAGCGCCCCGGTGTGCACCTCGACGCCAGCGATAGGGGCGATGGCGTCCGCGAGGAGTACCCGCGCGGCCTCGGGGTCGGGGAACTGGGGGTTGGCCTCTACGACCAGGCCGACGCCGTCGACGTTCCGCTCGTTCGCTTCCGCGACGAGGCCGCCGGTCGGGCCGCTGATCATGCCGGCCTCCGAGGGCGGATCGACGTCCGCGTCCGCGAGCATCGCACCGCCGTCGCCGGTCGCGATCCCGTAGAGTGCCGGGACGTCCTCCTTCTCGGCGGCGAGGCCGGTCAGGAAGATTGGCGTGACGTCGTTGGTTCGGAACCACTCGGTGACGCAGTCCGCGAAGCCGGACGCGGCCTCCGGCGAAACGGGGACGTCGCTCTGGAGCGCAAGGAGGTCTCGCTCCCCGTCCGCGTAGATGCGCACCGGGGGTTTGACCGCGTAGTCCCCCTCCGCGTAGACGGCGACGTCCGGGATCCCCTCGCAGAGACAGGAGGCGACGTGGTCCATCTCCCACTCCGAGACGAGGTGGTCGACCGCGATCTTTCCGACGAGTCCGACGCCCGGCAGGCCCTCCACGAGGAAGGGGTCGTCGACGCCGAGGTCGTCTACGTGGGTGACGACTCGTGCCATGCCTCCTGCTCGCGCGGCCAGCGACTTAATGGTGCCCGGCCGCGGTGACGGCGACGGCCCGAGCCCAAAACGTCTTTCCTGCCTCGCACCCTGGTTTCGGCCACATGAGCCAGTTGCCAGACCCGGACGCCGTTCCGCGCGACGATGGGATGCCGATGCTCGGCCTCGGCACGTGGGAAAACGAGGATCCGGCCCAGTGTGCAGAGAGCGTTCGCACCGCACTCGAGATGGGGTACCGGCACGTCGACACGGCCCAGATCTACCGGAACGAGGACGCCGTCGGCGAGGGACTCGCCGCGGCCGACGTCCCACGCGACGAGATCTTCCTCGCCACCAAGATCTGGATCGACAACCTCGCCCACGAAGACGTCATCCGCACGGCCGAGGAGAGTCTGGAGCGACTCGGGACGGACTACGTCGACCTGCTGTACGTTCACTGGCCGGCGCGAGCCTACGACCCCGAGGACACGCTGTCGGCCTTCGACGAACTGGTCGACCGTGACCTGATCCGCCACGTCGGCGTCTCGAACTGCGAACCCGAGCACGTCGACCGGGCGCGGGAGGTCCTCGATGCGCCCCTCTTCGCCAACCAGGTCGAGATGCATCCACTGCTCCAGCAGCGAGAGCTCCGCGAGTACGCCGCGGAAACCGACCTGCACCTGGTGGGGTACTCGCCGCTGATCCGCGGGGATATCTTCGACGTGCCGGAGATCCAGGAGATCGCCGAGAAGCACGACGCCAGTGCCCCGCAGGTGAGCCTCGCGTGGCTCCGGGAGCTCGGCGTGACGGCGATCCCGAAGGCCACGAGCGAGGCCCACATCCGGGACAACTTCGAGAGCCTGACCGTGGACCTGGACGCCGAGGACCTCGATCGCATCGCGGACATCGAGGGGACCACCCGCAAGGTCGATCCCGACTTCGGACCGGACGCGTGGGACTGAACGGCCGCCGAAACGGCCCCCTCTCGACCACCGGCCGGAACGGGGATACGAAAGCATATACCGGGCGAGGGTGAACGCCGCCACATGTCGACGGGGACCGACCAGGGCATCGTGGACGCCGTCCGCTTCGACCTGAAGCGGATGCACGAGACCTGGATGGAACTCGTCTATCCGCGCCAGCGGAACGCAGACCACACGGTCCTCGGGAAGTGGAAACCCACGGGCGGCGCGTCGCTGTACTTCTACCGGGTCTGGTCGGCCATCGGGGCGCCGCTGGTCGGCCTCGTCTACCCGTTCGTGTTGCTCGGCTACTTCCTCCGATTCCAGACCCGCAAGGTGAACGTGACCGCGGTCAAACTCGGCCTGCCCGGCGTCGTCGCCCTGTTCGTCCTGCTCTGGGGTGCACTCGCCGCGCTGGCGAAGTTCCAGTTCGCAGACGCCTTTTCGACGGGCGGGGTGACTGCCGTCATCGCTGCCAGTGGCGTCGCAATCCTGGCCGCTGCACTCTCCTTTGTCTTCTGGCGATTGGGCGGGCGCTTCGTGACGGTGCTGCTCGCCTACCCGTTTGCGATGACGGCGATCTTCCTCCCGCCCGTCGTCGCGGCCCTGTTCTCGACGGCAGTCGCGGACGCCGTCCTCCAGCCCCTCGACGACCTCGCCAGGTGGTTGCTCCTCGAGAGTCCGGACGTCATGGGCGTCCAGGACTACCTGCGGGAGAACTTCGAGCGGGACGCCATCGCCCACGCCATCATCTGGTTCGTCGCCTCCTTCCCGGTCGGCTGGTTCCTCGGGACGGTCGTCACGCTCGCCGACCTCGTCCGCCCCACGGACGAATGAGGGTCACCCTTTACGTGTGATCCGGGCGCAGGGTCGCGCATGGAGTTCGACACCACAACGACCGCCGTCGCCTTCGTCATCCTGATCGCCCTCGCGACGGGCGCACTGATCGCCGCCCCGATGATGCAGACGGGAACGATCCTGACGATGGTCCTGCCCTCGATGGTCGTCGGCGGGCTGGTCTTCCTGGCCCTCGGCGTCAAGTTCGGCGAGTACCGCGCCGGTCGCTAACTACCCCGCGATAACCTCGCCGCCCTCGGCCACGAGCAGGTCTCCCTCCCCGTCTCGCCCGCCGACGACAGTGCCACCTGCGGACAGCGGCGCGAGGACGCCGCGTGCCAGGACCGTCCCATCCAGCCGGCCCCGAACGGCGATCCGGCGGTCGGTCATGTCGTGTGCCGCCGCGGCCGACGCGGCCTCGGCGAGGACATCGGACTGCGTCGCCTTCCCGTCGGCCAGCGCGACGGCGTCCGGGTCGACGGTCTCGGGGGGTTCCACGGGGTTCTCGCTCCAGACCTGGCGTTCGAAGTGCTCGACGGCGGGGTCGGACGGCTGGTCGCCGTAGGCGAGCCGCGTACAGCCGACTGCCGCGTCGTACCGGTCCAGCCACGCCGCGGGGGCGACCAGTGCCGTCGCGTCCACGGTCGCCCCGGGGGCGAGGTCGACGCTGGCGCCCAGGCGGAGCGCACCGAGGGCCGCGAGCAGGGGCTGTGGCGTCGCGGCAAGGTATCCCGGTTCGTCGTCCGGACCCGGGTCACCGGGACCGACCACGACTGCGACACGCGCTCCCGGCCGGACGCCGAAGTGCGACAGGAGGTTGGCGGCCTTCCAGGCGGTCGTGGCGAGTTCGCGCGACGAGTAGGCGGTCGTCCGATCCGGCGCGTCGAAGGCGACGCCCTCCCGCTCGCGAACGGCCGCGAGCAGGGCCGCGACGGTGTTCATGCATTGCCGTACCGGCTCGGCGGGAAAAAGCCCGCCGACCGCCGCCCGGTGGCGCGTCGTCGCTCAAAAGCTCTCCTTGATCTTGTCGAAGAATCCCTTCCCGACGTCGATCTCCTCGCCGCCGGCCGCTGCGAACTGCTCTAAGGCCTCCCGTTGTTCCTCGTTCAGGTCCTCCGGGGTGACGACCTGGACCTGGACGTAGAGGTCGCCGTTGCCCCGCCGCTGGAGGCGTGGCATCCCCTTGTTTCGCAGTCGGAAGGTCTCGCCGCTCTGGGTGCCCGCGGGCACGTCGACGGAGACGGTGCCGTCGAGGGTCTCGACCTCGACGTCGGCCCCGAATACCGCCGTCGGGAAGGAGATCGGCTGGGTCTTGACAAGGTCGTCGCCGTCGCGCTCGAACTCCGGGTGGTCGGCGACCGACACCTCGATCAGGAGGTCGCCGTTCGGCCCGCGCCCGCCCTCGGCCGGGGCACCCTCGCCGTCCATCCGGAGGGTCTGACCGTCGCGGATCCCCGGCGGCACCTCGACGGTCAGCGTCGCCTCCTCGCGGACGACGCCGTCGCCGGCGCAGGTCCCACAGCGCTCCTCGTAGATCGTGCCCTCGCCCTCGCAACGCCGGCAGGTCGTCGTCTGCTGGACCCGCCCGAGCGGCGTCTGCTGGACGGTCGTGGTCTGACCCCGGCCGTTGCACTCCGGACAGGTCTCCGAGTCGGTGCCGGGCGGGTGGCCGGTCCCGTCGCAGTCCGCACATTGCTCCGGCCGCCGGACGGAGAGTTGCTTTTCGGCCCCGTGGTAGGCCGCCTCCAGGTCGATCTCGAGGGCGGTCCGGAGGTCGCGGCCCTGTCGGGGGCGCGACCCACCGCCCCCACCACCGCCGCCGAAGAACTGGTCGAAGATGTCCTGCATGTCGGTGAAGGGCCCGGCGCCGCCGGCCCCGCCCCCGAATGGATCGCCGCGAGCGCCGCCACCGCCACCGACGCCGCCCCGTTTCTCGGCCTCGACGAAGCGCTCGTGGCCCAGTTGGTCGTAGGCTTCCCGCTTTTCCTCGTCCGTGAGGACTTCCTTGGCGGTCTTTGCCTTCTTGAACTTCTCCTCCGCGTCGGGGTCGTCACTGACGTCCGGGTGGTACTCGCGGACCTTCTCGCGGTAGGCCCGCTGGATCTCCTCCTCGGAGGCGTCCCGACCCACCCCGAGCACGTCGTAGAAGTCCTCGGTCATTCCTCGACGCATCGTTCTGCATTGAGCCACGTAAAGTGCACGGGTCGCGAACGGTCGCCGGCGGGACCGCAGCCGCCGCCTCCGTCGGTGATGCAACCCGAACTATTACCCTGCTGCACCCTGGAATGAGTGTAGCATGGACCCGCCTGCACGCGTGCTCGGAATCGGGGGAGCGGCGGGGACGGTCGAGTCGGCCCTCGGCAGACTCG
>JGI12405J12835_1000363_pt1 | contig 15213 bp, 17 predicted proteins | sample A23P3SouthBayCA_FD_12835 | JGI IMG/M metagenome (IMG submission 12835)
CCGCCGGCTCGTCGGCCTGACACTCGAAGGCGCAGCCGTTCCCGAGTCTGGCGCGGCTGTCTTCGACGGCGATGCGTCGGTCGGCGAGGTCACCCGCGCGGGCGAGAGTCCGATGCTTGAGCAGGTTCTCGCGCTCGCAGTCGTCGACTACGGGCTCGAAAGCGACACGCTGACGGTTCGGGTCGATGGTACCGAGGTGGCCGCGAGCCGGACCGAACTGCCGTTCGTCGAAGGGTCCGATCAGTCGGATCGGCTGCCCGACTACGAGTAGCGCAGGGTACCTTGCGGCTCGTTCAGCGGTCGCTGGCCATTCGCTGTGGCCACAACCGCTGATCAGGAACCCGGATATTTGATGTGTGGCAACCCTGCGGTCACCAATCGGCGAAGCAAGACGACGATCCCGTTCTCGAGGCCGCGGGCGAAGATCGCCTGCTCTTTTGTCCTGGCATCTGAGGTATTCGGATAGTACGAGCCGATGAGAAGCATCCCACGGTCGATGAGCAGACTGGTGGATTCTAGGCGACCGATCGCAGTGCAGCCCTGTTCGCACGATGGCTCTGTGCGGTGTGAAATCAGTTCAGTTGGCACTATCTCTGCGTCGAGACGCCTGATCAGAGTGAGAGTACAGGAGACTCCCCTCGGTGCTCGGAGAGGTGTTCCAGAACGGGTCTGTGATCTTCGAATTGCGGTCCTGGTTCGACGGCATTCAGATCCCGATGCCACTCGATGTATCCGTAGTCAGCCAGTTTGGGCAGATGAATGGATTGTCGTTCGATGGGAACCGTCGGATCGCCACCGGCAGCATCCGGCGGCGCATCGAGGTAAATCGGTGGTTCGCTTGGCGGCAGCTCGACGAGCGAACAGTATCCGTCGTCAGTATTCGTTAGCCAACACCTCGAACAATGCATTACTTAGCGTGAAGTACCTCGGGGACAAGCCCCGAGGCTTCACCGTTTTGTCCGAGCGCCCAGAAACGGGCGGGCGGACGCAGGCGAATTTAATTCCCCTCGGCCTTCCCGGTTAAGGTTGGTTGGAATGAACATCGATCGGATCGATCGATTCGCCCCACAGGCCAGCTTCCCGGTTAAGGTTGGTTGGAATGAACACCCGAACACTGCGCTGGTGTCCGTGAGGGCCGGTCGCTCCACCACGACCCGACAACTCCCGTCTCACCTGCCGTCGCAGGGTGTTGAGAGGAGTCGCATTTCCAAACCTCCGAACGAACGCTTCGGATTACGGCCTTTAACCCACGTCACGGTCGTTAAACGACGATACGAGAGAGAGAGTAAGTTAATCCCTTTGACGGGACGGGCTTCACCCTCGGGGTCAAGCCCCGAGGCACTCGCCCTACTCAGCCTGTAGATATATGGGTGGTAAGGAACACACATTCTGTTAAATACACATATGTTCCTAGAGAGCTAAATTTTGATTAATCGAGTGAACGAGTTACGCGAGGCGAGAGGCGAGATCTGCAGCGACGATAAATCACTCAAGAAAGAGTGAGCCCTCGAGTGGTCGGATAAAGCCCGCAATGGGACAGGCAAACGGTTAGCGAATCGTCGCCTCGAGATGCGATCGAGATGCAACTCGAGCAGCCGTCCCGGGAGACGACGGCGACCTGGAGCGGCACGGTACCGAGCGCGATCGACGCGCGGGTGCTCGTGCTGGTCGTCGTGACCGCCGGACTTGCGGCGTCGATCAACGTTCCCTATGGTGGCCTGTCGATGGCAGCCGTCGCGTTCGCGCTGCTTTCGGGTGGCGGGATTGGGCTTCACGTGCTCGGTGAACGGAAACTCCGCCGGCTCACCGACGACCTCGTCAAGCGGTGGGTCGCCGCTGGGGGCGAAATCGAGGCTGTCACCCGATCGTCGGCCGGGATGGAGACGGCATGGCACGTCCACACACCCGATGGCGAGATCGTCATCGGCGGCGTCGCACTGGTTCCGATCGCCCGGCTATCCGTCGAGTGGCAGGGTATCGGCGATACGATGGACGCCAGCGAGGCTGAAGCGAACATCGATCGTCTCGCTGAGAGCCTCTACCGAGAAATCTTCGAAATCGGCTCGGCGACCCAGCACGCCTGATACGGTCTGCTGTCACTGGTTCTCGGCGCAACCGCAGCACGGTCGCGGTTGCGCCGGCACTGACTGACAGCGGTCTGTATGAGACAGATCACTCGAACAGTTCTTCGTGGCGCTTGGCCAGATCCGTGTACTCGCCCGACGAGTACTCCTCGAGAATTACTTCGGCGTCGATGCCCGTCTTCTCGAGTGGCGTAATCTCTGCTGGCACGCCGCGGACGAACGACTCCGGCGGAATGTCGTAACCGTCGGGGACGACGGTGCCTGCGGCGACGATGCTTCCGCTGCCGATCGTGACATCGGAATTAGTCGTCGCGTTGAACCCGACCAGCGCCCGGTCCTCGACGGTCGTCTCGTTGAGAATGGCCCCGTGGCCCACCATGACCTGGTCCCCGAGCTGTGAGGCGTGAATCGTCGCGTTGTCGCCGACGTGTGTTGCCTGTCCGATGCGGACGGGACCGACGTCACCGCGAAGCACGACGCCAGGCCAGACGCTCGCGTCGGCTCCGATGTCGATGTCGCCCACGAGCGTCGCTTCTCGGCTTACCCGTGCTGTCTCGTCGATCGTCGGTTGGGTCCCCTCGAACGCGTAGGTTCGCCTGTCGACCATATCCACACCGTCAACGATCGAACGTATAATTCTGCAGTCTGGAAGCCATGACAGTCTTGCGTTGGTTGGACTCGTCGGGACCGACACGGCGAGCTCGACCCTATGTGCCAATATCGTCTCTCGAGTCGGGACCGTCCGCCGAACACAGGCCGGCAAACGACCCGGTTGAAACGTCGGTCGCTCCGAAATACGGGCGGATGGTCGCGGAACCGGTGTCGACTGTCTCAGGACTCGATCTTGTCGACGATCTCGCGGGCTTGGTCTTTCGCCTTCTCCTCGCCGATGTGTTTGTCGAGCAAGACGCTCGTTATCTCCCAGTCGTCTTCACCCTCGAGTTTCCCGGTGCAGCCCTCGCTACCCTCTGAAACCGACCGTTCCGGTTTCGCCGCCCAATCTGGAGTCCGAATCTCGTCGTACCGATCGGGATCGCGAAACTGGACGTGGGTGTAGTCGGCTTCCGTCTCGACGGTGTTGATGTCAGGGATGTCGGCCATACCCGATGGTCCGATGCCACTGTGTCTAAGGGCCGGGCTTGAATGTGCCTCGTCGGGACGCTGACACTCGAGGCACGACCACGAGCTATCAGCTACTCTCTTTCGATCAGAAAAGAAATGAACCGAGCAAGGGGACAGCGAGGGCGGTCTTAGAACGTCTCGAGGTAGCGGTCGAGTTCCCACTGGGAGACGTCGACGAGATAGTCCTCGAACTCCTGACGTTTGGCTTCGACGAACTTGGAGGCGACGTGATCGCCGAGCGCGTTGTACATCGCTTCGTCTTCCTCGAGCGCGTCAACGGCTTCGCCGAGGTTGGCCGGTAGCGTGTCGATGCCGTACTCCTCGCGTTTTGCCTCGTCGAAGTCGTAGATATTCTCACGAACGGGATCGGGGCACTCGAGGCCCTGCTCGATGCCGTCAAGACCAGCGTGGATCATGACCGCGAGCGCGAGGTAGGGGTTACACGATGGATCCGGCGAGCGCAGTTCAATGCGCGACGCTGCCGGGGTGCGTGCGGCGGGCCGGCGGATCAGCGCCGAGCGGTTGCGGTCGGACCAGGCGACGTAGACGGGTGCCTCGTAGCCCGGAACCAGGCGCTTGTAGCTGTTGACGGTCGGGTTCGCGATCGCCGTGATCGCCGGCGCGTGCTCGAGGATACCGGCGGTAAACGCGTGGGCCTCCTCGCTCAGGTTGAACTCGTCGTCGTCGTCGTGGAAGGCGTTCTCGCCGTCCTCGGTGAACAGCGAAAGGTGGGTGTGCATCCCCGAGCCGTTGATTCGCGGGATCGGCTTGGGCATGAAGGTCGCGTGCAGGTCGTGCTGGGCGGCGATTGCACGGACGACCGTGCGGAAGGTACCGACGTTGTCGGCCGTCGTCAGGGCATCGTCGTAGGTGAAGTTGATCTCGTGTTGGCCTTCGGCGACCTCGTGGTGGCTGGCCTCGACTTCGAAGCCCATGCTCTCGAGGCCGTAGATGATGTCGCGGCGGACGTCGGAGGCGAGGTCCTTCGGTGCGAGGTCGAAGTAGCCGCCGGCGTCGTTGGTCTTAGTCGTCGCGCGTCCCTCCTCGTCCTCTTCGAAGAGGAAGAACTCCGGCTCGGGCGCGGCGTTGACCGTATAGCCCATCTCGTTGGCGCGGTCGAGGGCGTTTTTGAGGACGCGACGCGGGTCGCCCTCGAACGGCTCGCCGGTATAGGTGTCGTAGACGTCACAGATCATTCGGGCGGCAGCACTGCCCTCCTTCTGGCGCCACGGCAGAATCGCGAAGGTCTCCGGGTCGGGCTTGAGTCGCATGTCCGACTCCTGAATGCGCACGAAGCCTTCGATAGAAGAACCGTCGAAATAGATTCCCTCCTCAAAGGCCTTCTCGGCCTGACGGGCTGGCACGGAGACGTTCTTGACCGTTCCGAGAATATCGGTAAACTGTAGTCGAAGGAAGTCAACGTCTTTCTCCTCGATCTCGTCCAGCACCGCCTGTTCTGTTTCTGTGAGGTTTCCGCTTGTCATCTTTCTCGTCGTCGTATTCTCGTAACCCGCTTACTAAAACACTACTGTTCCGAGCAAATCTTCTCTCTCCCGCCCCAAACTGCATATTCGTAAAGTTCTAAAGGCTTCAATGAGTGGGTCGATGTGATGACGTACGAAAATCTCGATGCAAAACTAGTAAATGCACTTCTCGGCGACGGCCGAGCGAGCCTGCGCAGCCTCGCCGAGGAACTCGACGTCTCCGTGACGACCGTCTCGAATCACCTCTCCGATCTCGAGGACCAAGGCGTCATCGAGGGCTATACCCCCCGCGTGGATTACGACGCGGCCGGCTACGACGTGACCGCTGTCATCCAGCTGCAGGTCGAAGGCAATGCCTTGCCCGACGTCACCGACACGCTGCGCGACCACCGCCAGATGACCAGCGTCTACGAAGTCACCGGCGACTACGACGTGATCGCCATCGGCAAGTTCGAAGACACCGACGGCATGAACGACCAGATCAAAGAGCTACTGACCGACCCCGATATCAAGGCCTCGAACACTAGCGTCGTGTTGAACGCCGTGAGCGAGAACGAGCAGTTCGAACTTGAGGTCGACGAGAACGCGTAATCGGGCGATACTTTCCAAATATCAAATAACACGACTGCAAGCAGTGGCAACACCAACTGCATATTTTTGACCGGATGAAAACGGATACCCACAGTGGGTTTTACTCGAGCAAATGTCGGCGTGCGAGTGGTTCGAAGAACCCGAGCGATGCCGTTTACCGAGCGCGGACGTGACCGGGCGAAGCCCGTGAGCGTACGGCGCGCGGGCCGACGAGCGACCGTCGGGAGCGAGGAGTGCTTTTGATCCAGGTTTTACCGAGCGAACGAGCGAGCGGCGTGAGCGAGTGAGCGCAGTGTAAAACCTGGGCTTACATCATGCCGCCCATGCCGCCGCCCATGCCGCCCATGCCGCCCATGCCGCCGGCACCGGGTGCGCCTTCCTCGTCGTCGCCCTTGTCGGTCGACAGGTCACCGGCGGAGATGATGTCGTCGATTTTGAGCACGAGGTTGGCCGCTTCGGCAGCGGAGGTGACGGCCTGCTCCTTGGCGTGGGCCGGTTCGACGACGCCAGTCTCGAAGGTGTCCTCGACATCGCCCGAGAAGACGTTCAGGCCGGCCGTGATCTGACCGTCGTCGTGGGCCGCACGCAGGTCGACTAGCGTGTCGATCGAGTCGAGTCCGGCGTTCCCGGCGAGGACGCGCGGGACGAGCTCGAGCGAGTCGGCGAAGGCTTCGACGGCCAGCTGCTCGCGACCGGAGACGGAGTCAGCGTAGTCACGGAGTCGCGAAGCGAGTTCGACCTCGATGGCACCGCCGCCGGCGAGCACGCGGCCGTCGGAGACGGTCTGGGCGACGACGTCGAGCGCGTCGTTGACGCCGCGCTCGAGTTCGTCGACGACATGCTCGGTCGAGCCACGCAGCAGGAGAGTGACGCCGTGGGCGTCCTCGCCCTCGACGTAGAAGAGTTCGTCCTCGTCGTCGCGGGTCACGTCACCGAAGCCGAGGTCGTCCTCCTCGGCGCTCTCGAGGTCGGAGACGATGTTCGCGTTGACGATTTCCTTGAGGAACTCGAGGTCGGACTTCTTGGCGCGGCGCACCGCGAGGATGCCTTCCTTGGCGAGGTAGTGCTGTGCGAGGTCGTCGATGCCCTTCTGACAGAAGACGACGTCGGCGCCGAGGTCGGCGATCGTGTCGACTTTCTCCTGGAGCTGTTTCTCCTCGCGGTCGAGGAACTGCTGGAGCTGGTCGGGGTCGGTAACGGAGACCTCGGTGTCGATGTCGGTTTCCTCGACTTCGATGGCCTCGTTGAGCAGCAGGATGTCGGCGTCTTCGGCCGACGTGGGCATGTTGTCGTGGACGGGGTCCTTGTCCACGATGCCGCCCTCGAGCAGGTCGGACTCGCCGGCGCTGCGGCCGGTCTGGGTCTCGATATTGAGGAACTCGAGGTCGACGACGTTCTCGCCGTCCTCGTTCTCGACGGTGACCTGGCGGACGGCCTCGACGATGAGCTCGGCGAGATACTCCTTGTTGACCTCGGTGCCCTTGCCGGTCATCGAGGTTTCGGCGGTCTTGCGGAGCAGCTCTTCGTCGCTGGTGTCGATGTCGGTCGCGATGTCGTCGATCTCCTCACGGGCCTGCTCGCTGGCGAGGTGGAAGCCCTTGATGATCGCCGTCGGGTGGATGTCCTGCTCGAGGAGGTCCTCGGCGTTTTTGAGGAGTTCACCGGCGATCGCGACGGCCGTCGTGGTGCCGTCGCCAGCCTCGTCTTCCTGCGTTTCGGCGACCTCGATGATCATCTCGGCCGTCGGGTTGTCGATGTCCATCTCTTTGAGGATGGTGACGCCGTCGTTGGTGATCGTCACCGATCCCATGGAGTCGACAAGCATCTTGTCCATCCCTTTCGGGCCGAGTGTCGAACGGACTGCTTCAGCGACCGCACGGGCGGCGCTGATGTTGTAATCCTGCGCGTCCTTGTCCTTGACGCGCTGGGAGTCCTCGCTCATTACGATCATCGGCTGACCCTGCTGCATTCGCTGACTCATAGTCGGTCGAATGATTGATTGTGATTCTATATAAGTATTTCCCTATCGTTCCACACGCCGATCGCAGCCGATTCGGTCGTAGACCGAAGAAAACCGTGGCAGTGCGGGACGATATCGACGGTTTCTCTCGGCCGAAGTAGATCGTTACTCGTTCCCAATCGACCAGTGACATGGTGTTTTTATTACGTTGCTCGAGTGCCAGCCATGACGCCTGTGGTTCCGTCACCGCTGTCAATAATCACAACTCGAGTTCGAGTCAATACAGCGGAATCGTTATACCGGTAGTCACGTATTACTCTACAAGGAATGGACGAGCCCTCCCAGTTGGCCGACTCGTTCGACGATCCCCGAATCACTCCCCAGTTTTACCGCCGACTCCCCGACGCGAGTGGCGATCTCGTGTTGGTCGGCGTCGTCCACGACCATCCTGCGAGCGTCGCACGCGTCGAACGTGTCTTGGAACACGTCGACCCGGCGACGCTCGCACTCGAGTTGCCACCGATCGCACTGCCGCTCTACCGCGTGTACGGTCGCAAGGGTGACGCTGATGATCCGATACCGCCGCGGTTCGGTGGCGAGATGAGCGCGGCGATCCACGCCGCACCCGACGCCGAGGCTGTCGGCATCGACGCCCCGAACTGGTCGTTCCTTCGGCGACTCGTCACGCGGCTGGTCGCCGACCGCGTCTCGCCCGCGACGGCCCGACGCGTCCTCTCGAGTATCGGCAACGCGACTCGAGACGCGCTCACCTATCGGATCGCCGCGACGCTGACCCATGCGACGTCGATGACCGTCGTTCCCACCGATTCGGTCGAGTACGACGTCGATCACGAGGATCCGCCGGATCGACAGGCCGCCCACGAGCGCGCCCACGTCGCCAGCGTCCAGGCGCTGCTGGGCAGCGTCGACACGGACGGCACTACCCTAGCATACAGAGACGACACGCGCGAGCGCTGTATGATCGAGCGACTCGCAGAGATCCGCTCGGAACCGGAGACGGCCGTCGCCGTCGTCGGCGTCGATCACCTCGATCGGCTTGCGACGGCGCTGGCAGAATAAAAACCGGTTCGATCGGCAGCCGCGTTACTGCCGTTCACCGGCGCAAGCCCGACGCACAGTTCCAGCAGTACGTAAACGTCTGATCGGCCTCGTTGGGTGCGCCACAGTGGGGACAGCAGATCGTCTCCCCGTCGAACTCGCGATCAGCGTCGTGATCCCAGTCAGCATCGTGTCCCTCGTCCGTGGCACGCGGATAGCGATCAGGACCGGGCGACGAGCGAAGGCTCGCGTGGTTAGGATCGGCAAATGACGGCGTTCGCTCGTTCTCACCGTCGTCACGCCGGACGTACAGGTAATACAGTAACAGATGGAGCAGGGCAAACAGCGCGACGTAGCCGATGAGCCAGCCCCAGATCGCCATCAGTGTGTGATACGGTCTCGAGGCACTTGGATATTCCCCGCTGTCGAGGCTGACGAGAGTCAGGTCGACGAGAACTACTGAGAAGGCTGTAAGTCACGGCCGAACTCGTCGAAGACCTCAAGGTCGTCGGGCAGGTCGTACTCGAGGTGGCGTTCGTCCTGCCTGTTGACGCCGGCCTCGTCGATCGGGGTCGCGATGTCTTCCCAGCCGGGTTTGATCTTGACGCTTTTGGCGGGCATCCCGATGGCGATGTGGTGGGCAGGAACGTCGTTCTGGACGATGCCGCGTGCGCCGACGACGGCGTTCTCGCCGACCTTACAGCCGGCGCGGACCATCGCGTCGTAGGTGAGTCGGACGTCGTCCTCGACGATCGTGTGGTAGTTACGTACCTCGGTCTGGTCGACGACGTCGTGGTCGTGGCTGTAGATGTGGACCCCATCGGAGATCGAGACGCGATCGCCGATCGTCAGCTTGCCACGGTCGTCCAAGTGGACATCGTCGTGGACGACGACGTTGTCCCCGATCGTGATGTTGTGGCCGTAGGTAAACGTAATTCCCTTGAAAAAGCGGCAGTTGTCGCCACAGTCCTCGAAGAGGTGGTCAGCGAGCATCCGCCGAAACCGGAGCGCGAACTCGACGTTATCCGCGATCGGCAGGCTGTCGAACTGCCGCCAGAGCCACTGGAGGTGTTTGGAGCGGCGGAACTCCTCTTCGTCTTTCTCGGCGTAGTACTCGCTCTCGAGGGTGGTGTTACAGGGATCGTAGCTCTGCAGGCGGATTCGTTCGGCCGGCGGCACCGGCTCGCCGCGCTGCCAGCGCTCGTAGGCCTCGCGGTCGCCCGAGAGGTCGATCAGGATGTCCTCGACGACCGAGCAGGTGTCCTCGTCGCTCGAGAGCCGTCGATCGACCTCATCGATGAACTCGTGCATCCCCGATTCTGCCTCCTCGGGGAGCGACACGTACCGCTTTGTCATACCCCGACGTATTGCCCGCCGAGTTGATAGGGGTTCGGTTGTGCGTCCGTGGTTGCCGGACCAACTAACGCGCGTGTTACCGGGCCTGCTGATAGGGGGGTCACTCCTGACCGGACTGCCACCCGGCAAAGAGCAGCGCAGGCAATGCAAGCGTGCCGACGACCAGCAACATCCCGACGAGGACCGCACCGACCGAGATGCGGGCTCTGGGAAACGCGAATTGGCTTGCAGCGAAGACGGCAAGCGACAGGCTGCCGACGAAGACGACAAGCAGGAGCTGTCGGGGGTCGCGCGAGTCGCGGCGAGAACTGGGCATACGAACGCATGTCAGCCGACACCAAAGAGTGACTCGCCTCACGGTATCCGGGGCCGAACCGGTTCGGCACGAAATTCGAGCGTTCCGGTCACCCTAAGTTCCCCCACTCCAAAGGAGCGAGTATGCACTACAGCGAACTCGGCGAGTCCGAAGTCGAGGTCAGTGAAGTCGGCTTCGGCGCGTGGACCGTCGGTACCGACTGGTGGGGCGACCGCTCCGAGGAGGACGCCATTGAAATGCTCCAGTACGCCGTCGAACAGGGCATCACCTACTTCGATACGGGCGACGTCTACGGCCACGGCCACAGTGAGGAACTGGTCGGACAGGCACTGGCCGAGGTCCGCGACGAGGTGACTATCGCGACCAAGGTCGGCTATGACTTCTATAACAACCCGCAGGCCGGCCACGGCGAACTCCCCAAGGAGATGGACCCCGAGTATCTCCGCGAGGCCGTCGAGAAGAGCTTAGACCGCCTCGAGATGGACTCCGTCGACGTCCTCCAACTGCACAACGCCAACGTCGACGAGATCACGCCCGACGTCCTCGAGTTACTCGATGAACTCGAGGAGGAAGGCAAGATCGACGCCACCGGCCTCGCGCTGGGCCCCTCGATCGGCTGGCTCGCGGAAGGCGACCTCGCGATCGAAAAGGAGTTCGACTCCGTCCAACTGGTCTGGAACGTGCTCGAGCAGGAGGTCGGCAACCACTTCCTCGAGACAATCGAGCGGACGGGGTCGTCGACCAGCCTGATCCCGCGGGTGCCACACTCCTCGGGGATTCTCAACGAACAGGTCACGCCCGAGACCGAACTCGGCGAGGGCGACCACCGCGGCTTCCGCCCCGACGAGTGGTACGAGACCGGCTGGGAGAAACTCGAGCAACTGCGCTTCTTGGAGCGGAATGGCGATCGGACGATGGGACAGGCCTCGATCGCGTGGCTGCTTTCCCACGACCCCGTCGCATGCGTCACCCCAACGTTCCGCACGAAGGCAGACATCGACGAGTGGGCGACCGCGAGCGACGTGCCCAAACTTTCCGAGGAGGAACTGGCCCGCGTCGACGAACTCTACGAGAACGACTTCGACATCGACCGCGACGACGGCATGGACGCGCTGCGCTCGTCGGTCGACGGCGAGGACATCGAGTCCGCTGGGCTGGACAAACTCGCGGCCGACTGATCGAGCCGCCGCGGCAGACGCGAGCGGTCACCCTCCTGAACACACTAGCCGTCGTTGGCCGACGCCTCTGTGAGCCGGAACTCGAACTCGAGTTGGCCGTCCGTCCGCACGTCGACGCCACCGAGCTGCTCCGAGAGTTGGTCCCGCGCTCGGGCGCTCGGCTCGATGGTGACGGAGACGCTGTTGCTGTTGGCGTTGTACGAGATGTTCCCCACCGTCACGTCGAACTCGAAAAAGTCCGGAACATCCTCCCGAAGCTGTGTTCTAACGTCGTCGATATCCGACCGCACGTCGGCCATCTCCTCGTTGAGCGAGCTCATAGATACTGGTATGTGATACCACCCCGTAACGGTTTACCTGTTCGGTCGACCTCGTAACGGTCCTGTAACTCAGTCCGGTGCGTTCAGGTCGGCATTCGAAGCGCGCACAGGATCGCGAGCAGTCAACCCAGCTGACTGCACTGGCTGAGGACGGCGGCGAACGACTCCGAGACGGACGACTGTCAGTCCCGGTGCGACCGCAGGACTGCGCGCTGTCGCGACGGGACCGACCGAGAGGGGGGCGATATACTGACCCGTGTGAGTGCGTCGCCAGTCAGTGGGCTTATATATGCCCCTCTATATCCGGGATTCCCGCCTAACCCGGTTGGGACCGTTTCTCCAGACGGCCTTGCACATCCAGACTATGTCAGCATACGAGTTTACCTGTCCGGACTGCCAGCGGGCGATCCCGGTGACTGAGCCGATGCGAGCGGCGACGCTGTCACACGGCTGTCCGATCTGCGGACGGTCAGTGACCGAAGGCGACTTCGCAGTGTAAAGACTCGAGCGGCGAACCACAGCACCGACGCGCCATCGACGGCCCGAACGCGTTCGTTTTCCCGGCGACGGCTTGCAGCGCATATAGGATCCTTCCCCTCCTTTAACAGCACTCATGATAGGTTTTTACGACAGAACAGAGTGGCAAGTAGAAGCATGACCGACGTCACGTACGTCGAGAAGGCGTGTGCCTACATCACTCGCGGATCGGGCGAACTCCTGGTCTTCGAAGGGCCGGGCCACGACGGCCTGCAGATTCCGAAAGGGACCCTCGAGCCCGGCGAGTCGCCCCGGGAGGCACTGTTCAGAGAAGTCCGGGAAGAGAGCGGGCTCAACACGCTGAGCAACACCAACCATCTGACGACCGATGTCTGGACGCGACGCGAGGGAAGACGGTACGTCCGCCACTTCTTTCACGCGACCGTCTACGAACCCCGCGACCGGTGGACCCACACCGTCACTGACGGCGGAGCCGAACACGGCGCGACGTTTTCGTTCCGCTGGGTCCGGCCGACGACCGCCCAGCCGTTCGCACTCGAACTTGACGCGTATGTCGGCCTGCTGTCGACCGCGTCTCAACCCGACGAGGTCTCGACTATATCGGACTGAAAGTTGCCGTCCTACGAGAGCGCGCGCTCGACGGCTTCCGCGACGTCCATCGCTTTTGCGGCCAGTTCGTCCGACACCAGCCCGGCATCAACGGCATCCTCGAGTTCGTCGGCGTCGACGATCTCGACCGTGCCATCGGGCCGGCGGATCACGTCGACGTAAAGATCGACGTACCGTACGCAGTCCGGGAAGAGTTCGACCGGCGTACAGACGTTGACGTAGGTCCCCTTCGACGTGCCGTCAGCGGCTTTGTACGTCGTCGGATACCACCACCGGCCCTCGCGGAACTTCGTCACCGCGACGTCGCCGTCGTCCTTGGGCGTGCCGAGCGCGTCGTAGCTGCCGCCCCCGCGCATCGATCGCTCGAGGGCGAGTTTGCCCTCGGGATCCCAGTCGGTGACCGCGCCGCGACCGAGCGAGATGAGTCGGCCGTCGGGTTTGCCGTGACCGATCTCGAGGCGGTCCCCGGTCGTGGGGCCGAACTGGCGCGTGACGGCCGCGAACGGGAAGTCGTCCTCAGCACCGCTGTCGGTCGGTCCACAGACCGCCTCCGCGAAGTCGACCGCCGCGCTCGCGGCGCGATCGGACGCCTTCGTCCGGTGGTGACCAGGCATCGTCGTCTCCACGCGCCGACGTATTCCATCGAGCGCGAACCGGGACTGGCGGCCGAACCAGATCCACACGGTTCGCTGGAGAGCGGCAAGAAGCGCCGGCTCGCCCGGCTGGTCGGGTGCGTCGGCGAGGTCGTCCTCGAGCAGGCGCGCGCGATCCGCCGCGTCCTCGAGCGCGGTGCCCATCGCCTCGAGGTCCGCGTCGGCCGCGGCGTGTTGCCAGCGGATTCCCCAGCCGTCGGGAACGTCGACCGAGAGCAGATCTGTCATGCCGACGAGTTCGTCCGCGCGCTCGCCGCGCATCGCCGCCGAGACGCCGGTTCGGTCACGCGAAAGGGTACAGAGACCGTCCTGCACCTCGAGGGTCGGCCGCACCAGCGGCCGGTCGTCGTCCCACGGCGGGGTGGGCTCGGTGACTTGCACCCGGTAGCGGTCCCCGGCGTCGACGTAGCCGTCGACGTCGTCGTAGCTAAGATAGCCCCGCCGGCCGTCGCCGAGATCGACGACGGCACCGCTGCCGCCGTCGGCCTCAAGCACTTCGGCGTCGAAGACCGCGCCACGAGCGACAGCGTCGTCCCAGCGGAAGGTATCGATGGCGAGCGCCTCGAGTTCGGCTGCGGCCGTCTCGACCGCGTCGGGATCGCCCGACACCTCGACGCCCTGCCGGTCGCGAGTGGTCTGGATCGAGGCGTCGGCCGGGACGGTGTCGAACGACTGGTCGAACCGCTCCCGGATCGGGTCGGAGGCCTGGACGACCTCGAAACTGGCCTCGCTCAGCAGTTGGGTAACTGCTGTCGTGTAGATCCCGCGGACGCGCGCCGTCGTCATCGGTTCCCCTCCGCCATCCGTCGTGGATCGCTCGATCGCGATCCCCCGGTAGCCACGACTACGGCGATCATCGCAACGTCTCACGGTCGGGCGCGAATCGCACCCGGTCATCGATCGTCGTCCCGAGCGTGAGTTCGACGGAGCCATCGCCCAGCAGCCGACCGTCCTCGATGGAGACACCCCACGTGTCGAACCGGAGCCAGCCGCGCATCTCGGCTGCGTGGGTCGTGATGTCGGCGTACTCGACGGTGTGCTCTGGATAGTCAGCACTCGAGTGAGCCATGTCCATATCGGAGTAGACGGTATCGTGCTCGTCGAAGAAGTCCTCGAGCGCCGCCGCGTCTTCGGCGACAGCCTCGACGACGGCCTCCGACGCGGCCCGGAGGTCGTCGGTCTCGAGGCCGACATCGCGAAGCGCCTGCTGAGTTCGCTGGTCGAAATGCATACGCGCTGGTTGGGCCGGCGGGCCTTTGATGATTCCGAGTCAGTGTCGACGAAAGCCGTCGTTGGACTGGGCACTGTCGTCAGTCGCCTCGTCAAGCCGGTATGTAGTGTCTATCTACAAACACAGTACGTTCTATATAGTTCATCGCCCTCGTGAAAGAGAGAGATACTGACTTGCGTTGACACGCCCCAGTAACGCTTTCTTGGTCGGGATATAGCGTGGTATAGGGGGAACTGAAATGTCACAGAGTTTTATTGCCGAAATCGTACTTCTCCACCGAGATCTCCCGTTAGCATCGACGATCCGAGAGCTGCCGGCCGCAGACATTAGCGTCCACTCACAGCCACAGCGAGATCCGGAAGAAGCGTCTGTCGCCTTCTACGTGGTTCGAAATATCGATTTTCGCGAGTTCGAGCGTGCATTGACGAACGACCACACGACGGACGGGTGGCAAGTCTCGATGGAGTTCACCGAGTCTCGCATTTACAAGGTTGAACTGAGTTCCGAGACGGAGTTCGTTACATCACAGATCACGTTGCAACTCAGCGAGCTCGGGGTTCAGATCCTCTCGATACGGAGCGCCGATCAGGGATGGCTATTCCAACTGCAGGCACCGAACAAGGAGTCTCTCAGCTCGTTCTGGGAGTATTGCCGTGCGCTCATCCCGATAAGCCGTAACACCGATTTTGCTGGCGAATCAATGACCAGTCAACGATGGATGAGGAATCTGCTCAAGTCTTCCTTCCATCACG
>JGI12405J12835_1000373_pt1 | contig 14982 bp, 15 predicted proteins | sample A23P3SouthBayCA_FD_12835 | JGI IMG/M metagenome (IMG submission 12835)
CCGNNGCNGGCTCGCNCACCTCGCGCGAGCGTGCCGCGGTCGTTCCCGTGCGAGGGATGAGTGAGTGAGCGGAGCGAACGAGCGAATCGGCTGGGGAGGCGTGTGGCTATCTGCGGTGCGGACCGGGGGCGGTGTGGTCCTGGTGGACTGAAAGGGCGAGCCCCGGTCGCGTGCAGTTCAGTCGTCTGCTGGACCTCTATCCGCGCGGGTTGTGCGGAGAGCGCGGATATGTCCAGCAGCGACCGCGAGCGGGGCGAGGGTTTTCAACGCTCACGACCGACTGCGGGCGCGGTGTCGTCTACGGTCGCAGTGCCGTCTGCAAGCGAGAAAACAGCGAGCGAACGGACCCAAGACTTTCACTACCCAGACTCAGGAACCGCCCTGGTCGCTCCGCGGATCGTCCGAACCCACACGACGATATCACCGACGACGGCTAGATCTCGCTCCCGTCGAAGCGCTCGTGGCGCTGGTCGGTGCGGTCGGCGAGATGCTCGCGGATCACGCTCCGCCGTCCCTTGCGGTTGCACGCCGGTGCTGGACAGGCCACGTACGGATCGTCTGTCGTCTCCGGAGCCATGCGTCACTCTACGGCCCCGCCCACTAAAAGAGTCAGTGACGACGAACGAAACGCTGCGATACAGCGGATTTTAATGGACAGACTTATACATCAATGCACTATTTTGTCTTTTGATGTACTCATGGGAGCATCAAAATTCGAAGTCGACGACGATTTCGCGTTTCTCGGGCGGACGTTCGCGGAGTACCGGCGGATGTTCGACCTCACGGTGGAATCGATACGGGGAAAACGAGTTCTCGACTGTCCGGGTGGGCCAGGGTCCTTTACCGCAGTGGCGAGCGAGTTCGCGGCGTCGGTCACCGCGGTCGACCCGGTGTACGGGCCGCCAGCGGGCGACCTCGAATCGCTGTGTCGGCGCTCGGTAGCCGAGAACGTCGAACAGCTCCGCGAGAAGGAAGCGCTGTTCGTCTGGGACGAGTACGGCGACCCGGAGACGCGCGGGCGCTACCAGCGGGCCGCCGCGGAGCGCTTTCTCGCCGACTACGCCGCCAACCCCCACCGGTACGTGGCCGCTGGACTCCCGGAGTTACCCTTCGCCGACGACGCCGTCGACCTGACGGTGTCGGGGAACCTGCTCTTTCTCTACGACGACCGGCTGGACGAGCAGTTCCACGTCGACGCCGTGGACGAACTCCTGCGCGTGACCGCGGGCGAACTCCGCGTGTTCCCGCTCGCGTCGCTGGACCGCACGCGCTCGGCGTCCGTCGAGCGCGTCGTCGACCATCTCCGCGCCGCGGGCCACGCCGTCGCGTTCCAGTCGGTCCCCTACGAGTTCCAGCCCGGTGCGACCGAGATGCTCGTCGTGGGGAGTGGTGCTGCGTGACGCGTCCCGACGGGGCGCTGTTCCCGCGCCGACTCGAAACCGCCCGGCTCGAACTCGAGCGGCTCTGTCACGACACGGTGAACGTGTTCGACTGCTACGAGCGTCGCTCGCGGCACGAGCCCGACATCGAGGCGGTAACGCGATACCTTCCGTGGGACCCGCACGAGACGCCGAAGGAGACTGCGAAATACGTCGACGAACTGGCGGAGCAGTGGGCGGCCGGCGAGCGCGCCGAATACCTGGTGCGGCCGACAGCCGATGAGCCGAACGCGGGAGCGGTCGCGGGGTCAGCGTGTCTCGTCGTCGACTGGGAGACGCGAACCGGGACGCCGGGCATCTGGCTCCGCAAGCCGTTCTGGGGGCGAGGGTACTCGGGCGAGCGCGCCCGGAAACTGGCTGCACTCGTGTTCGACCGTCTCGACCTCGACCTCTTCGCGGTCCCGGTCGAAGACGGGAACGAGAAGTCCCGCTCGGCGGTCGCCGATTACATCGAAGACCTCGGCGGGGGGTACGACGGCCTGATACGCAACGCGACGGTGCGACCGGACGGTCGCGTTATCGACCACCACCGATACACCGTCACACGATCGCAATACGTGGAAGCCGTGGACGGAGAGTGAGCGCGACGATTCACGAACCGCGAGCCAGTCCACGAGCGGGAGGCCGCGCCCGCTGTCGGTCGCCTCTGCGCAGACGGACCCCCGCTTCGAAACACCACAACCGCACTCGCACCACACCGCACGCACCGCTTTCCGCACACCCTACCCAGTCGAACCACCGGTCGCGCCGTCAGATTTAATACGAGGTGTAAAGTACGTTTTACTGTAAAGAGTGCTTTACACATGAACGAACTCGCAACAGCGGTCGACCACTCGGAACGGACGAGACGACTGCTCTACTTCGGCGGATTCGTCGCACTGGGGTTGCTGGTCGGGGGCGTGTTCGTCGTCGCTGGCGAGACGGTGGGTGCGGTGGCGCTGGTCGCGCTGGTCGTCGCGACCAACGTCGCCACGCGGCGCTACGACCCGATCACGACCGACGAACGGGACCAGTACATCCACCGGACGGCGAGCGCGCGAACGCTCGAGGTCGTCACTGTCGCCGGCGGCTGGCTGGTCACGGGCGCGCTCCTCCTCGACGCGTTCGGGCTCTACGGGCGGCCCACGTGGGCGATGCCGCTGGGCTGGGCCGTCGCGGCGTTGGTCCTGATCTACACCGTGATGCGGACCTACGAGCGGTACGCCTGACTCGATGGACAACCACGTACGCGAACGGCGCGAGGAGCGCGGGCTCAGTCAGGGCGACCTGGCGGCGGCGGTCGGCGTGACCCGCCAGACGATCAACGCCATCGAGCGCGACCGCTACGACCCGTCGCTCGAGCTCGCGCTGAAACTCGCGGCGTTTTTCGACTGCCGCGTCGCGGACCTCTTCGTGCCCGACCGCTCGGCGTGGGACCTCCCCGACACCACAGGCGACCCCGACACGTAGCCGACCTCGACACCGCTGGCGACACCGACACCACAGGCGACCTCGACACCACTGGCGACACCGACACCACAGGCGACCTCAACACCGCTGGCGACACCGACACCACAGGCGACCTCGACATCACTGGCGACACCGCTGCCGGCAGCGACGACGCGGACGAGTGAGTCTCCCACTCTCTCACAGCCCACCCAAACACGTTACCGGCACGCCCTCGAACCGGCGGACATGGTCGACGCCCGCGAGTACCACGAGCGCACGAACCACACCCGCGAGCGCCTCCGGGAACGCTCGTTCGAACTGGACTTCGAGAACAAGCCCAGTCCGTCCAAACGTTACGTCGACCGCCCACGGGTCCCGCCCGCAACCGATCCCGACCCACCCGAGTACCCCGCGCTCGCCGCCGTCGCGACCGACGACGCCGCGCCCCCGCGAGACGCTCCGACACCCGACAGCACCCCCAGTCTCCGCACCCTCACACACTACGCTGCCGGCGTGACGAAGGAACTCGAAATCCGCGGCGAGTCGACCATGTTCCGCGCGGCGGCCTGCACGGGCAAACTCTACCACGTCGACCTCTATCTCGTCGCCGGCGACTGCGGCCCCGACGGCCCCGGAGTCTACCACTTCGACCCCGAATCGGACAGCTTCGACGCGCTGCGCCGGGGCGAGTATCGGGGCGTCCTCGCGAACGCCGCCGGCGGCTACCCCGCCGTCGCCGACGCGCCCGCCACTATCGTCGCCACGTCCCAGTGGTGGCGCAACGCCTGGAAGTATCGTGAACGCACCTACCGCCACGCCTTCTGGGACTCCGGGACAGTACTCGCGAACCTGCTCGCGACTGCCCACGCCGCGGGCCACCGCGCCGAAGTCGTGACGGGGTTCGCCGACGATCCCATCCTCGGCCTGCTCGGCCTCGACGCCGACGAGGAAGCACCGCTCGAACTCGTCCCCGTCGGCAGCGGTGACCCGGTACCGGACGACGCGGTGGCCGACCCGACCGCAGTCGACCCGATCGACCCCGCCGAGGAACCCCTCTCCACGGACCCCGTCGACTACCCGCTCGTCCCCGATGCCTGGCGGCAGAGCCGCCTCGACGACGGCGCGGCCGCCGTCGACTGGCGCGACGGCGTCGCCGCCGAATCGGCCGATACCTCTCTCGGTGCGACCGCGCCGAGCGACGGCGGGGAGTGGATCGACCTCGACCCCGTCGACCGCGAGACCGCCTCGGCCTGCCCCGTCGGCGCCACCATCGAACGCCGTGGCTCCTGTCGCGAGTACAGCCACGACCCTATCAGCGCGCGCAAGTTCGCGACCGTCCTCGACCGCGCGCTCGGGGGCGTCCCTGTCGACGCGTTCGCGGACGGCGACCTCCGGGGACTGGTCGACTGCTACTGTCTGGTCCATGCCGTCGAGGGGGTCGATTCGGGCGTCTACGAGTACCACCCCAGCGCGTGCGCGCTGGAGCGCGTCGGCGAAACGGACCGTGAGCGGGCGGGCGAGTTGGCGCTCGGCCAGTCCGTCGTCGGCGACGCCGCGGTCAACGTCTACCTCGTCGCCGACGTGGACGCCGTCGTCTCCGACTTCGGGAATCGCGGCTATCGGCTCGCGCAACTGGAGGCCGGGATCGACCTGGGCCGGCTGTATCTGGCGACCTACGCGCATCTCGGGCTTGGTGGCCGCGGTTTCACCTTCTTCGACGACGAGGTGCGCGAGTACCTCGCTCCCCACGCCGCCGGACAGACCCCGATGACGCTCTTCGCCTTCGGCAAACCCGCGTGAGCGTCGGTATCGGAACGGTGGCGGACCGGTCCCGAACCGATGCGCTGAACGGCCTCACCCCACTCGCTAGCTATCCTCAGATCCGCACGCTATCGCGAGCGACCAAAGCCCTCACCCCGCTCGCTATCTGATACCGGATCCACAACCGGACACGAGAAACGAAAGCCCTCACCCCGCTCGCGGTTGCTGTGTCGGATATCCTCATTCCGTTCGGATAGTGCCGACACAGCAACTCCCCTCCGGCGCGACCGGGGCTCGCCCTTTCAATCCGCCAAGACACCAGAACAGCACCGCCCTCGCACCGCAGATGGCCACATACCTCCCCAGCCGATTCGCTCGTTCGCTCCGCTCACTCACTCATCCCTCGCACGGGAACGACCGCGGCACGCTCGCGCGAGGTGCGCGAGCGGCCCCGACGGCGCGCGCCACCCCAGTCGTCTGTTTCACACTGGCATTTCTCCCCCGGACGCACGGAACCCACAAGCCGTTTTTACTGGGCGGTCGGACTGCCGATATGGTCGACCGGGTCACGCTCTACCGCGCGCCGACGACCGAGGCTGACGCCGACGCTGTCGCCGAGTGGCTTCGCGAGCGCGTCGACGCCGACGTGTCGGTGCGCGACCGGTTTTGCTCGCTGTTCGCCGACGAGGACCTCGCCGAGGAGTTCGCCGAAGCGCGCGTCCTTTCGGCCTACGACCGCGAGACCGGCAACACGATGCTGGGCATCGTCCGCTACGAGGAACGCGCCATCGACACCCCCGAGCGCGGCGGGGGCGTCATCTACGACGGCCTCGCCGTCCAGGAGTCGCTGGGCCGGTGTATCCCCGAGGACGAGCGGGGACTGGACCACCTCCACGTCCCGCTGCTGGACCGTGTGGTCGGCACCTGGGGCGACCACGACGGCCGCTGGCACAAGCGCGTGGCCGTCCTCGGACAGCCTGCGCTCGTCTCGGTGCCCGGGCTCTACGAGGCGCCCGCCAAACCCGAACAGTACTACAAGGAACAGCAGAAACACGCGCTGCTCTCCGGTGGCGCGCCGCCGCGAGAGGTCCTGGAAAACGAGGTCGACGGGGAGTTCCTCGTCGCCGACGACCCGCGAACGACCGACGCGGTCAAGGGGTACGTCCTCGCGGCGTACCACTACCTCGCTACCGGTGAGGACTTCTGCGAGGAGTCGGGCTGTCGGTTGGCGAACCCGCACCGCCAGCCCGGCGTCGTCGAGGCGCAGCTGCGCGACCCGGAGTTCTGTCCGGCCCACGCCGAGCGGTACCGGCCCTGAGCGCGGCCACCGGGGCCCCGTCGGTCAGTCCGGCAGTTCTGCCGAACAGTCCGCACAGAAGCGGTAGTCGGGGTCGTTTTTGGCGCCACACTCGGTGCAGGCGACGGTGAGGTCGTCGCCCTCGAGGGAGAGTTTCCGCTCGAGCCCCCTGTCGCTGCCCTCGTTTTCCGGGGGGATGACGTAGCCGAGTTCCTCGAGTTTCGTCTTCTCGGGGCGACCCTGATACTCACGGACGGCACCCGAAAGTCCGTTCTGGAGGCCGTACTTGTAGGATATCAGACGGCCGATGACGATGAAGGCCGTGCTCGCGACCAGGACGGGGGTGTGACCTGCGTTGAGGTTTGCCAGCGAGTTTTCCGGCGGGGCGAGGAACACCCCGATGACCACCGCCACAAACACCAGTAAGCCTGCCAGATAGCAGAGCGTCCCCACAGCCTGCCACAGCAGCGCTTTGCGCGACCAAGATCGCATGTGGCCGGGATAAAGGCCTCCCCACGTAAGAATGTACGTCCACGACCCGCCAGGGATCCGCCGCGGCCGCCCGATCGATCCGCCGCGGCCGCCCGATGATCCGCCGCGGCCCTGTGTTCGGTTCGTCGTGCGCCGGGTCCCACAGGCTGAAGGGTCGGCCGGTCGGACCCTCCGCCGTGCAACGGGAACGCCGCGCCGCCCTCGCCGTTCTCGCCAGCGCCGTCGCCCTCGGCGTCCTGACGCTGGCGCACTACGCACTCAATCGTCCCGGAAGCTTCGGGATCGACTACGAGGTGTACCACGTCGCCGCACGCGCCGCACGCGACGGCGCCGACTTCTACGCCGTCAGCCCCGACGGGAGCCAGTTCCGGTATCTCTACCCACCGGTCACCGTGTTCGCCTTCTTTCCGTCGACGTTTGCCGATAGCTGGTGGCCCGGCTTTCTCCTCCTCACGACCCTCTCGCTCGCCGCGAGCGCGGTCGCCGCCCGCGAGCTGTGTCGTTACGTCGCCGGACTCGGCTACGACACCGGCCGACTCGACGCCGCGTTCGTGTTTGGCTTCCTCGCGGTTTCGTCGCACTCGGCGCCCTCACTCGCCTACGGCCAGGTGAACCACCTGCTCGTCGCCGCGTTCGTGGTCGGCCTCGTGCGCCTCGCCGAAGACCGGGATCAGAACCGTGACCGAAACCGAGGCCAGGACCGGGACCGCCAGTCCCGCGCCGGCGCACTCCTCGCGCTCCCGGCGTTCGTCAAGCTCTTTCCTGGCGCGGTCGGGCTGTACTTGCTCCGGCGGCGGGAGTGGCGCGCCATCGCTGCGGCAGTCGGGACTGCCATTGCCCTCACCGCTGTGGGCGTTCTCACGTTCGGCGTCGACACCTACCGCACCTACGTCGTCGACGCGGTCCTCGCCCGCCGAGATGTCGATGCCTTCGTCGGTGGCCTCTCGCCTTCTCAGGCGGTGGTCACGCTCCGCCGGCCGCTCTCGGTCGCCTTCCCCGGCGTCGATCCGACGTGGTACGCCGTCGGTGCAGCGGCCCTGCTCGCGCCGGTCCTCGCCGCCCTCTACTGGCGGCCCGACTCCCGGACCGACTGGCACGTCGCGCTCCACGCGACGCTGGTCGCCATGCTCCTGTGGTTCCCCTCGCTGCTCGTCTACTACGCCTACCTCACCCCGACGCTCGTCGTCTGCTGTTACGACCTGCCGGCCGGCCGCGGCCGCTCGCTGTTCATCGCCGGCGCCCTGCTCGCGAACCTTTCGGTCTCCTACCGCGGTGTCAGCGAAGCCCTCCGGACGCTCCCGGTCAGCGCCGGCTCCGCCGATTTCCTCAGAGAGCTCCTGCGTCCGGTCATGACAGTCGGCACCCCCGTCCTCTACGGGTGTCTGCTGATGCTCGCCGGATGCGTGATGTATCGAGTCGACGTAGGAACACTGCCGAGAAGCATACCGCGCCGAACGCAGTGAGGCGCGGTTTCGCCGAACCAGAGCGGAGCGAGGGTTCGGCAGTTTTTCCCCACGTTTTTGCAACGGGGGGAGGGTCGCGGGCCCTCGGCCCGCGACCTCGTAACGTGGCGGCTTCGCCGCCACGCGGCCCGCAGGCCGCGAAGCGGCCGAGGAAACCCCCCGCAGTAAAAAGTGGGTTCAGTAGAGACTCAGGTCGCCGGTCACGCGGTCCACTATGTCGTCACGAGCGGGGCCGACCGCGAGCGCGGATGCGGTGCCGGGTTCGAGTTGCGTGTGGCCGGCGTCGCGGACGACGGCGTGGGGCAGGCCCTCGCGCTCGGCCTTGTCGGCGAGTTCGAACAGCGCCGACTCGCCGTTGGCTGTGAGAACGACCTTCTTCTGGCCGCTGCCTTTCCACTCGCTCTGTGCTTTGCGGTCGGCGTCCTCGAAGGCCATCAGCGAGGCGTGCGCGACCTGGGCGGCGAGTTTCCCCTCGCCCATGCCGAGGTCGGCACGCGCGACGATCGCCTGTTTCATGCCAGGCGGATCGGTCGGCGCGCTCAAATGGGTTCGCATCCGCCAACGTGGGACAGCGAGCGATGAGTTCGGCGAAACTGAACGCGGTGGCTCTGTCCGGCAGGGCAACACATAACAGGTACCTGATCGAGGTGAAACCATGACCGCAACGAACCCGGTGCTACCGGGATTCCACCCAGATCCGACGGTCTGTCGCGTCGACGAGACGTTCTACCTGGCGACGAGTTCCTTCGAGTTCGTTCCGGGACTGCCGCTGTTCCGGAGCGACAACCTCGTCGACTGGGAACCGATCGGTCACGCGCTCACCCGCGACTCGCAACTCGACACCAGCGACGCTCGCCCCTCGGGCGGGATCTTCGCGCCCACGCTGCGCCATCACGAGGGAACGTACTATCTGACGACGACCGACACCAGCGGCATCGGCAACTTCGTGGTCAGCGCCGACGACCCCGTCGGCGAGTGGTCGGACCCGGTCACGGTGGACGTACCCGGCATCGATCCGGACCTGTTCTGGGACGGCGACACCTGCTACTACACGTACTTTACCGGCGACGACGACCGCTGTATCGAACAGACCACACTCGATCCCGAGACCGGGGATATCGGTGACCAGCGGACGATCTGGACGGGGCTCGACGACCCGAACGCGGAGGCACCACACCTCTACGAGCGCGACGGGACGTACTACCTCGTCGTCGCGGAGGGCGGGACGCACACCGGCCACAGTGTCGTCGTCGCGCGGGCCGACGACCCGACGGGCCCGTTCGAACCGGCGCCCGACAGCCCGATGCTCACCCACCGGCGGATGTTCCAGTACGACGTCCACGCGACGGGTCACGCCGACTTCGTGACCGACGCCGACGGGAACTGGTGGCTGTTCTGTCTCGGTATCCGCCCACGCGCCGGCTTCCCGGGCTGGCACCACCTCGGCCGCGAGACGTTCCTCGCGCCGGTGGCCTGGGAGGACGGCTGGCCCGTCGTCGCCGGGGGCGACCTCCCGGACGAACTGCCCGCCGACCTCCCCGACAGTCACCCCCTTCCGGGAAGCGACCCAACCGAAGCCACCTCGCCGGTCCGGCACACGGACACGGCGTTCGCCGACGGCCGCGGCGTCGAGTGGCTCTGGCGGCGGACGCCCGACCGCGACCGGTACGAGTTCACCGACGACGGCCTCGTCCTCCGCGGCGGCCCCGAGACGCTGAGCGAACAGGGCACGACGGCGCTCTACCGCCGACAGACGGACTTCGACTGTCGCGTGCGGGCAGACCTGCAGTTCGACCCGACGCCGGGCGACGAGGCAGGTGTCGCGCTCGTGATGGACGCCGAGCACCACTACGCGCTCGGCGTGGTCGGCGGCGACGAGCGCGAGGCGGTCGTCCGCCTGCGGATCGGCGACGCGACCGAGGTGGTCGCTCGCCGGCCGGTCGACGAGCAGGTCACGCTGGGGGTCGACGCTGAGACGGAGCAGTACCGCTTCCTCGTCGACGGCGACGAACTGGCCGACGCGCGGCCCAAATACCTCTCGACGGAGGTCGCTGGCGGGTTCACGGGTGTGATGGTCGGTCCCTACGCGACCGGGAACGGCGACGCGGCCGACGCGCCGGCGCGGATCGAGCGGTTCCGCTACGAGCCCGGCGACGGCGGAGCGTAACTGGTCGGCATCGAGTCACATCGGTCTGCGTCCAGCGTGATCGCCCGCGGGAGTTGCGGGGACCGACAGGTAATTTTGGAGTTAGTCGTAAGGGACCAACGACTGAACGGATGGCGGCTCACATCGCGACGCTGCACGTCGGTGCGCTGTTCGTCTCCGCAGTGACGACGGCGGCGCTTGCGGGCGCGGGCTGGCGCCACCGGGCAAAGCCGGGCGCGACCGCCTTCTGCGGGCTGATGGTCGCAGTGACGGTCTGGACGACGGGGTATCTCGTGGGGCTGACCGTCGCGCCCGGCGGGCGGTATCTCTGGGAGCCGATCCAGTGGTTCGGGATCGCGTTCGTCCCCGTGTTCTTCATCGCGTTCTCGCTGGACTATCTGGGCTACGAGGAGTCGCTCCGGCGGGTCGTCGGGCTGGCGTCGGTTCCGGCGCTGGCGACGCTCGCGCTCGTCTGGACCAACCACCTCCACGAGCAGTTCTGGCGCGACCAGGAGATCGTCACCACCGAGGGACTGGAGATCGTCGGGCAGACGCCCGGTGCCGGCTACTACGCGTTCATCGTCTACGCCTACGTGTTCATCCTCGTCGGGTCGGTGCTGCTCGGGCGGCTGGCAGTGCGCTCCGATTACCTCTATCTCGACCAGTCGGTCCTGTTACTGGCCGGGATCGTCGTCCCGCTGCTCGGAAACGCCTTCTCCGTGTTCGGCCGGACACCGATCCCGGGCATGGACCTGACGCCCTACGCCTTTACGATCACCGGGCTGGCGTTCGGGAACGCGCTCTTTCGGTACAGCCTCTTCGAGCGGGTCCCGGCCGCCCGCCAGCTCGGCCGCGAGACGGTCGTCGGGTCGCTCGACGACGCGGTCGTGATCGTCGACGACGAGCGAACGGTGCTGTACTGTAACGAGGAAGCCACGGACCTGTTCGATGTCGACGCCGCGGCCGCGGTCGGCGACCACATCTCGACCGTCGTCGATACCGACGGGGTCGATTTCGACGCACCCGACGCGCTGGGCGAACTCTCTCTCGACGGGCGGACCTTCGAGGTCCGCAGCTCCGAGATAACCGACCGCCACGACCACCTCCTGGGCCACACGCTCGTGTTCAACGACATCACCGAGCGCAAGCGCCGCGAGCGGACGCTCCAGCGCCAGCGCGACGAGCTCAGACTGCTGGACGCGCTCAACGCCGTCGTCCGCGACATCAACGGCGCACTTATCGACGCGAACACGCGGGCGGCCGTCTCGGAGACGGTCCGCGAGCGCCTCGCGGCGTCGGAGCTCTACGACGCCGCGTGGTTCCTCGACGAGCAGGGCCTCGACGCCGCCGAACTCCCCGCTGCACCCGAAACGGACGGCGGTACCGCCGTCGAGGGTGGCCTGGCAACCGGCGAGTCCGGACTGGCCGTCTACACCGACGAGGCGACTATCCCCGTCGCGGGCGCGGAGACGCCCGACGAAGACGGGGTGTGGACGACGGTGCCGCTGGTGTACGGGCGGACGGTCTACGGCGCGCTCGTCCTGTTCTCCGAGCGCGAGGCGGCGTTCGGCGAGCGCGAACTCGCGGTGCTGGACGAGTTCGGCGAAACCGTCGGGCGTGCCATCAACGCCGTCGAGAAAGAACAGCTCCTGCTGTCGGGGGCCGTGGTCGAACTCGAGTTGGAGAGTCCCGCGGGACCGCTGGCGGCCGCGACCGACGGCACCGACCGCGAACTCTCGCTCGACGGCCTCGTGCCCGACGACGACGGCCTGGTCGCGTACTGCCGCGTCGAGACGGGTGACCCCGGAACCGTCGTGTCGGCGCTGGGCGACCAGACGGGCGTCGCCGGGGCCGAACTGTCGACCGAAGACCCGGAGCTGGTCGAGTGCCACCTCACGGGCGAGTCGGTCGTGTTCCCGCTCCGGGAGTGTGGCGCGGCCTTCGAGCGAGTCGACGCTGCCGATGGCCGGGTCGCCGTCACGGTCGAGATGGCGCCCGAGACGGACGTCCGGACTGTCGTCGAGCGCGTTCAGCGGGACGTTCCCGCCGCCGAACTCCGGGCGAAGCGGCGCCGCGAGGGACCGGTCGACGAGGGAGATGCGCTTCCCCCAGACGTCATGGACGACCTCACCGACCGCCAGCAGGAAGCCCTGGAGACGGCCTTCCGCGACGGCTACTTCGAGTGGCCCCGCGAGAGCAACGCCGAAGAGGTCGCCGAATCGATGGATATCACCTCGCCAACCCTGCATAACCACCTCCGCAAAGCCCAGAACAAGGTCCTCGCCGGAATTCTCGAAGAGGAGTGAACGCGTTGGCGGTCGCTCCGCGACCCTCCCGCGACCGGCGGGACTCGCCGGCCGCGTGACGCAAAGCTTATGTGCAACTCTGTCCGTTAGTGGACAGTAATGAACACTGGTGGCGAGATAGCGCCAGAAGTACGGTCGATACTCGACACAGCCCGCGAGCGGGGCGCGAACCGTGGGGGCGAGCGCGTCGCGGTGGACGCGCGGTCACTGCCGGCGGCGTTCGAGCGCGCCGCGGCCGACGGGCGTGTGCCGCTGATAGCGGAGGTGAAGCCGACAAGTCCCACGACCGAGGGCGAGCGCGGGGACGACCCCGTGGCGCTGGCCGAGGAGATGGTCGCGGGCGGTGCAGCCGCGCTGTCGGTGCTGACCGAGCCCGAACACTTCGGCGGGTCGACCGACGCGCTCGAACGGATCCGCCGGGCGGTCGACGTGCCGGTCCTGCGGAAGGACTTCGTGGTCCGCGCGGCGCAACTGGACGCCGTCGAAGCGGACGTCGTCCTCCTGATCGTCCGCTTTCTGGACGAGCCGGGGACCGACGACCTCGACGACCTGCTCGCGGCGGCCCGCGAGCGGGGGTTCCAGGTGCTCGTCGAGACCCACACCGCCGACGAACTCGAACGGGCGCTCGCCGCGGGGGCAGACATCGTCGGGGTAAACAACCGCGACCTCGCGGCGCTCGAGGTCGACCTCGGAACGTTCGAACGCGTCGGCCCGCGGGTCGACGAACTCGCCCGCGAGGCCGGGCGGGACCCCGAGAGCGTCACCCTCATTGCGGAGAGTGGCATAGGGACGACGACTGACGGACAGCGGATGCGGGCAGCGGGCGCCGATGCCCTCCTGGTGGGGTCGGCGATCATGGACGGCGACGTGCGGGCCAACACGGAGCGGTTGGCGGCGACCGAGACCGACACCGGCGACGGCAGACGGGCGGACCGCGACGCGGACCAGGCGAACACGGAGACACAGTCATGAGTACGGACGAGACGTTCGGCGAGTACGGAGGACAGTTCGTGCCGGAGTCGCTGATGCCGGCCATCGAGGAACTCACAGACGCCTACGAGCGCTACGTCCTCGGCAACGAGGACGGCTTCATGGACGAGTTCCGCGACCGATTGCGGGACTTCGGCGGGCGCCCGATCGCGCTCCAGTACGCGGAGTCGCTCTCCGCGCGATACGACACCGACGTGTACCTCAAGCGCGAGGACCTGCTCCACGGCGGCGCCCACAAACTCAACAACGCGCTGGGCCAGGTGTTGCTCGCGAAGTACATGGGCAAAGAGCGGATCGTCGCCGAGACCGGCGCCGGCCAGCACGGCACCGCCACGGCCATGGCCGCCGCCCACCTGGATATGCCCTGTGAGATCTACATGGGCGAGACCGACATCCGCCGCCAGCGACCCAACGTCTTCCGCATGAAGATAAACGGCGCGGCGGTCACCCCCGTGACGACCGGGCGGGGCACGCTCAAAGAAGCCATCTCGGAGACGATGCGCGACTGGGCGACCACCGTCGAGAACACCCACTACGTCATCGGGTCGGTCGTCGGCCCCGCGCCCTTCCCCGCGATGGTCCGCGACTTCCAGGCGGTCATCAGCGAGGAGGCCCGCGAGCAGGTCCAGGAGAAGGCTGGCCGACTGCCCGACGCCGTCCTCGCGTGTGCGGGCGGCGGGTCGAACACGATGGGCACCTTCCACCACTTCGTCCCGGACGAGGCGGTCGGCCTGTACGCCGTCGAGGCGGGTGGCTCCTCGCTCGCTGTCGACGAGGACGAAGGCGTCGCCCCCAACTCGGCGTCGCTGTCGACCGGCGAGGAGGGCGTCCTCCATGGCGCGCGCACGAAGCTTTTGCAGGACTCGGACGGCCAGATCATGGAGTCGCACTCGGTGTCGGCGGGCCTGGACTACGCCGGCGTCGGCCCCGAACTCGCGCATCTGGTCGACGAGGACCGCGTCCAGGCTGTCAACGTCGACGACGACAGCGCGCTGGAAGCCTTCCACCGCCTCTCGCAGGACGAGGGGGTCATCCCCGCCCTCGAAACCGCTCACGCCTTCGGCTACCTCGAAGAACACCACGACGAACTCGGTGACCTCGTGGTCGTCAACGTCTCCGGCCGCGGCGACAAGGACCTCGAAACCGTGCTTGAGGAGACCGAGAAACGCGACCTGGACATCGCACCGGACATGTCCGTGCTTCGCCAGGCCGACGCCACCGGAGGTGGGATGTGATGGCGCTCGAACGCGTCTTCGACGACGGCCCCGCCTTCGTCCCGTACGTCGCCGCGGGCGACCCGAATTACGAGGCATCCCTGGAGTACGTCGAAGCCCTCGAACGAGGCGGCGCCGACGCTATCGAACTCGGCCTGCCTTTTTCCGAGCCCATCGCCGAGGGGTCGACGATCCAGGATGCGGTGGTGCGCTCGCTCGAAGCGGGAATGACTCCCGAGCGTTACTTCGAGTTCGTCGCGGACCTGGACGTCGACGTGCCCATCGTCTGCATGACGTACTACAACCTGGTCTCGCAGTTCACACATCCGGAGAGCGGCGAACGGGGGCCGCTCGCGTTCGCCGAGCGCGCGGCCGAGGTTGGCATCGAGGGGTTCGTCGTCGTCGACCTGCCCGCCGAAGAGGCGGGCCCGCTCCGGGACGCCTGC
>JGI12405J12835_1000374_pt1 | contig 14979 bp, 11 predicted proteins | sample A23P3SouthBayCA_FD_12835 | JGI IMG/M metagenome (IMG submission 12835)
CCGCCAGGGCGCGTCGGCGATGATCGCCGTGTCCGCGACGACGGCCATCGGCGGCTCTGCGGCCACGCTGTGGCGCGCGTCGCCGTCCGGGACCGATCCGCGCCCCGAGACGATGCCGTCGTGACTCGCGGCGGTCGGCACGGAGACGAAGCCGCAGTTTCGCTCGTCGGCGGCCATCTTCGCGATGTCGATGGCCTTGCCGCCGCCGACGCCGACGAGGTAGCCCGGCTCGACGCGCTCCGCTGCGTCGAGGACCCGACTGACGGCGTCGAAACTCGCTTCGTCCACCACGATCGTCTCCGGCTCGGGGCCGAGCGTGGTGAGCTGGTCGACGACGGCGTCGCCGGCCACCTCGCCCGCAGTCGGGCTCGTGACCACCAGCGGGCGACCGGAGATGTGGAGGTCGGCCACCGCGTCGGCCGTCTGCGCGATGACGCCGTGGCCGATCACGACGTTCCGGGGCAGCCGGATCCACGTCGACTTCTCGAACATACTCCTCCTTCCTGCGGGACCCATTTACCAATTGAGGTTCTCGAAAGCGGCGGCTCCCACCGTTGGTCAGTCGTCCACATACGGTTGCTCGATGGAACTGTCGCCGCCGAGTGCCCGGCTCATGCGGCGCGTGATCGCGTCGAAGACCGCGACGACGGGCGAGAGGACCGTCGAGACGAGCCGGACCGGTTTCGCCACCCTGAGCGCCCACGACCGGGCGTTGCCCAGCCCGTAGGACTTCGGGACGATCTCTCCGAAGACGAGGACGAGACAGCTCGTGACGACCGTGGCGACCGTCACGGCGCCGCCGGTCGGCAGGACGTCGAGGAGGAGCGCCGTCGTGATGCTCGCGATGGCCAGGTTGACGACGTTGTTGCCGACGAGGATGGTCACGAGCAATCGGTGCGGGTCGGCGCGGAGGTCTTGGAGCGCCGCGACCCGCCCGTCCTCGTCCGGCACCTGCGCGTCCAGCCACTCGTCGGGGAGCGTGAAGATCGCGCTCTCGGTGCTGGAGAAGAAGGCACTCGCCGCGACGAGCACGAGCAGAGCGGTGACCCCGACGGCCGTGACTGTGAGCGTCGCCATGGTTGCCAGGCGGACACCGCGGACAAAGGCGTTCTGCATCCCTGCATCCCGGCGGTCAGTGACTCACGGGACCGACCGGTCAGTCGTCCGCCTGTCCGTGTGCCGTTCCCCCGACGCCGCCGGCCCGGGGCTCTGAGGGCTCGGGAAGTTCGCTCCGGACGTCGTCGCGCTCGCGGTCGGCGATGACCTCCGCGTAGGCGTCGGGCATGACCTTCGTGAACTGTTCCAGTTCGGCGTCCCAGTCGGCGAGCAGGTCCCGGGCGCGGTCGGAGTCGGTGTAGGCGGCGTGGTTCTCGACGAGACGGGTGACCATCGCGCGGTCGGACTCGTCGAGGTCGTCGTAGAGGGTGACCATGCCCGTGTTGGCGCGCGCCGCGAAGTCGCCGTCGGGGTCGTAGACGTAGGCGACGCCGCCGGACATCCCGGCGGCGAAGTTCTTGCCCGTCTCGCCCAGCACGACGATGGCGCCGCCGGTCATGTACTCGCAGCCGTGGTCGCCGACCGCCTCGACGACGCCTTTGACCCCGGAGTTGCGGACGGCGAAGCGCTCGCCGGCCACACCGTTGACGTAGGCCTGGCCCTGGGTGGCGCCGTAGAGGGCGACATTGCCGATGAGGACGTTCTCGTCGGCGTCGTAGGGTGCCTCGGGTGGCGTCCGGACGATCAGTTTCCCACCCGAGAGACCCTTGCCGACGTAGTCGTTGGCGGCGCCGACGAGGTCCATCGTGACGCCGTCCTGGAGGAAGGCCCCGAAGCTCTGGCCGGCGGTCCCCGACAGGCGCGCGGTGATCGTGTCCGCCGGGAGCCCGTCGGTGCCGTACTCGCTCGAGATGCGGTTCGAGAGGGTGGCGCCGACCGCGCGGTCGGCGTTGTCGACGTCCAGGTCGACCGTCACGGGTTCGCCGCGCTCGATGGCGGCCTCGGCTTCCTCGAGGATGGCCCAGTCGAGTTGCTCGTCGACCTCGTGGGTCTGGGACTGGGTCTTGTACCGACCGACGCCGTCGGGGCGGTCGGGTTCGGCGAGGACGCCAGAGAGGTCGACTTTCTTCGCCTTCGGGTTCTCGACGTCGGTCCGCTGGCGCAGCACGTCGACCTGGCCCACCATCTCGTCGACGGTCCGGAAGCCGAGTTCGGCCATGATCTCCCGCAGTTCCTCGGCCATGAACGTCATGTAGTTGATGACGTGCTGGGGCTCGCCGGGGAAGCGCTCGCGCAGCTTCTCGTTCTGGGTTGCGACGCCGACAGGACAGGTGTTCTCGTGGCACTGGCGGGCCATGACGCAGCCGGAGGTGACCATCGAGGCCGTCCCGAAGGCGTAGCCCTCGGCGCCGAGCAGCGTCGCGATGGCGACGTCGCGCCCGGTCATCAGGCCGCCGTCAGTGGTGACCTCGATGCGGTCCCGCAGGCCGGTCTCCGTGAGGAGCTGATTGGCCTCGGCGAGCCCCAGTTCCCAGGGGACGCCCGCGTTCTTGATGGACGTCTTCGGACTCGCGCCGGTCCCGCCGGAGTCACCGGAGATGTGGACCTTGTCTGCGTTGGCCTTGGCGACGCCGGCGGCGATGATGCCGACGCCCGCCTCGGCGACGAGCTTGACGTTGACGTCCGCCTCGGGGTTGCCCGCCTTGAGGTCGTGGATGAGCTGCTTGAGGTCCTCGATGGAGTAGATGTCGTGGAGTGGCGGGGGCGAGATGAGCCCGACGCCCGGCGTCGCGTAGCGGACGTGAGCGATCATCTCGTTGACCTTCTTGCCGGGGAGGTGGCCGCCCTCGCCGGGCTTGGAGCCCTGGGCCATCTTGATCTGGAGTTCCTCGGCGGCCGAGAGGTAGGCGCTCGTGACGCCGAACCGTCCGGAGGCGACCTGCTTCGTGTGACTGTCCTTCTCCGTACCGAAGCGCTCGGGCGGCTCGCCGCCCTCGCCGGTGTTCGAGGCGGCGCCGAGTCGGTTCATCGCGATGGCGTTGTTCTCGTGCATCTCCGGCGAGAGCGAGCCCAGGCTCATTGCGGCCGTCTCGAACCGTGTCACGATGTCCTCGACGGGTTCGACCGCGTCGAGTGGCACGGACTCGCGCTCCTCGTCGGCGAACTCGAGCAGCCCGCGGAGGGTGTACTGCTCTTTCGTCTGGTCGTTGACGAGGTCGGCGTACTCCCGGTAGGTCTCGTAGTCACCCTGCCGGACGGCCTGCTGGAGAGTGCCGACGGTCTCGGGGTTCCACTGGTGGTGAATGCCGCCCGAGCGGTTCTCGTACTCGCCGACGCGGTCCATGTCGGCGTCGTCGCTCCAGGCGACCGCGTGGCGGTCCGCGAGGTCGTCCTCGATCTCCTCGATGCCGACGCCCTCGGTCCGGTTCTCGGTCCCCTCGAAGTATTCCGCGACGAAGTCCGAGGACAGGCCGACGGCCTCGAAGATCTGGGCCCCCTGGTAGCTCTCGACCGTCGAGATGCCCATCTTCGCCATCGTCTTCAGGAGGCCGTCCTCCACGGCGTTGACGTAGGCGTCGATGGCGACCCCCGGGTCGGCGCCGTCGGGGCCGGCGACGAGGTCCTCGATGGTCTGGTAGGCCAGGTAGGGGTTGATCGCGCCCGCGCCGTAGCCGACGAGGGTCGCGAAGTGGTGAACTGCGCGCGGGTCACCCGACTCCAGCACCAGTCCGACGTGGTTGCGCAAGCCGTTTCGCACGAGGTGGTGGTGGACGCCGCCGACCGCGAGGAGGCTCGGGATCGGAACGCGATCCGGGCCGGCGTCCCGGTCCGAGAGGACGATGACGTCGTTCTCCCGGGCCGCCTCGTCGACGGCCGCGCGGAGGGCCGCGACGGCCGACTTGAGGTCGGTCTCGTCGGGGTCGTAGGTGATCTCGACGACCGCCGACGTGAGGCCGTCGGCACCGTCGAGGTCCCGAATGCCCGCGAGTTCCTGGTCGGTCAGGATCGGCGAGTCGAGCACGAGCTGGTTTGCGTGCTCGGGGGACTCGCCGAGGATGTTTTTCTGTTCCCCGAGGCGGGTCTCGAGGCTGGTGACCAGTTCCTCGCGGATGTAGTCGAGCGGCGGGTTCGAGACCTGGGCGAACAGCTGCTTGAAGTAGGTGAACAGGGGGCGGTTGAACTGCGAGAGGACCGACAGCGGCGTGTCGTCACCCATCGAGCCGACGGGATCCTTGCCCTTCTCGGCCATCGGTTCGAGGAGGTGGTCGACCTCGTCGTAGGTGTAGCCGTACATCGCCTGGTGGGCCCGGAGTTCGTCGACGGGATCCTGGGTGGCGTTGTCGTCGCCGGGGGAGACGTCCGCCGTCCGGAGCTGGTGTTGGGCGACCCACTGTCCGTACTGCTCGTCGGCGAGGTCGTCGAAGACCTCCGCGTCGGGGATGACGCGGCCCTCCTCGGGGTCGGCGAGGAAACACTGGCCGGGCTGGAGGCGGCCGCGCTCGCGGATCTCGCTCTCGTCGTAGTCCAGCGCACCGGCCTCGGAGGACATGACGAGGCGGCCGTTCTCGAGGACGTCGTACCGGCAGGGGCGCAGGCCATTGCGGTCGAGCACCGCGCCGACGCGCTCGCCGTCGGTCGCCGCGACCAGCGCCGGGCCGTCCCAGGGTTCGACGATGGAGGCGTGGTAGTCGTAGAAGTCCCGACGGTCGCCCCGGACGTCGTTGTCCTCCCCGCGCCAGGCCTCAGGGATGAGCATCCGGAGTGCGTGGGGGAGGTCGCGCCCGCCAAGCATCAGGAGTTCGAGGGCGTTGTCGACGCTGGCCGTGTCGGACTGGTCGGGATCGTCGATGATCGGCTTGATCGTCTCGATGTCGTCGCCGAAGGCGGGGTGTTCGATGTCCGTCTCCCGGGCCCGCATCCAGTTGATGTTGCCCTGGATGGTGTTGAACTCGCCGTTGTGGATGATCCCCCGGTAAGGGTGGGCGAGGTGCCAGGCGCCCAGCGTGTTCGTCGAGAAGCGCGCGTGGACCATGGCGAAGGTCGAGCGCAGCCGCTCGTCGGTGAGTTCGGGGTAGTAGTCGGACACCTGATCAGCCGTCAGGAGTCCCTTGTAGACGACGGTCTTGCGATCGAGCGAGACGACGTAGAAGCGTTCGTGGCCCGCGGGCTCCTGGTCCTCGATCCGGTTTTCGACGGCGCGCCGACCGACGTACAACTGTCGGTCGAAGTCCTCGCCTGTCTCGCCCGTCGCCGACGCGACGGCGACCTGGGCGACGTGCGGTTCGGACTCGAGGGCAGTCTGCCCCAGACCGTCGTTGTTCGTCGGAACGTCCCGCCAGGCGAGCACGTCGAGGCCGGCCTCGGCCAGTTCGTCCTCGACGAGCCTCTGGAAGGACTCCCGAACGGCCGCGTCCTGCGGGAGGAACAGGGAGCCGACGGCGTACGCGCCGGGGGCCGGGAGGTCGGCGTCGAACTCGTCTTCGAAGAACTCGTGGGGGATCTGGAGCATGATGCCCGCACCGTCGCCGGTGTTCTCCTCGGCACCGGTCGTGCCGCGGTGTTCGAGGCACTCGACCAGTTCGAGGCCGTCCTCGACGACGGCGTGACTCTGCCCGTCTTCGAGGTCCATTACGACCCCGACGCCACAGTTCGATCGCGCGTCGGCGGGGTCTGCGAGCCCACCCTGGCTCGCGCTACCCGCGCCGAGACGTCGTTCGCTCATGGTACGCGGTGGCAAGGACCTCCTCAATAAGAGGTTTCTCCTGAAAGGGTCAGGGTGTGTTAAACTCAAATAAGGGAATATATATCGAATAAGTGTTGTACTAGGACGGGCGCGTCGGCGGAGGCCGACGGCACAGACTCGCTTCTACCAGCCCTACAATGAGGAATAATCGTTACAGATGGGACCTTATACGTCCGAGGACCGATCGACAGAGAACCGGGACCGGGTCTCATTGCTCGAGGCGGTCGCCGAAAACGACGGTCGGCGGTCAGTAGCTCTTCGCGAAGTAGGCCGTCTCTTCGGCCGTCTCGCCACAGATCGCACAGTCCTCGTGGATCGGTTCCGCGTCGCGGTCCAGGGGGACCATGACGATCTCGGCGGCGATGGCGTCCTTGATCGGTTCCTCGCAGGCCGCGTCGCCACACCAGCCCGCCTTGACGTAGCCGCCGTGCTGGCCGATGGTGCCGAGGATCTCCTCGCGGCTCTCGGCCTCGCGGATCTCGCCCTCCAGGGTCTCCTCGGCCCTGGCGTAGAGCTTGGCGAAGACGGTGTCGAGGTGGTCGTCGACGGTGTCACCGATCCCGGTCCGGTCGACGCTCTCGTTCTCGCCGTCGGGCCGGTGGACGAGCGTCGCACCACCTTCTTCGACCTCGTTGGGACCGACCTCTATCCGGAGGGGGACGCCCTTGAGTTCCCACTCGTTGTACTTGAAGCCGGGGTTGCGGTTCTCGCGGTCGTCGAGGTGGACGCGGTGGCCCGCTGCCTGGAGGTCGTCCCGGAGCTCCTCCGCGTAGTCGAGCACCTCGGGCTTGTTATCGCCCTGCCAGATGGGGACGATCACGACCTGCTCGGGGGCGAGCGTCGGCGGGAGGACCAGCCCCTGATCGTCCGAGTGGACCATGATGAGCGCGCCCATCGCGCGCCAGGAGAGTCCCCAGGAGGTCGTGTGGGCGACGTGTTCGTCCTCCTCGGCGTCGGCGTAGGTGAGGTCGAAGGCCTCCGCGAAGGAGGTCCCGAGGTAGTGGGAGGTCCCCCCCTGGACGGACTTGCCGTCGGGCATCAGGGCCTCGACGGTCGTCGTCGTGTGCGCGCCGGGGAACTTGTCGTGGTCGGGCTTGCGACCGGTCATCGCCGGTAGCGCCATGACCTCCTCGTAGAGGCGCTCGTACTGCTCGAGGCGGGTCATCGTCTCGTCCCAGGCACCCTCCTCGTCGGCGTGGGCGGTGTGGCCCTCCTGCCACAGGAACTCCTTCGTGCGGAAGAAGGGCTTGGTCTCGGTGGCCTCCCAGCGCACCACCGAGCACCACTGATTGAGGCGCAGGGGCAGGTCGCGGTGCGAGCGGACCCACTGTGCCATGTAGGGGGCGATGATGGACTCGCTGGTGGGGCGGACGGCCAGCCGCTCTTCGAGTTCCTCGTACCCGCCGTGGGTCACCCAGGCCACCTCCGGATCGAAGCCCTCGACGACGTCCTTCTCCTTCTCGAGGTAACTCTCCGGGATGAACAGTGGGAAGTAGGCGTTCTGGGCCCCGGTGTCCTTGAACCACTCGTCGAGACGGTCCTGGATGCGCTCCCAGATGGCGTAGCCACGCGGGCGCGTGACGATGAACCCGCCCATCGGCGCGTAGTCGGCGAGGCCGGCCTTCTGGACGAGTTCGGCGTACCACTCGCCCGTCTCGTGGGCCTTGGACTTCGTGATGCCGAGTTCCTGCTCGGCGTCCTCGTCGCTCATGTGGGCCCGTCCGGGGTCGAGGTACAAACAGACTGCGTTCCGTCGGCGGGGCGGAATCGAGTCGCCCCCGGTTCAGCGCCTGGCCACGCCAGCGGCGAGCGCGGCGCCGAGCCCGATGGCGAGCAGGACGAGCGCCACCGGGAGCGGACCGGAGCCACCGTCCGTCGAAACTGGCGATTCGTCACCGCCGCTGCCCATACCGTCGGTCCCGGCCTCCGACACCCGGAGGGGTTCGTACCCGACGTCGTAGGCCCGCCGGTCCCGGTCGAGCAGGTAGATCGGGCGGACGGTGGGGTCGACCGCACCTGGCCCGGCCGCCTCGTCGAGTGTGACCCGGAGCAGCGTGACCTCACCCTCGACCGACTCCGGAATCTCGCGGACCTGTATCCGGAGGCTCCCCTCCCGCGGGGCGATGTGGGTGCCGCCGTGGTGGTCGTCGACGTTCGGCAACTCCTGGTAGTCCGGGGTGGAGTCGCCCAGCGAGTGCAGGTGGAGTTCGAACTCCCGGAGGCCCTCCCCGAGGTCGGACGCGACGACGTCGAAGCTGGCGCCCTGGGCTGGCTGTTCGTCGCTGGGGACGACGTCGACGTCGGCACTCGACCCCCGCGGAACGGTCTCGGACCGACTGCCCTGGGTGGCGGTGATGCGATAGGACTCGCCGGTGGTGTTGGTCGCGTTCAGGACGTCGACGGAGAGGTCCGTCGTGCCCGTGGACCCGGCCAGGACGGCCACGCTCCCCACCGTCGGGCCGTCCTCGTCGGTCAGGTTGGCCCCGTCGACGTCCACGGTCGTGACCCGGCCGGCGTCGCTCGTGGTGACGTTCAGCGACGCGGGTGACCCGGGACTCGTGACGTTCGCGACGGTCGCGGCGCTCGGATCGTCGATCGTCACCTCGTACGTGACGTTGGCGAGGCCGCCGTCGAGGTCGTCGAACCAGAGGTCGTAGTAGACGCGCTGGTCCGCCGCGACGACGGCGTCGTACGGATCGACCGTATCCGACTGGCCGAGTTTCACTCTGGCACCGGGCCGATCCATCTCGACGTCGATCGCGGCACCGGTCGCCTCGACGACATCGTAGGCGGTACCGTCGTCTCCGGTCAGCGTCGGTGCGTCGATGGCCAGGTCGACCGCGCCGGGTTCGTCGCCGAGGATGTCGAACCTGGCGAGTGTCACCTCGCCCTCCACGTCGGCCTCGACGCCACTCGTGCGAATCAGCTGCTGTGCTCGATCGAAATTGCGGTATGACGTCCGCGTACTGCTCCCGTAGTCCGTCGTGGCCCACCTGGCGTAGGCTCGATCGACGTCGGAACTGACGACCGTGACGTTGAAGCGATCGAGGCCCCGGTCCAGTCCCGTCGCGACCAGGGCCACGGTGGCGTTGTCGTCCTCCTGGATGGTCGCGTCCGCGGGCTCGAGGCGGAGCGTCACGCCATCCGTTCCCTGTGCTGCCGTGCCACCGCTGGCGAGCAGGAGTCCCACCGCGAGCGCGCCAGCGATCAGCGTGCCGACGACCGTCCGCCGCATGTGAGCGCCTGGTCGCCAGCACACAATCAATGTAGCGGCCGGATCGACTCCCGAATCCGACTCCCCCACGCCGGTCGGCGGCCGATCACCGCTCGCTCGCGAACGGACTCTCGTCCTCGGTCCACGCCCACCCCGGCAGGCGCGTCTGGAAGCCGGCAGCCAGCGCCGCGAGCAGGTCGTCCTCGCCCGCCGTCTCTCCCGCGTCGACGGTCACGTCGGCGTAGTGGAACGTCGCCTCCGCGAGGAGCCGACGGGGCTGGGAACCGCCCAGCATCCCCGCGAGTTCGCGGGCCAGGAGTTCGTCGACGACGAAGCCCGGGTAGTCGTCGGTCACGTCGAGGTCGCGCAGGAGCGCGACGAGGGCCGCGACGTTCACCGCGAGGTCGCCGTCGGCGAAGACGGCCTCGACGGCAGCCAGGTACTGGGACTCCTCGACGTGGGCGACCTCGGTGTCGAAGCGCGGCCCGAGGTCGTCGCGGACGGCGTTGACGATCTCGACGACCGTCGGCGCCTGCGATTCGGTCCACTCGCGTTCGGCCCGAACGACGGCGGGGGTGACGTCCATGCGCCCGCGCCGACCCGTGCGACCTACAGCTTTGCGAAGGCTTTTATACGAGTGGGCAAGTAGCGGAGACATAGATCGGTTTTCCGGACGGGGCCTCTCGTCCGGACTGCAGCCCGAATAGCGGGCAAACCGACATCGAGCAATGATTCTGACAGCTCCGTTTGCGCGGGTGGGCTCCTCGGCCGTGGCACCGTGCCACAGCCAGGGCTCTCACCGCTCTCCACCTGTGACACATGAGTAGGGTTGACGATCGACTCGAGGAGATCCGCGAATCGATCACCGACGAAGTGCCGAACGACATCACCATCACCGAGGTCACCTACGAGGGACCCGAACTCGTCATCTACACGCGGAACCCCCGGACGTTCGCGGAGAATGGCGACCTCGTGCGGACGCTCGCCTCGAAGCTCCGCAAGCGAATTACCGTCCGACCGGATCCGGACGTCCTCTCGCCGCCGACGGAGGCCAGAGAGGAGATCCTCTCGGTCATCCCGGAGGACGCGGAGGTCACCGACCTCGACTTCCACGCCGACACCGGCGAAGTCGTCATCGAGGCGACCAAGCCCGGCATGGTCATCGGGCGCCACGGGTCGACCCTCCGGGAGATCACCCAGAAGGTCGGCTGGACCCCCGAGGTCGTCCGGACGCCACCGATCGAGTCCGCGACGGTCGACAACGTCCGCAACTTCCTCAAGCAGGAGCGCGACGAACGCCGGGACATCCTGGAGCGGATCGGCCGGCAGATCCACCGCGAGGAGATGGCCGACGACGAGTGGGTCCGCATCACGACGCTGGGCTGTTGCCGGGAGGTCGGTCGCGCCGCCTTCATCCTCTCGACGCCGGAGACCCGCGTCCTCATCGATTGCGGGGACAAGCCCGGCGCCGAGGGCGAGGTACCGTACCTGCAGGTCCCCGAGGCCCTCGGATCAGGGGCGAACTCGCTGGACGCCGTGGTCCTGACCCACGCCCACCTGGACCACTCGGCGCTCATCCCGCTCCTGTTCAAGTACGGCTACGACGGGCCAATCTACTGTACGGAACCGACGCGAGACCTGATGGGCCTGCTGACGCTGGACTACCTCGACGTGGCCGCCAAGGAGGGACGCGCCCCGCCATACGAATCTGCCCAGGTCCGCGAGGCGATCAAGCACTCGATCACCCTGGAGTACGGCGACGTGACCGACATCGCGCCGGACATCAAGCTGACCTTCCACAACGCCGGGCACATCCTCGGGAGCGCCATCTCGCACTTCCACATCGGCGACGGCCTCTACAACGTGGCCTTCTCCGGTGACATCCACTACACCGACACGCGCCTGTTCAACGGCGCCGTCAACGAATTCCCCCGGGTCGAGACGCTCGTCCTCGAGTCGACCTACGGCGGGCGCAACGACTACCAGACCGACCAGGAGGACTCCGAGCGCAAACTGAAGAAGATCATCCGCGAGACGACGACCGAGGGCGGGAAGGTCCTGATCCCCGCCTTCGCCGTGGGGCGCTCCCAGGAGATCATGCTCGTCCTCGAGGAGGCGATGCGCAACGGCGACATCCCGACGGTGCCGGTCCACCTCGACGGCATGATCTGGGAGGCGACGGCCATTCACTCGACGTACCCGGAGTACCTCCGCGACGACCTCCGGGACCGCATCTTCCACGAGGACAAGAACCCCTTCCTCGCCGAGCAGTTCAACCACATCGACGGCGGCGAGGAGGAGCGCCAGGACGTCACCGACGGCGGCCCCTGCATCATCCTCTCGACCTCGGGGATGGTGGAGGGTGGGCCCATCATGTCGTGGCTGGAGCACCTCGGGACGGACGCCGAGTCGACGATGGCCTTCGTCGGCTACCAGGCCCAGGGGACGCTCGGCCGCCGGATCCAGAACGGCTGGGACGAGATCCCGGTCGGCAACGGCGGCCGCGGCCGGGGCAACACCCTCAACCTCGAGATGAACGTCGAGACCGTCGACGGCTTCTCCGGCCACGCCGACCGGCAGGGCCTGGAGAACTTCGTGCGCACGATGAATCCCCGCCCGGAGAAGGTACTCTGCGTCCACGGCGACGAGTCCTCGACCCAGGACCTCTCCTCGGCGCTGTACCACGAGTTCAACATGCGCACCTTCGCGCCGAAGAACCTCGAGACCTTCCGGTTCGTCTGAGGTCCGCGCGCCCGGTGCGGTCCCGTTTCCGTCCGCGATCACTCGTCGCTGGGTGCAACCGTGCGCGACGGTGCCGTGCTGGCGGCAGTTTAAGTGGACAGCGCTCGCGCACACGGGTATGTCCGTCCCCGGCTATCGAACCATTGCGCTCCGCGGCCTCGTCGCCGCCGTCGTCGCCGCAGTGCTCAACGCCGCTCTCGTCCCGGTAGCGCTTACGCTCGCCATCGCGCCGGGCTTCGAGCCCATCGCCTATCCGCCGGTGGTCTTTCTCACCGTACTCGGCGTCCTGGCGGGGACCGCCGTCTTCGCCGCCGTCACGCGGCTGAGCACCACGCCCGGCGCGCACTTCACCCAGCTCGCGATGGTCGCGCTCGCCCTCTCGGTCGTTCCCGACGTCGTGTTGCTGTTCGCCGACGAGAACGCGACGGCCCCCGGCGTGCTCGTCCTCGTGCTGATGCACGTCGTCGCCGCCGTCGTGGCGGTCCGCGTTCTCGTCCGCGGCGTCGGGAGACAGGACTGATCGCCGACTCGCTCCGGCGTGCGAGTCAGTCGGCCCCCGCGTCCGCCGGATCGACGACAGATCCCGCCGCCGGGTCCACGCCCACCTGGTCGCACTCCGCCGCCATCGGACAGGCCTCGGGATCGTCGAGACAGGCGGGCGTGCGCGCCCGGCAGTACTCGCGGCCGAACTGGATCATCGCGGTGTGCCCGAAGCCGCACTTCGATCCCGGGACGTCGCGTTCGAGGTGTTCGCGGACCGTCTCGTGGTCTGCGTCCGGCGGCGCGAGTCCGAGCCGGCGAGCGATGCGGTGGACGTGGGTGTCGACGGGGAAGACGCCGCCGCGTCCGCCCGCGAACAGGAGGACGCAGTCGGCGGTCTTCGGGCCGACGCCGTCCACCTCGAGGAGCGTGTCCCGGACCTCGCTCGGGTCGCCCGTAGCGACGTAGTCGTCGAAGGCATCCGCCGAGCCGTACGCCGCCAGCACCCAGTCGGCCGCCCCGATCAGCGACTCGGCTTTCCGGTTGTAGAGCCCCGCAGACCGGATGGTCTCGGCGAGCGTTGCGTGGTCGGCGTCGGCCAGCGCGGCGGCCAGGTCCACGTCCGCGCCGTCGTAGCGATCCACCAGCGCGTCGAAGGCGGGCTGACTGGCACTGTCGGAGGTGTTCTGGCTGAGGATCGTCCGGACGAGACACTCGAAGGCGTCCCGGCCCCCGTAGGTCTTCTGCCAGTACAGGTCGCCGAGGCGGTCGACGACGGCCTCGGCGCGGGTGCCGGCGGTCTCGGGGTCGAACGTGGCGGCCTCCCCGCCGCCGGCGCTCCCGCCGCTGATGTTCCGGGCCGGTTCGGGGTCCTCGGGCATGCCCGTGTGCTGGCGCGGCCGGCGGAAAACTGCTCTGGAGTCGGCGTGCAATCGGGTGTCACCGTCACGCCACGCGCAGCGTCATCGTACAGTCCGCCCCGTTCGCCAGCGCGGCCACCAGGTCGCGATCCAGGTCGGCGGCAGCCGCGTCGGCCCCGACCATGACGGTCCGGTCGTCGACGTAGTCGCTCGTCCGTCCCACCAGACTCCGGTCGCTCTCGAAGGACAGGTCCGGATCGCCGCGCCCCTCGACGGTCGCCGCGATCCCGTCGGCCTCGATCACCGCGACGATGGTCGCGTCGGCGTCGCGGCACGCCGCCACGAACGCTTCGTCGAAGTCCGCTGGCACCCGGTCGGCCTGGATGCCGAGAATGCAGTCGCCGGCGGGCGTCAGGTAATCGTCGCTGGTCAGTTCGAAGGTCGAGGCGTGTGCCGCGGTGACGTGTTCGTGACCGCAGGCGCGGACGACTTCCTCCATGGCTGGCGTCGGCGGTGGCGCCACTTGAGCGGGACGATCCGGGCTCAGGATCCGCGCTCGCCCATCGGCACCTCGACGTCGCTTTCGCTGACGTAGGCCGCGACGCGCACGCCGACGAGGCTGATCAGGATACTCACCAGGACGTACACTGCGAGGTGGCTCCCGGGGGTCAGCGAGATCGACTCGACGTCGATCGGTCCCGCCTGGAGGGACGGAACCGTGAACATGTCGAAGACGCCCGACCGTTCGAGGAAGTACGCGGAGAAGCCACGGATCGCGAGACCGACGGCGATGGCGACGAACGGGAGATTGACGTAGGCGCTACCGAGGTCGTCGTTGCGGATGAGTTCGTCGAGGAGGCGGCCGGTGCTGGCCGCAAGCGCCGCCGTCGTCAGCCAGGGGATCGCCTCGTAGACGAACCGCGTCGCGACGATCAAGATTCCCACCTCGCTGGCGGCCATGCCGGAGATGCCCAGCGCGCCCGCGAACAGTCCCACGAGCGACAGGCCGCCAGCGACGACGTAGGTGACGAGGGAGACCTGGCCGGCGTAGAGCGCGTCGCGGATCGCGCCGGGGAGCGCCGCCAGGTACGCGTCGACGCCGAGGCCCTTGTAGAGCAGGAACGTGCCGACGGCCGCAGCGATGGTCCCCAGGGCGAGGGTGGGACTGTCGGCGAGGAAGACCAGCGCCGGGAACGCCAGGAGCGCAGCCCCGAGGGGGACGAGGACGGTCTTGCGAAGCTCCTCGTCGGCGAGGAACTGCTTGAGGAGGTAGTACGTCGACTCGATGTCGCGGGCCTGGCGGACGACCACGCGGTCGACGGCGTCGACCTGGACCCGACTCTCGACGATGGGGACGACCGACCTGGACCCGACTCTCGACGATGGGGACGACCCGCTCGTCCTCGGCGCTGTCGACGACCACCACGGCCGAGTCGGGGTCGTGGCGCTCGACGAGCTGGTCGACCTGTCTGGCAATCTCGCGGTCGCCACCCACGCGCTCGCCCGTGCCCGACACGACCGCCACGACGGTCTCGTCGCCGTCTGCCTCCAGGTCCCGCGAGAGCCGGAGCGTCTCGAGAAGGCTGTTGACCCGACTGTCTTCCGGGTCGTCCACGCCCACGCGGGTGACGAGCGACTCCACGGCATCCCGACCCACGATGGGCAGGGGCTCGTCGCCGAGGGGTTCACCGCGGTGGAGACAGACGACCAGGGTGGTCACGGGCGAACCCAGTGGCCCACTGGTTAAAAATCCAACCACCGCGGCCGGTGTGGTGGACACTCGGCCACCAGTCGGGAACCGGACTCACTGCATCCGGAGCCCGCCGTCGTCGCCCCGGAAGCCCCCGGCAACGCCAGCCCCGAAGGCGTACGCGAGCGACGACGCCCCACCGCGGAGGCGCTCGCCGATGCCCCGGCTCGGCTCGAACGCCTGGACCGTCACC
>JGI12405J12835_1000384_pt1 | contig 14722 bp, 17 predicted proteins | sample A23P3SouthBayCA_FD_12835 | JGI IMG/M metagenome (IMG submission 12835)
AGNGAACGAGGGCGAGGGCTTTCAGCGCTCAGGATCGTCTACGGTCGCAGTTCCAGTGAACGAGCGGGGCGAGGGCTTTCAGCGCTCAGGATCGAGTACGGACGCGGTTACGGCGACGTGAGAGGGCGCGTTCCGCGCAGGATCGGGAACAGTCACAAAAACTCGGGCGTTCCCGACAACCACACTCCGTTCTCAGTCCGAGGCTTCGGGCGCGGCCAACTCTTCGACGGCGATCTCGACGTCGACGCCCTCGACGTCCCACGTCTTTCGGTAGCCGTCGGACACGTCGCCGACTTCGTCGGCCCGGACCTCTTCGGCGATCAGGTCGTCGTGCTCGGCCACCAACCCGGCAACGCGCTCGTCGGCGACCGAGTACTCCAGGCGGATCGCGGCCTCCATATCGAGGGCGAGTTCCTTTCGCATCTCCTGGACGCGGCGGATGACCTCGCGGGCGTAGCCCTCGCTCTCGATGCCTTCGGTGAGCGTCGTGTCGGCGTAGACGACGCCGTCACTGTCCAGTGCCTCGAACGCGGCGCCGGCGACGCCGTCGGGGGTGTGGCGGACGAACTCGACCATCTCCGGTTCGAGGTCGACGGCCTCATCGAGGGCCCCGCTGACCGCCGCTTCGAGCGCCTCAAGCGTGGGCTCGGCGACGCGGGCGTCGTTGAGTGCGTTCATCACGCGGCCGGCGTCGTCGCCGAAGGCGGGACCCAGGCGACTCATGTCCGCCTCGGCGGAGTAGGTGAGTTCGCCCCAGTCGTCGTCGGGGCCGACCACCTCGACCGACCGGGCGTTGAGCCGGTCGGCGAGGACCCCCTCCCGGAGGCGGACCGTGCCGGCCACGTCGCCGTCGCCCTCGTCGATGTCGACGACGACGCGTTTCACCGGCCACCGGAGCTTGCGCTCGGCCTGCTGGCGAGCGTTCGAGCCCGCCTCCTCGACCGCGCGGACGACCGCGATGTCGTCCTCGAGTCCGACGTCGCGCCAGTGCTCGTCCGGTTCGGGCCAGTCGCACATGTGAACCGTCGGATGGCCCGCGTCGCCGGTCAGCGAGCTGTAGACCTCCTCGGCGACAAAGGGCGTGAACGGTGCGAACAGCGCCGCAGCCTCCTCGAGGACGGTGTAGAGGGTGACGTAAGCGGCCCGCTTCGAGGGGGAGTCCTCTTCGTCCCACATGCGCTCGCGGACGACCTGGACGTAGAAGCGCGAGACGTCCTCGACGACGAACTCCAGGAGCGCGTCGACGGCCTTGTCGTTTTCGAAGTCGTCCATGTGCTCGGTCATCGCCGACTTCACGCTCTGGAGTCGCGAGAGCACCCACTCGTCGACGAGTTCGAGGTCCGCCTCGACGTCGTCCAGACTCGTCTCCGCGGCGGCGGCTTCGCCGCCTCCGTTTCGTTGCGGCTCCGCCGCAACGCTCGGCTCGAACCCGTCCGAGCGCATGTACGGCAGTGGGAACCGCGCGACGTTCCAGAGGATGTTGAGCCGCCGCTGCATCTCGGCGGTCTCGTCCCACGAGAAGTTCATGTCCTCGCCCTGGGCCGTCACCGAGAGCAGGAACAGCCGCATCGGGTCGACGCCGTACTCGTCGATGACCTCGTGGGGGTCGACGAGGATACCCTTCGATTTGGACATCCCGCGACCGTCGGGCATGTTGGCGTAGCCGTGCATCAGCACCTGGTCGTAGGGAATCTCGCCGGTCGCGGCGGTCCCCATGCCCAGTTGCGACCAGAACCACCCGCGGGTCTGGTCGTGGGCCTCGATGATCAGGTCGGCGGGCCACAGGTCGTCGTAGGCGTCGGTCTCCTCGGGGAAGTCGAGCGTGCCCCACGTCGCGACCGAGGAGTCCAGCCACACGTCGAAGACGTCTGGGACGCGCTCGTAGGTCCGGCCGTCCTCGGTGATCGTCAGGTCGTCGACGGTGTCCTTGTGGAGGTCGACCTCGTCGGGGTCGACGTCCTGGTCGACCCGCTCGGCGAGTTCCTCGCGGTCGCCAACCACGATGGCCTCGTCCATCGAGCCGTCCCACTCGACCGGGTCGCCGTCGGCAGTCTCGGCGGGGATCCAGATGGGGATCGGGATGCCCCAGTAGCGCTGGCGGGAGACGTTCCAGTCGGGGGCGTCCTCGACGAAGTCGCGGAAGCGGTTGTCCCGTGCCCACGATGGGTACCACTCCGAATCCTCGATATTCTCGAGGAGTTCGTCCTTGATGTCGGTGATCGTGATGAACCACTGGTCGGTGACGATCTGGATGATCCCCGTGTCACAGCGCCAGCAGTGGCCGTAGCTGTGGTGGGTGCGCCCGGCGTGGAGCATCGCGCCCGACGACTCGAGGTCGGCGATGATGCTCTCGTCGGCCTCTTTGACGAACTGGCCAGCGTACGCGCCGGCCGCCTCGCCGTAGACGCCGTCGGCGCCGACCGGACAGAAGATGTCGAGGCCGAGTTCGCGCCCGCGCTCGAAGTCCTCCTCACCGTGGCCCGGCGCGGAGTGGACGAGTCCCGTGCCCTCGCCCTCGGTGTCGACGTAGTCGGCAGTATACACTTCCAGCGCGCCGTCGAAGTCGGTCGCGCCGCCGCCGGGGGCGTCGGGCACCTGCTCGCGCAGCGGGTGCTCGTAGGTCCAGCCGACGAGGTCCGCGCCCGAGAGCTCCTCGACGACCTCGTAGTCGTCGTAGCGACCGGCCGAGAGCACTGCCTCGACCTTCGGTTCGGCGAGGTAGAGCCGCTCTGTCTCGCCGTCTTTGGTGGCGTCCACGCCAACGTAGCTCCCGTCCTCGTCGACGGCGACGAAGGTGTTGGCGGGGATGGTCCACGGCGTCGTCGTCCAGATAACCAGCGATCCCGCACGGTCTTCGAGCGAGAACTTCACGTAGACCGAGGGGTCGTCGACGTCCTCGTACTCGACCTCGTTGTTGGCGATGGCGGTCTCACAGCGGGGACACTGGGAGATAGAGCGCTGGCCCTGCTCGACGAGGCCGCGCTGGTGGGCCTTCTCGAAGCCCCACCAGGCCGCTTCCATGTACTCGGGATTGACAGTCTTGTAGGGGTCGTCCCAGTCCATCCAGACGCCGAATGACTGGAAGTCATCCTGCAGCCCCGCGAGTTGCTCGTCGGCGTAGGCCTTGCACTCCTCGATGAAGGCGTCCTCGCCGAACTCCTGGATGTCCTTCTTGTTCTCGAAGCCAAGGCGCTCCTCGACTCTGGTCTCGATGGGCAGGCCGTGCATGTCGTAGCCCGGCCGGTCGGTCACGTCGTACCCCTGCATGCGGAGATAGCGGACGTAGCAGTCCTTGAGGACCTTGTTCCAGGTGGTACCCATGTGGGCCGACCCGGAGGTGTACGGCGGGCCGTCGACGAAGAAGAAGTCCTCGCCGTCGGCGCGGTGGTCGACGGTCCGCTCGTAGGCGTCGGTCTCGTCCCAGAAGTCGAAGACGCGGTCCTCGACCGCGTCGGGGTCGTACTGGTCGGGCACGTCCGCGAAGCGCTCGCGGTCGCCCACGGGCGGTGCGTCGCCCGCGGTGTCGTCCGCGGCCGCGTCGCCCGTAGCGGTGCCGTCCGCGGCAGTGGCGTCGGCGGCCCCGTCTCCGGCCTCTGTCTCGGCGTCCTCGGTGCTCATACCTGCACGGACCCGCCGGACGCTACTGAAAACTTCGGTCCGTGGACAACGGTTCACACGGTCTCGCCGACCGCTGCCGGCGTCCCAAAGCGCTGGACATCTGCCTTCTCTGCCTCGACGCGCTGGACGCCCGTCCCTCGTCCGGTCCCGGATCGGTGACCGCGCTCTGTCCGTCCGTCCGAGAAGCGGGACGCCGTTTTCCGGGCCGTTTATGTTCTCCACCGGACATCTGCGGATATGGTCTCCGCCCCGTTCCTGGCCGTCGCCGGCGCTGTCGCCGTCGGTGGCGTCCTCGCGCTCCGGCAGGCGTATCGGGAGTTGCGCCCGGTGTATCACATCCTCACGAACGACCCGGTCCCGGTCCGTGACCTCCCGACGCGGGACGGCCCAGTTGAGGTCCAGGGAACGGCGCGGCTCTCTGAGGACCACGGCACCGTCCACACGCCCTTCACCGAGAGCAACTGCCTCGCTTTCGAGTACGAGACCCAGGAGTACCGCTCCAGCGGCAAGAGCAGCTACTGGAAGACACTCGACAAGGGGGGCGCGTGGGTGCCGTTCCTCGTCGAGGACGACACCGGTGCCGTCCGCGTCGACCCCGAGGGCGCCGAGTTGCACTTCGAGGAACACTCCGTGCGGATCGACGGCGGGCAGGAGCCGCCCGAGCGGATCGCCGAATACATCGCCGGGACCGAGGACGTCGACCCGCAGGACAGGTCCATCGACCTCGTCGTGACGGAACTGGACTACGGTAACGACCAGCGCTTCATCGAGCGCCGCCTCGACGTCGGCGAGAACGCGTACGTCTACGGGAGCGTCGGCCCCGCCCCCGGCGGCGAGTGGGGGAGCCGACTCGTCGACGCCGAGGTCCGCGACGACCCCGCCCTCCCGGCGTTCGTCGTCTCGGACAGTTCCGAGCGCGGGACGGCCTGGCGGATCGGCAAGGGAGCGCTTGGGTGGGTGGCGGTCGGCCTCGCGATGGTCGGGATTCCGCTCGTGTTCCTCGTCGCCGCGCTCTAGGTGGCCGTGGAAGCGTCGTACAGCGAATGCGTGACGACCGGTGCGATGGGACGCTATCAGTTCGGTGACCAGTGTTCGGCGTAGCGGACCGTCGTCTCGACTGGAGATCCCGTCCGCTCGGTTTCCGATCCGCCGGCGTGGGGGGCGTTCCGCGGACGAGACGTTCCACTTCCGCCGCGGCAGACAAACGGTTAAGTGGTGAGAGGAGCGTGGTGAAAGTAATGAGCGATGACCCCGAGGAGGGGATGCTCTCGTGGGACGAGTCGGTGTTCCGCGACGAGCACGTCTTCGAGATCGACTACGTCCCGGAGACGTTTCTCCACCGCGAGAGCCAGATGGAGACGCTGAAGTACGCGCTCCGGCCCGCCGTCCGCGGGTCGCGCCCGCTCAACGTCGTCGCGCGCGGCCCGCCCGGCACCGGCAAGACCACCGCCGTCCAGAAGCTGTTCGGCGAACTGCGCGCCCAGACAGAGGTCAACCCCGTCCGCGTGAACTGCCAGGTCAACTCCACCCGATATTCGGTCTTCTCGCGGCTGTTCGAGGGCGTCTTCGACTACGAGCCACCCTCCTCCGGTATCTCCTTCAAGAAGCTCTTCTCGCAGATCACCGACCGGCTCGTCGAGCGCGACGAGGTACTCGCGGTCGCCCTGGACGACGTAAACTACCTCTTCTACGAGAGCGAAGCTTCGGATACGCTCTACTCCCTGCTGCGCGCCCACGAGGAGCAGGGCGGCGCCCGCATCGGCGTCATCTGCATCTCCTCCGATATGGATCTGGACGTCATCGACGCGCTGGATACGCGCGTCCAGAGCGTCTTCCGCCCGGAAGACGTCTATTTCCCGAAGTACGACGAACCGGAGATCGTCGACATCCTCCACGAGCGCGTCGACCGGGGCTTCCACGACGACGTGATGGACCCCCCCGTCCTCGACCGCGTCGCCGAGTGCACGGCCGAGCAGGGTGGGGACCTGCGCGTCGGCATCGACCTGCTCCGCAGGGCCGGCCTCAACGCCGAGATGCGCGCCAGCCGCGAGATCGAGCGGCGGGACGTCGACGAGGCCTACGACAAGTCGAAGTTCGTCCACCTCTCGCGGCGCCTGCAGGAACTCTCCGACTCCGAGAGCGCGCTGCTGGAGGTGATCGCCGAACACGACGGCAAGCGCGCCGGCGAGATCTTCGACGTCTTCAACGACGAGACCGGGTTGGGCTACACCCGCTACTCCGAGATCATCAACAAACTCGACCAGTTAGACATCATCGACGCCGCCTACGCCGACGTGGAGGGCCGCGGCCGCTCGCGCGAACTAACGCTCAACTACGATGCCGACGCGGTGCTAGAACGGCTGTAGCGGTCACAAACGCGTCCCATCGACGAAGTCATCGCTCGCTCGACGACTGTCACACCGCCTCCTCGACGTACGCGACGGCCGCCGCGACCGTTTCGACGTGCTCGATCCGCTCGCCTGTCTCCCCCTCGATCCGATGCGTGCCGAGCCCCGCGACCGGCATATCGAAATCGAGCGCGTGGCCCAGTTCGGAGAGAGTGCCAGAGCCGCCGTCGACCGCGACGACGGCGTCGCCGTTCATGACGACGACCGGGTTGCGCGCGTTGCCGATCCCGGTCGCGATCGCCGTCTGTACGTAGTCGTTGGCCGCCGAGCGGCGCGTGCCCGGCAGGATGCCGATCGTGTGGCCGCCGGCCTCGCTCGCGCCCTTGCAGACCGCTTCCATCACGCCACCGCGACCGCCGCAAACGACCTCGTGGCCGCGCTCGCCGAGCTCCCGGCCGAGGTCCTCGGCCGTGGCGTACTCCTCGTCCGTGACCGTCCCGCCACCGATAACACTGACGCGCATGATCGAAGGTGGTGTGGCTGCGTGTTAAAAGCAGCCGGTTACAGCACATGTCGCGCAACATGTATCCCGGCGGAACGTGTATCACCGAACATGGCGACTGACGAATCACCCGCGGAAACGAAAGTCAGCGACCGCGGGATGGTCACGATCCCCGCCTCGCTTCGGCGGCGCCTGGACATCGAACCGGGAGATAAACTCCGCTGGGACACCGACGAAGAGGGGAATCTCTCAGTCGAAGTCGTCAAACAGCGTCACGGCGCGTTCGACGACGACGAGATGAAAGCACCGATGGGCGGAGACAGCCTCGAAACCCACGACCTCGCTGGCCACGAAGCCGATTCCGCGCTCACGGAGGACACGTAGATGGCGGTCGCGGTCGTCGACTCGAACGTCCTCATCGATTACAAGGACACGAGTGCGGGCGATCGCCACGAACGGGCCGAGCGCATCGTCTACGCGATCGATAGCGGCGACCTTCCCACCGCTCGGATCACGAACTACGTCCTGCTGGAGTCGCTGAATTGGATCCACGAGCGACAGCGCCACGCCATCGCGGTCGACCTCGAGAACCGACTCGCCGAGTCGGCGGGCTTCGAACTCGTCCACGCCCCGCAGAAAGATTTCGCAACCGCAGTAGACCTCTTCGAGACGTACGACGGGCTCTCGTTCGGGGACGCGACTATCGCGGCATACATGCGACGGACGGGTTTGGAGTATCTCTACAGCTTCGACGACGACTTCGACGCGGTCGAGGGCATCACCCGCCTCGAAACGGCGGACAACCCCTTCGACTGACCGGAACCGATACGACGACAAAACAGAGAGCGAGCGCGCTCGGCGCCGCGCGACAGGCCACAAGAGTTACGTCAATCAGTATATGATTACGGGCAATGAGACAGAGACCGATCGCTGTCGCCCTAGTCGGAGCTCTCCTCCTGGTCGCCGGGTGCATCGGGGGCGGTGGGACGGCGACGCCGACCGACCGCGACACGCCCACTCCGGACGCCTCGCCCGCCGAACAGCTCAGATACCAGGCCGTCACGGAGATGGAGGGCTTCGAAACCGCCGAGTACGAGCTCACGACGGAGGTGAGCACGGACCAACGCGCGGCGACGATATCGATCGACGGCGTCGTCGACAGAACGGCGCGGAAACAGTACATGAACGTGACAGTCGAGGGAAGCGGCGCGGCGTCGACCGACAGTGAGACGTACGTCGACGGGACGACGATATATCAGCGGACGATGGGAGGATGGCGGACGCAGGACATCTCGGACCGGCACGTCTGGAACAACACGCAGGTCGGGCAGTCACGAGCGATGCTCCAAGCCGTGTCGGTCTCGAGGGCCGGGAACGCGACGGTCGACGGGACCAGGGTGCGCGTGCTCGAACTCGAAGCCGAGGACATGGACGCCTTCCGCGAGGCGGTCGACAGGCGACTCTCGCGGACCGGCCAGTCGTCGACCGACGGCGAGATCACCAGCTTCTCGGCGAAAGCGTACGTCGACCCCGACACCGGCTACCTGCTGCGAATGGAGACGGACATGTCGATGAGAGCCGACGGCTCGACCGCACAGATGTCGACGACTGTCACCTACTCGAATATCAACAAACCCGTCTCGATCGAGATTCCCGAAGCAGCAACCGGAGACGATCAGCAGGCCGACCTGTCCCGAACCGGCGCAGTCAGCGACTATCGCGGCGACTAAATGCATGCTGCGGACGACCGCACGACTGCGTGGGCCGGCCGTCGAACGCTTTGCGAACCGAGCCCGACGATTCTCGGACGATGTCGTCACGAGCGACGACGTAGCCGTCGCTTGCAGTGAGGGTGACGGTGTCTTCCAAGTTCCTCGGCTGGCTGCTTGGACGGCTTCGTGGACAGTCATCGAGCAAACCGGTTTCGTCGGCAACACTGTCGCGCGCCGTCGCTGTCCGGTGGCAGACGACGGAACAGAGAGCGAGCGCGCTCGAAATCGAACCGCTCAGTCCAGCGCGCCGAACCAGTCTTCGACGGTCTAGTAAAGTCTTGTCCGACAGTTCTCAAACCAAGTCGTCGATCGCTTCCAGAAAGCGTTGGAAGTCTTCCGCGCCGGCTTGTTCTGCGATAGAATGTAATGTATCAGTCGAAACTTCGTCGTGCATCGGTACCGTTACGTATCGTTTCTCGCCCGTGTTCGGGTCGACGTATCGGAGTTTGACGTGACTCCCGGTCTGGTCGATGCGCTCGAAGTTCCACTTCCGAAGCGCGTTTACCAGTTCGCGTCCAGAGTAGGGCCGGGACACATCGGCGATCCGACGGGATCGGGAATAACGCTTTGGTTTGCGGGTATTTGTTGTCAAATTGGACTGTTCACTCGTCGGTGAGCCACGGTGCCGTCGCGGGTTCCGGTTCGCTGTCTTCGGGATCGGGACGCGCGTGCAGTTCGAGCGCTTCGGCGAGGTTCGCGAGCGCTTCCGCTTTCGTTTTCCCCTGACTCGCAACACCGGTGTCCTCGTCACAAGCGACGACGTAGCCGTCGCTCTCGGTGAGCGTGACGGTATCGGCTTCTTTCGGGTCCCGAGACTGGACACCCATACGTTCTATTGAACGGTCCCCGTGCAAATCAGTTTCGTCCGCAACACTGTCGCGTGCCCTCGCTGTCCGCGGCAGAACAGGAAACAGAGAGCGATCCCGCAGAACCGGGAACGGCTACTCTAGCGCGTCGAACCAGTCTTCGGCGCGCGATTCGGGCGCCTCGGCGGCCTGGCGGCGCCGCTGATCGAGGACGCTGGCGGGTTCGGCCTGTCGATGAGGCTTCTCGTCGGCGTCCTCCTCGCGTTCGGCTACTACGGGGTCCGCAGCGTGACCGAGGCCGGCCTCGGCCGCACGATACTGCCGGCGTTCTACCTGCTGGCGCTGGTCTTCGTGGTCGAACTGTCGCGGAGCCCGTCGCTCGACGCGCGTTCGCTGGTCCGCGCCGTCGGGCTCACCGCGGTGTTCGGCACGCTCGTAATCCTGACCATCGAGGGCGGCGTGTACCTCTGGGAGCGCCCCGAGCCGGCGCTCGAAGACTTCCAGGGCGTGGCCGTCCTGGCCATCCCCATCGTGGTCGCCGCGCTCGTATCTGTGCTCTACCTGTCCGCTATCGAGACGAGTTTATCGAACCAGATATCCATGCAGGTTGTATTCAATCGTGTAAATCGATAGTAGAAATCGATTGAACAGACGGCGGCATTGAGGGCACCGTTGGAACCTCGCGGAGGTAGGATTACTGCTAGCGTTTTTCTTCAGTGCCACTCGACTGCGCTGTTTCCGATTCTATCTGGATCTGTTTTCAGTGTCGGATGAAAAACAACTGAATCGTCATCAGGATTAGTTTTGGCGGGTACACGGAAGACGAGTGTGGTAGCGTACGTCTCATCCGGATCGAGACCAATACCGAACATGTTTGCGCCCCATCGGCTATCGACCTCCGAAACCCGCCCGAGTGAGTTCTTCTCGATGGCGCCGAGTGTTGGATGCTCGATGTGAAGCAACTCTTGGTACATTTGATCTTCGTGCACGACGACGAATCGCGGTGCGACAACACGAAGTGTATCGCTTTCAAGCGTATTCCGAAATTCTGCCGACGCGAAGGCTAGCGCTTCGCCTTCCGGCATCTCGTATGTCTTCATGTAACCTGAAGTGGTCCGAGTCAACGTCTTCACAGCCGTCTCGGTTCCACTGCCCGCGGTCATGTTCCCGGGAGTCGGTGTCCCGTCGCTCGGGGACTTGACACCGTGATAGCGGAAGGTCGAGGAGACGACAGGTTCGGAGACCGTCATCCGTAGACCATCTTTGATGTGCGGTTTGCCGTACGCGACTGAAACCGCCGGGTTGAATACGTCCGGTTCTCCAGGAGTCGGCGACACGAAAGGTGTCGTACTGACCGTGCTTGTTTGCCGGGCCGCCGTTTCCGACGGTGTCTGCGTCGCCCGATTCGTCCTGGTCGGAGTCGCCCTTGTGGTTGAGTCTCCGGTCAAGGTTGACGACTCGATTGCTTCCGTTTCGCGCGTCCCCCTCTCGGATGCTGTGGTGCAACCGGCTAAAATCGCACAGAGGCTCGATATGAAAATCCGACGTGAGTGTTTCGTCATTTAATGTGTTGGAAGGCCAGCTACTAGTTATTACTTTGGTAATAGCATTTCATTGATGGTGGTGAGCTAATTTTGGTTTGGCATAATTGCCCAATCACGGGTTACTTGATCTATATTTAACAGAAAGGGATATTGACGGAAAAAGTACATGGTTGTACCTGTATACCTGTACGTTGAATGAGGCGGCTCTACACGTCTGCTCAGAGAAAGTAACGTAGAGGGCACCGTCTCCGCCACGAGTCGGATGATTCGACCGTGACTAGATCTGTTCGAACCAGTCTTCGGCGCGCGATTCGGGCGCCTCGGCGGCCTCGGCGGCGCGCTCGGGGCCGGCCGCGCGCAGGTCGTCGACGGTTTCGATGCCCGCCGCACGCAGGCGCTCGGCGTAGGTCGGGCCGATGCCGTCGACCGTCTCGACGCCCGCGGCGCCGGGTTCGAGATACTGGTTGTCCGCGTACCACTCCGAAACCTGCGGCCAGACCTCGGCGTGGGAACTCGAAGACACGGAGAGGCCGATGTGGCCGGTGGCGTACTCGATGGTGGTGACGTCGTCGCTGCCGACGACCTCGTTGAACGGCTTCGAGGCGTCGGCGGGGATGAGGTGGTCGTACTCGCCGATGATCTGGATGATCGGCATGTCGATGTCCGCGATGTCGACGTGTTCCCCGTTCAGCTCCATCTCGTTGTGATAGAGCTTGTTCTCCTGGTAGAGGTCGGTGAGGAACTGGTCGTAGGCCTCGCCGGCGACGTCGATGCCCTCGGAGAGCCACTTCTCCATGCGGCCGAAGTTCTCGACGAAGTCCTCGTTCTCCAGGTTCTCGTAGAAGCGGACGTACTTCGAGACGTAGTTGTCGACCGGGTCCATCAGTGCGAAGCCGACGTCGAGGAACTCCGCGGGGACGTTGCCGAACGTCTGGGTGACCTCGTCGGGGTCGTAGTACTCCTCGGAGCCCCACTGTTCGAGGACGCCGCCGGTGCCGTCGAAGCACAGGCCCGCGGCCATCAGGCCCAGTGCGTTGACCTTCTCGGGGTGGAGCGAAGCGTACATCGCGGACATCGTCCCGCCCATGCAGTAGCCCAGCACGTTGATCGCGTCTTTCCCGGAGCGGGCGCGGACCTCGTCGACGCAGTTGTCGATGTAGCGGTTGACGTAGTCGTCGAGCGTGAGATGCTGGTCGAGCCGCGAGGGCTCGTTCCAGTCGATGAGGTAGACGTCGTGGCCCGCCTCGAGCAGGCGGCGCACGACCGACCGCTCCTCCTGCAGGTCGAGGATGTACGGCTTGTTGATCAGCGCGTAGACGATGAGGATCGGCGTCTCGTGGGTCTGGTCGGGCTCGATGCCCGCCTCCTCGGGCGTGTAGTGGAGCAGTTCGAGCTTGTTCTCCTCGTAGACGACGTCGCTTGGGGTCTGGCCGACTTCGACGCTCTGGAGCGTCGACATCGCGTCGGGCACTTCCTCGTTGGTCTCGGTCGTCTCGGTGAGTGTCTCGAACGCCTGGCGCTGTGCGTCGAGCGCCAGCGAGAGCGGGTTCACGGGGTTTGCGCGTTCGCTGGCCATGTCACTCCTCCAGGTGGTCGAGCACGCGGTCGAGTTTCTCCTCGACTGCGTGCTGGCGACGTTCCAGTTCGACGAGCCGTTCGCCGACCTCGTCCATGTCGTCGCGGGTGGGGAATCCGAGCTGGGCGATGGTCTCCTGGCTCACGTCGTCTGCCTCGCGGCGCATCTCCATCATGCGCTCGACGAGCTGGCCGTTCGCGGCGGCGAACGCGCTCGTAGACATGACCTCCTTGAACGCCTCGTTGGCCGACTGCAGCCAGATGTCCCGATACTCGGAAGCGTCGACGTCCTCACCCTGTGCGGCGTCGGTGGTCCGCTCGAACATCTGTTCTGCGGCGTCCATCCACACCTCGTAGGCCCGGTTGTATCCCTGGATGCCCTCGGCCATCGCGTCGTCCTCGGGGACCGAGTCCTCGACGGCCTCGGCCCAGGACTCGACGAACGCGGCCTGGGCCTTCATGTTCTGCTCCAGCGAGTCCGCGACCGCGTCGTTCATCTGTTCGACCATCTGCGACCACTCTTCCTGGACATCGTTTGCGTCACTCATGGTTGGATCTGGTGTGTACTGAAAGAAAGTTCCGGGGGTTTACGCCTCGACGTCGATGTCGACGGCGTCTGCGGCCTGCTGCTGGACGTCCTGGACCTGGTCCTGAAGGTCCTCGACCTGGCCCTGGAGGTCCTCGAGCTGGTCGCCCCACTCCTCGGCGACTTCGACGGTGCCGGCCTCGACTTCCTCGTGGGCTTCGACGAGCATGGCGACCTGTTCGTCGAGCGCTTCGACGTAATCGGCGGTCATCTCGTCGTAGGCGTCGAGACTCTCCTCGTAGTCGGCGGCGACGGTCTCGAAGGCCTCGGCGTGGTTCTCGAGGAGGTACTCGAACTGCTCGTCCACGGAGGCGCGGACCTCGTCGACGGTCCCGGCGGCGCCGGGTACAGTGGATTCGACGGCGTCGAGGTAGCTGTGGACGGCGGTCTGGAACAGCTCGACCCCGCGGCGCTGGGCCGACTCCTGGCTGTCGAGGCTGTCCAGCATCGCCTCGTTGACGCTGTGCTGGAACTCGAGCGTCTGCTCGAACGCCTGCTGGCTCTGCTTGATCGTCGCGCGCTGTACCTCGAAGGCCGTGGTGACGGGGGTCGTGTATTCCATGTGTATCACTCTCTGTTGCGTTTGACCGGGATGACGACGGTCTGGACGATGTCGCCCTCTTCGATGTCGAGCGCCTCGCGTTCGGCGTCCGGGATAGAGATGCGCCCGCCCGACTGCACCCGCGTTTTGAACGTCGCGGTCTGGCTCATCGCGCCGAGCTGGTTCATGTCCAGCCCGCCCGCGCCCGACTGCATCATCTGCTTCAGGAACTCCTGCTGTTGTTCCATCGCCTGCTCGCTCGCCTCTTGCCAGCCGCTGAACATCGTCGGCGGCCACGACGGGGCGTCGTCATCGTCGGTCATCGGTCAACTACAACTACAACCCTCAATTACATAAGAGTTGCGCTCGTTACCACTAGATACCATGGAATGCCATTCGAAACCATCGGGCCGGCGAGCGGGTGACCGTGACACAGTTCGTGATGTCAGCGGATCGTCGCGTCACGGCGCGCAGACGGCGTCTATGGCGGATCCGCGTGGATCGGCACCACTACGTTTTAATAACCACAGGATCAAGGGTGAGAGCAATGAGTTCTGACTCGGACCGGAACGCCCTGTTGGACACGTGGACCCAGACCTCGTCGCACATGTTCAACAGCGTGGTCGCGGCGAACCGGGCGGCCTTCGCGGCCTTCGGGGTACAGCCCTCGAGCAACGGCGACGGGCTGGACACGGTCGACCGGATCGAAGCCGACGAGGACCTGCCGGAGTGGCACGTCGAACTGACCGAGAGCGAGCGGGGTCGACTCGGTGTCGGCGACCGCGTCGAGTTCACGAAGACGATCTTCGAGGACGACGTGCAGGCCTTCGCCGCCGCCAGCGGCGACACCAACCCGCTGCACCTCGACGACGAGTTCGCCAGCAAGACCCGCTTCAAGGGCCGGATCGCCCACGGAACGCTCGTCGGCGGTCTCATCAGTGCGGGCCTCGCGCGACTGCCCGGCCTCACTATCTACCTCTCGCAGGACCTGGAGTTTCACAACCCCGTTCGCGTGGGCGACCGCCTGACCGCGGTCTGTGAGATCGTCGAGGACCTGGGTGACGACCAGTACCGTCTCACAACGCGCGTTCGCGACGGCGATACCGTCATCATCGACGGCGAAGCCGTCGTCCTCGTCGACGAACTGCCCGACGAGTAACCCCCGTTCTCCCGAGTTCTCTCAATCACCGCCCAGCGGTGCGCCTCGCGACGTGTATTCACAGTGTGACCGACCGCGTGGGAGCGACACCGACAGGCTGGCGGGTCAGGGCTGTCGCTCACCGGTCGAAAAATACGAGAAGGCGGCGCCGAGTTACAGTTCGACCGCGCTGGAGCCCGAGAGGGTCTCGGGGACGGTCAGTTGCGTCGTGGTCGTCGCGCCGGATTTGGTGGTGATCTCGATGCTGATCGACGACCCTTCGGGGACTTCT
>JGI12405J12835_1000399_pt1 | contig 14449 bp, 15 predicted proteins | sample A23P3SouthBayCA_FD_12835 | JGI IMG/M metagenome (IMG submission 12835)
AACTCGTGAAACGTCTGTGCGAGGTTCCTGAGACGTCCCATATCGCCAGACGGCGTCCAAATCCCCTGAAATCAGCGATACAATCCGCAGAGGGCGTCGGCGTTCAACAGAGCATCTCAAAATACGTTGCGAGCCTCCACAATCGCGTCGGGAACTCTAGGTCACTATGCCGGAACTCGAGCCGATCCGTCGAAATATCATTGTCGCCAAAGAGCAAGTGACCAAGTACGAAGTCCGGACGTACTACCGCCTGCCGTAACAATCTTGTCTGCTTGTACACGGTGGCGAGGGCCACTGATGGGATGAAAGCCTGCTAAGTCCCCACGCATGAATGAAAGACTGGGGTGGCAAAAGGCTGACAACTAGACGGCGCATCGATAGCTGTAGGTCGTCAGTACAGACTTACTCCTCGAACGTGACTGTACTCCCCTTCAGCACGTCGTCTTCAGAAACCGCCACCAACCGGTTGTCAACCGTATAATTGCCAGCGTACGGCACCATCACCGTCGCCCGGCCGGTGTTTCCGATAACTATCTCACGCTCATAAGTGAATGACTCGCCCGACGTAGATACCTCGGTTTCGGCGGTGACAGTTTCCTCAGGTTCCCCACTCACTTCGAGCGTTGCCCCGGGAACCACCGCGAACGCTGCAACACTATCGGAAACGAAGATAGCCTGATAGTGGGCGAGACCGTCCATCTCGCTTCCGCCCGCACCGTACTGCTCGAGCAAGCGAGCCTGCGTACTCTCGGACGGAACCTCATCGTCGTCTGCAGTTACGACAACGTAGCCAACTCGACCGTTGAATCGATTGTACCAGCCGTCGGGGTCAGCATCGGACCGAAAATCACCATAATTGTTCTGCGCATACCAGTAGCCTTGCGACTCACCGCTCACGAAGTGGTTGTACATCCGGTTGTCGCCCCACTCGCTCAATACGTAGTTGCCAGGGTAGGTTCGGTTCGCTGCCTCAGCATGGTCGTCGATCGCGCTTACTGCTTCGATCTTTGCCTCGCCGTGGGTCACATCACCCGTCAGTCCGGGGACGTAGATGAGGCTCAGTCCGAATACAAGCAGGCCAACTCCGAGGAGGTAGCCGATTGCTCGCCCACCCGGCAGTACTATCGATGGCTTGAGCGATCGACCGCCGTCGGCAGCGACTGGTCCGTTGTCTCGAATGTCATCTGTCGATACATCCGGACTCTGGAACGGCACGGGCGTTCGGGCCAACTCGACCACCGAAAGTAACTGAACGAACCCCAGCCCAGTAAGCACGGCCAGCGGAATCGCGAGCTGGCCGGCAAAGCGAACCTGGATCCCTGCGAGCACGAGCAGATACCCCGTGTAGGTGCCGATGAGCAACCAGCCAGGTTCGTATCGCCGAGTGACACGCCAGCCGACCCAGCCGAGCACGATCAGGGCGACGTAGAACCCCATACCGAGTTGGTACATCGGGCCGAAAAAGACGGCGTACTCCGTCGAGAATAGCGATATCGTCTCGGTCATTCCCTCCCGGAAGAAAAGATCATCAACGCGAGCCATCGCCTCGGCCCAGTTTGCAGGCTGTAGTCGCTTGAACGCGTAGAGTCCACCGGCTGTGACAATGCCCTCGAACGCGAGCAATCCGCCGATATGAATATCGAGCCGCTGCCATAGTTCGCCGAGTGCGACGACCGTGACCGCACCGCCGAGCACCAGCGTCGGCGTGGTCGCGACGAACTCCGCGTGCCATCCCCAGCGGTGGTGAAGAGCGAGCGAGAGTGCGCTCCCGATAGCCAGTCCAATGAGCAGCGGGAGGTTCGCGAGTGTAGGCGACACCTCCGCTCGAGCGTCCATCGAAACTCGCAGTCCGATGTATCCCGCGAGAGGTATCAACAGGAGCGGCGAGCCACCCCAGGCGTGTATCCCAGCCGCGACCGAGAGTCCAAAGACGAGAGCGACGATCCACGTCATTGGTGTTCGGAGATGCTCCCGAACGCATGTGTGTGCCTCCAGACTGCCCTCGAGTCGCCGTTGGAGATCGACGGCGAGCCATGTCACCGTCACCAATGTGATCCCGAGCCAGAAGTATTGGTGGAGCTGATGATCGATGAAGCCGAGGCCCGTATAGACCGCGTTGATCGGTGTCACTGCGAAGACAAGGACTGACGCGACACCGACACGAACGTCTCGAGTAAGTAAGACGGTCATCTTGTAGATCGCAAGTCCGAGCGCGATGGAGGCGGCGATAGGGAGCCACGCTGCAACAGTGCCAGCCGCCCCCTGGCCACCGCCAAGCAACTCGGCGAGGAACCAGTTCGTCGCATGGGCAAGCGGTTGCACTCCTGAGACACCAGGCGGCGCATCTACCAGTACCTGGTAATCTAGGGGTCCCGAGGCCGTTGCCATCAACTCTCTCATCCAGTAGCGGAAGTAATATGGATCGTTCCCCGGCGAGACGACGTAGCCGTTCTGAAACACCGATCGAAACGCCGTCATCCTGGCTGCGGCGACGACTAGCAGCGCTCCAAGCAGCGCCGTCAGTGCGCGAAAGTCAAGACTGGCCCAGAACTGCTCGAGTTCAATCTCGGGTCCACCATCGTTCGTGGTCTCCTCGAGTTCCTCGCCCTTCAATACCGATTCAATGACTGTCCGATCTGCGACTCGATACCCACCGTCGACGTTCTCAACGATGCCACGCGAGACGAGTTCCCCGAAGGTTCCCGAGTCCAGCGCGACGTCGTCAAATGTCCAGGTCTTGTAGTCGGCGTCGACTGCAAGGACGGTCTCGAGTACCTGATCGCCGTCATCCAGATCCTCGAGGAATGATGTCGTCGCGTCTGTGATATCGCCCGAGTCGCCGTCAGTAGGCATCGTCAATCACGTGAGTGTAAGGAAGTATCATATTTTCGTTCCGAACAAGTAGCAGGCCTGTAAAACATATTACGTCTGTACTCAGTCGTTAGCGTTTTTACAGATCATGGCAGTGTTTCCCTTATATTCGACCTCAAGAAGTTGCCCACCACTTGACAATATAGGCAACTGGAAGATAACGGAGTTCGGGCTCACAAGGTTGCATCCAGAATACGCCCACTTTCGACACCTATCAATAGCCTTTGACAGATGATGTGGCCGATGAGAGCCACGGTAAGAGAACCCGATTCTACCCTCTAGCCAGCGTTTTTCGTTCATTAGGGCCCATCGCTTTGAGCGCATCACGAGGGTAAGATTTCGCGTGAAGTTATGAGATATTTAACTCGTTGACCGTGTCAATATTGAACCATACAATGGGATCGGTTCTTATTCGATCTCTTTGCGCGGGTCATCGACGAGTTCATAGAGACCCTCATACACTTTACGCGCGTTACCGTGTTCCACGAGTCGGCCGAGACGGTCACGGACATACTGCAGGCTATATCCAGTCTTTTCGGCGACAAAGGGGGCAGTAACACGCCCCTCATTCAGCATATCGAGCACCTTCTCGTCGGCTGGTCCGAGATCTTCTTCGTCAAGCATCGAATCTCGGTTGATAGTTGTTACGCTCACGTCTAAATGGACAATGGCTTTGGACATAATCCTTACTCCACAAGCCTTAGGACCTAAGGGTTAAGTGGCGCAGGTACATGCTGTAGAATGAGTACGGGATGTCTCAAAATCTCTGAGGCCGGTGTTACAGCACCGACCCCGTGCTGGAGCAACCAGCAATGTCAGATACAACTGCGATACACGAAACAATTTCGACTACACCGAACCGGGCCAATATTGTCCTCGAGCAATCAGGAAGCTACTATGGTTACCTCGGGCAAGACGGTGAGGGCTTCTATCATCACGTCGATGAAGCCACGAATACCGTCTACGTGACATCAGCCCGCGCTGAGCGATTCCTCCCCGACAATGCGGGACTGTACTGGTTTCGCGTCCGTGGCGAACTAGATCATATCGAAGAACTCGAGCAAGACGGAGACCGCGACAGGTGGATTGCATATGTCGAGTCGGTCAGAGGCTGGACAGACCGTCCAGTCCATCTTGATGTCACGGAGGTCTTCGCCAAGATGCACGAGGATGATCGGCGATGACCAACGAACGCCGAGTCACCATCACACTCGAGTTCGAGTACCCGATCACACCCGGAGATCTTGAACGCGCCTACTGCGAAATTCTCGAGCAGGCAGAGGAGGGTCGATAATGGACGAACTTTCCATGCAGTGGACACCCGCCCATGGCCCAATGCGAAAGTTCGTCTTCAAGCCACAATCCGAAGGCGAGTACCCATGGGCCCGTATCGAGTTCGAACTCTGCGAGTCACAGTGGCAAGAAGTCGGTATCGAGTATCTTGATGAGATTTCGTTCGTCAGTGACGACAGCGAGGGAAGTGTTCCATCTCGCGTTCAAACCTATTTCGAAGGGGGTGACGTTGATGAGTGATCTCTCTGAACGTGAAGAGGTCGATATCGAGACCCTCGTCGAAGTAATCGACTTGCTCCGTGAGCAGAACAGACAACTCACCGAGCGCGTCGATACGCTCGAGTGCGATTTTGAACAGACCCAAAACAAACTCGAGAGCCTCGAAACTGAGAAAGCTGACCTCCAAGAGACAAACGAACGTCTTCGCGAGCGGCTCGACGAGTGCGAACAGGAGACTACGCGACTCGACGCACTCACGGATGCCGCGCGCAAGCGCTCGGGTATGAACAAGCAGCGGATCGAAGAACTCCAGGCTCGCGAACTCGAGAAGGGTGCACACCTCCTCACAGAGACTGTAGATCACTGTGAAGTGGACGTCGACGGTGATCGACTCGAGCGGATCGCAAAAGACGATGGCCAAACCTATTATCGGCTCCCAGAGTCAGATGATCCGCTTGAGCGTGGTGGTAGCGTCGCACGCGCCCATGGTGACCTACTGCCGATCCAACAACTTGCGCGGATGGACGAGGAAATGCTTCGTTCGACGGCGAATGCTCTTCCGACACAGCTCGCTGCAAAACTCTGGAGAGCAAGAACTGACTCGAGCGTCGGTGACAACCCCTGGGAGTCCGGATGCAAAGGAGTCAAAGAGTACCTCAAGGCGAGTGATATGAAACACTGGATCCGCCGACAGGAACCAGGAACAAGTGAGACCTACGCGAAGAAATTGGTCTCACGAACGATCGACGCCGTGCTCGATCTCTCGAACCATCGTGTTGCGATCCGTAAGCGGACCGAACGCAAGAACGGTCTCGAGTACACCGAACGTCGACTCATCATTCCCACCGATGCAGAGATTCCGGGTGAGATGTCGAATATGAGTGGAGCTAAACAGGCTCCGGAGACAGCTGGCGTCCACGGTCACCCGTAGACAGTAGGTCGAACACACCCTCGAGAGAGGTCACGTCTCTCAGGATAGCACACCCATACATCACGCAAGCAGTTGGTTAGGTGGTTGGGTAGCTATGAGTGGATCTCTCGAGCAGTCTTCGGCAGTCATCACTGAGGACGGTCTCGGAAGGAGTGTCCGAAGACGACAGTTGTCCACAGTATCGATGGTCATTTCTCTGCCCTGAACAGGGATCGATAAAACCGCTCTCGTACGATGTCGTCGGAGACGGCAGCGAGAAGAGACAGCCCATATTGAGTGGACTGTGAGTTAATGGGACCCACGATGACAGTGCGCTACGTTTAGGTACCTTGAGGGGATCGTACTTGACTACTAGATGCCAACTCAGCGCAGAATGCGGTTTGTACATGGACAGGTCGCATGGATGATCGCGACAGTCCTCGTGCTCACACTGTTGAACGCGCTGTCCTACGAGTTGGTTTTCGTTCTTTCACTGATCGGCTTCCTAGTCATCACAGAACTGACGGCCCCATTCAACGTCACGCCGACATGGCGACGCCGCCTTCGTTGGCTTATTCTGCTTGGCCTCGCAGGTTTCGCAGTCATCGTCGTGCGACGGATTCTCGAAATTCTGCCACCGGAGGTGGTTCCGGTATGAGTTTCAATTATGTACTCTGCCCCACTCGAGTCATGAAGGTGATTCGATGAGCTGGCTTGGCGACGGCAGAATCGACTGGCCGCGAATCCTGTTGCTCGCACTCACCGTCACCGTACTCGTCACGCTAGGTACTGTGGCTGCGACATCGTCGACTGCATTCGGCCCATACAATCCCTCTTGGGATGGATCGTCTGACTTCCGGCAGGATGCTGAGGATGATCCCATAGTTGAGAGCCATCTATCGAGTGATACCGCCCGATACGATGAGCTGCCGGCCAACGAGACGGTCGCATTCGTCATCGCACCAGACGGACCCTACGAGGGAGAGGATGCTGAACGGATTAGAGAGTTCGTCGCTGAGGGTGGTACGCTCGTCGTCCTCGAGAACTTCGGCGAGCCAGGAAATGAATTGCTAGCCGATGTCGGTGCTGAAGCACGTGTGGACGGTCAACTTGTTCGGGACGAGCGCCACCATTTCCGTGGGCCAACAATGCCCGTCGCGACGGAAACCGCGAACCACACGCTCACGTCTGGTGTTGACCAGCTGACGCTCAACTATGGAACTGCAGTCGAGCCAGGAAACGCAACAGTGCTGGTAGCGACCAGCGACTTCGCATACCTCGGTCCTGAGGATGACGAGCTGGACGAACAGGATGAACTCCAATCATACCCAGTCGCCACAGTGGAAAATGTTAGCGAGGGGAAGGTAGTCGTCGTCGGTGACCCGAGTATTACGATCAACGCGATGTACAGTGAGCCGGACAACGCCGCGTTCGTTCGCGGATTGTATGCTGATGCAGATCATGTGATCTTCGACCGCTCGCACGGTTCCGGGGTCCCTCCGCTGGCCGCTGCAATGCTGGTGATCCAGGGCTCACCACTGTTACAGCTGCTCGTTGGTACTGTTGGCATCGGATTCGTTGCAGTACTCTCTCAGATTCGGGTCACGTCTGCACTCGAGGCTGTGCAGTCCCGGCTGCCAGCGCGCTTCCAGCCCGCCGGGAATCGAAATGACGGGACAATTGGGCCTGGACTCTCTGATTCCGAACGCGCCGAGTTCCTCCGCAGACAGCATCCCGACTGGGATGAGGAGCAAATCCAACGTATGATAACAGCGTTTAACCATCCCCGTTCGGAAGATGAGACAGACGAATGAGCGGTACCACTGATTTGGCCGACGGGGCGAGCGGCGATCCCGAAGCCATCTATGACTCGCTTCGCGGAGAGATCGACCGCGTTCTCATCGGCAACGACGAGGCAGTCGAGTATTTGACGGTCGCGTTACTGACCCGTGGGCATCTCCTACTTGAAGGGGTTCCAGGTATCGCCAAGACGACGCTCGCGAACCTTTTCGCGCGGACAACTGGCCTGGAATACAACCGGGTCCAAATGACTCCCGACACCCTCCCGGCCGATATCACGGGCACGCACATCTATCGACAGGGTGCAGGAACGTTCGAACTCCAGCGCGGTCCCGTCTTCGCAAACCTCGTGGTTGCTGACGAAATTAATCGCGCAACGCCGAAGACCCAGAGCGCGTTGCTCGAGGCGATGGAAGAACGGCGTGTGACCATCGAGGGCGAGACGCTTTCATTGCCGGATCCGTTCATGGTTGTCGCGACCCAGAACCCAATTGAGTCCGAAGGGGTATTCCAGCTCCCGGAAGCCCAGCGAGACCGCTTCCAGTTCAAGCTGACGCTCGATCTGCCGGATCGAGCGGACGAACGAGAGTTACTCGACCGGTTTGACGATGATCCGGAGCTCGGCCCTGATGATGTCGAACAAGTCATCGAGCCAGAGAAGGTCATCGATGCGCGCCAGACCGTTCAAGCAGTCCACGTCGCACCCGCTGTCAAAGAGTACGTGCTCGATCTCGTCGCCGCGACGCGATCGCATGCCGATGTCGAACACGGTGCTTCACCGCGCGCGACGCTGGCGTTTCTCAACGGTGCCAAGGCGCGTGCCGCGATCCGTGGCCGTGACTACGCCATTCCTGATGACGTGAAGACGATGGCTGAACCGGTACTGCGTCATCGGCTCGTGTTGAGCACCAGCGCCGATCTGAGCGATGTCGACCCTGAAGCCATCGTCGCGGAGATCGTCGACACGGTCGAGCCGCCGGGTGCCGATACGAAGCAGGCATTCGAATCGGCCGCAGCGAGCGACGGCGACGAGAACCTTCTCGAGTGAGTTCCTCCTCACTCCATGGTGGCAACGTCCCCGACGAGCCCGATTAGTCACAGTTCCTCGTCGACGATCGCGGTCGCATGGAACAGAGGTTCGTGTTCTAGTTCTCTTGGAGTGGTGGTGCGACGCCGATCAACTCGAGACGCTGTTTTGTGAGCGTGATCTCGCAGATCGAGAGATCGCAACACTATTTGGTGACGACGTTGGCCTCGAGGTCGTATAGACCACTCTCGAGGACCACGGAATTTGCGATCCGACGACCGACGATATGCTGACCTCGAAAATCGCCGCGTGGAATTTTAGTCCCGGAGACCTCAGCCCTCCTCAATGGGAAGCAACGACTCACACACGAAGGTCAGCAAGTAAGGCAAGCATGACTGATGCCACGCAGGACGTTGAGGAAGCGATCCGCTAACTCGAGCACGATACCGAACGCAAGCAAGACTCAGCAGCCCTCCACCAATGACAAATACTGACCCCTTCCAGTGGAAGACTGACCCCACGATACACTTCACTGCCCCACACGCAAACCAGCGCCGTGACGATATCGATCATTTCGTCGTTGAACACGAGAACCGACCCGACGACCTATCGTTCGTGCCCCGTGACCCGGACGGCGACGTGCCGACCCAGTGGATCACGATCAACGCCGACGACGCGCTCTCCCTCGAAAACTGGCGGTAACCGCTCATTCAAAGCGTTTCGAGCGGATGCTACGAGGCGTGACCCGAAGCGGTTGACCCGAGTTCCCGTAGTCTCGCCTCGAGGTCAAACTTAGCGGAGAATTATTCTGATCCGACGCCCCCTCTCTCATTACTGGAGTCATCTTTTGTGTTGCCCTCGTCGTCGATATCTTCCCACCGACAGGTGACCAGCCAGTCCGATCGCTCGTTGGCTGGTGTGACCTCGAGTCGGATTGGCCGCTCGAGCCCAGTTACGAATCCAACCGCGAGAAATGAGACGGTCGGATGGTCAAAGCGGTCAAGATCACCGAACGCGCTATCGTCGATGGCGACGGTGATGCGGTTCAAGGCTACATCTACATCTGGCTCGGCACTGCCTGTGAGTTCGAACTGCTCGACGAGGCCGTCAGCGAGCTGGGTTGCAAGCGGTGCCGGCGCAGTCGCGAGCTCGTCGGTCAGCGCACGCTCGAAGTCTTCGAGCAGCGTTGCTCCGGTGGGCTCGAGGACCAGTCCACGGTGCTCAGGATTAGTCAAGATTGGTCCCTCAAGTTTGTCGAGCGTGGGCAGTTTGTCGGTCGCCTGCTGGGGGACGTATAGGCGCGCACCCGCGGCGCCGTCATTCGGGAGGTAGACGCGATCGTCGCTCAGGCCGAGTTCGCTGGCGATTGCGGCCTCGTTGGCTGCCATCGCAGCATAGATCCGTTCACCGACATCCGCAGCGACAAACGTCCCAGGCGTCAGGTAGTAGGTGAGTACTCCGCCAAACAGACCCACCGAAGCGAGTGCGAAGAGCACTTCCCGGCCATCAGGGAAGAGGACTGCGGCGAGGGCCGCACAGGTACCAACGAGGGCTAGTCCCGCTGCAGTGCGACGGTATTGCGATTGCTTGGCGCGAGCATACTCGGCACGCAACCGCTCGTTTTCCGCCTCTAGAAGTTCTGTCCGTGCCGCGAGTTCGAGCCGGTCATCGTCCTGCCCGTCTGCTCGGTCAGCGTCCAAGTCGGTCGTCGTCTCGTCCAGGTCAGCGTCATTCGTACTCATATATCAGTGGTGGGTTCAGTCGTCGGTTTGGCAGTCGTATCGGTATCTGTATCGGTGATTGATTCGTCGGTTTGATCAGTATCGTTCTGGCGTGCCTGCTTTCCGTCCTCGCGGTCTGGAACCAGCCCGAGCCGAACAAGCTCGAGTCGGTGAAGGCCGTACGAAGCGATCGCGAGGAGAACGATCACCGTTGCGGCGGCCAGATAGAGCGACTGCGAGTCGACGATAAGCCACGCAGCGCCTGCCAGCGTCAGTGTGCTCGTGATCGCGACGAGCGTGATGCGACCTGGGCTCTCAGTCCAAGGGACTGGCGCAAGGAGAACGGCAATGAATGTGACTTCGACGATGACGAACGGGAGTGGATCGATCCCGTCCGGGAAGGATGCAACGAGTGCAACATGACCGGCTGCAAGCGCGTATGGTATCCCAAACAGGTAGCCAACGAGTGCCGTCGCAATCCCTGCAAGCGCACCAAGTGGGCCAGCGACGGCACCGAACGCAACGACTATCGCAGCGAGAGAGATGAGAGTTGACCAGTCGCGGCCGGTCGCGGCCGGAACCGCATCGATTCGGGCGCTCACGCATGACCACCTCTCGAGCGGCCTGCCTCAATGACAGCCGATAGCCGGTCGGTTGGCCCGACCTCGAGGGCGGTCACGTTATCGATCCGGGCGAGTTCTCGCCGGAATTCCTCGAATTCGACGTAGCGGTCATAGGTTTGCTCGATATCCGCCAGCCCACTCGGTTCGTAGAGTACCGACGGTGCGAGCAGAACCAAGACCTCGTTTCCGCCCTGCCGTGCGAGCGACACCGTCTCGCGGAGCTCTGCTGGCCGTGAATCATCAGTACAGATGACGGTCCAGATCGAGCCCTGTGCATCCGTCACACCCCTGTGTACCGCTCCGTACAGTGGATCCTCGGTGATCCGTTCCCGGTATCTCTGTTGATCAGAATAGAATGGACGCAGTGTCCGTCCAAACGCGTCATCTTCATCTGTTCCTTCAAGATCGGATAACGACCGCTGGGCGTCCGTGGGAGTGGTGTTCCGTCGCAGAAGCGAAACGCTGTTTTCGCCCGCGCTGACTGTTCTCAATTGGGTGTTGGAGGACCTTGATGCGCTCAATTCATTCGAGTTCGTTTCTGTGCTGTTCATGCTCGTGGTACCCATTTGGTTAGAGATGGGCGTGTCAGCCGCTATCGTCGGCTCGAGAGAGAGCAGTTGACGGCGGATTGGCCTGTAATTGACGGTCGACGATGCTATTCCCCGATAGTTAGTGATTCCACCATCGCCAACCGTCACGAGCCCGAGTGGGTTGTTAAGTCGACGGGTGTTTCCTGCGATGACGAGGGCCACCTCGCGGAGGGCTTCAAGTTTTGTTTCGCCCTGTGGACCCATCGCGAGTGAGCTACGGTGGTCGACGGCCAGCAGGGTCCGGCGATCACTCTCGGCCTCGTACTCGCGGACATACGGCGTTGTGTGCCGTGCTGTCGCCTTCCAGTCGATCCGTTTCCCTGTATCGCCAGGGAGGTACTCGCGGAGTTCAGCCGGTTCGATTCCTGTTCCGGGTCGTCTAGACTCGTGGGACCCATACGACGCGGCAATCCGGTCACCTCCCTCACCGACGTGAATTGACCGTGGACTGGGGGGTTCGACGGTCACTGTCGGCGTTGAACCAGCCGTAATCGTCTCTCGGAACAGCCCATCCGTCGCTGTCACGGTTATTTTGTCGAACGTGTGACGACCAGCGACGGGCCAGGTGACCGTCCGTGTTCGGTTTGCCTGTTCGATGGCTGGTTCAAGTGAAAGCACGAACGGTCTAGTCGCAGTCGCTGCGACCGGTACTCCAGCAGAGACTTCGAGTGTCAGTTCCGTTTTGGCTTCTCGCGTCGCGGTGAGCGTGACTGGGGTCTCGTCTCCTGTTTGGACGGCCGTGCGGGCTGGAGACTGAACGACCGACAGCGACTCCACTGTTCGCTCGAGGTCACGAGTGAAGCGATACTGGTGGGCCAGTAGCCACGCGCCGATGAGGGCCGACCCAACAAGCACGAGCGGACGTGCAAACACTACTGCAAGGACGGCAAGCACAACGCTGAGTGCGGCGACCGTCCATCCCTGGCGCGTGGGGTACATGTCTTGACAGATTTCCGTGACCGTGTTCAAAGTATTGATTACCAGCAGACGAGACGATCCGGAATCGAGGTGCAGGCGGAGATAGGTGTATCCCGATGCGTGGACAGTCCAGTCGGTTGTGGCGAGTGTCGCCGCTCGAGAGAATACCTTATTTGGGTGCACTGAAAATTCCTCAGATGTGAATACTGTCGGTGGCCGTTCGCTCGTCTTCGCCCTCTTGATCATCTTAATGACGGTTACCAGTGGAATTGCCGTAGCGAACCCGGCGAGTGCGGCGGACGGTGATGCCGTCTATCGTGTCGCGGTCCAGCAAAACGGCACCGACGAGGAGCAAAACGAGACAACCCCACATCGGAATCCCGATAACTACTCCGAAGACGGAGACCTCAACAGCGTCGAAGGGTGGCTATCAGATCGTCTATCGACGCAGCTTGGTGAGAGTGCGATCCAACTGAGCGAGGGTGAATACGAACTCGCGAAAGACTATGTCGACGAGGAATATCGCGAACGACTGGGGCAGTACGTCGATGTCGCGGGAGAGACCGACGGCGAGAGTCAGGAAGACGAATTCGAAGAAGCCGGCGAAAAGCAGTCTCGGCTATCCGACACCGTTCAGGAATATCGAGAGACGAAAGACGAGTACGAAGCAGCCCGTGAGGCGGGAGATGAGGAACGTGCACGTGAGCGCGCACGTGAACTCGAGACACTTGCCAACGAGATTGAGTCCCTCGGTGGCTCAGTTCGTGAAAGCTACGACAAGATCGAGAATCAGACGAACTCCGATCTTTCGGAGGCAGACACGGCAGTCGAGAACGTTACTCAAACGATTCAGACCGAACAGGCAGCCGTTCGCGAACAGTCGTTTGAGAAAACAGAGCTGACGCTGACGGCCGAACGAGAGACGATCTCGTTCCTTGACCCACTGGTCGCGGCGGGTGAACTACGAACAGCAGACGGGACTCCGATTGCGAACGAGGAGATTAGACTCGATGTCGGAAACCACACCAAGTGGGTCACAACGGATTCAGCGGGCGCATTCGCGCTCGAGTATCGTCCGATCGACGAGCAACTATCGACCAACGAACTCGCCGTCCAGTACGTGCCCAAGACACAATCAGTGTACCTGGGCGACGAAACTAACGTTAGTGTCTCAATTGAGCAGACCGAACCGACCGTTTCACTGAGCGAGGTTAGTCGTGAGGTGTCGTACAACGATGAGGCAGCCGTCGCCGGAGAGTTGGCAGTCGATGGAACCCCTGTCGACGGGGTCACTCTTGCTGTGGTCCTCGAAGGGGAGCAGATCGGAACGACCACCGTCACGGATGGCGAGTTCAGCGGGATGGGAACGGTTCCAGCGTCCGTCCCCGATGGAGAGGCTGAACTAGGCGTCCGACTGCCGTTCGATGATCAGGCTCTCGCCGCGACGACCAATACAACGACCGTGACCGTCCGCGAGACCGAAAGCAAGCTCTCGATCGAAGGGGAGTCGACTGGCAATCAAGAGATCACGGTCAACGGGACGCTCAGCACTGTTGGTAGCGACGGGGTCGCAGGCGAGATCGTACAGATTCGAGTTGACGGAACTGTCGTTAGTACCGTCACAACCGAAGAGGGAGGGGCATTCGGTGAGACAGTTTCCGTTCCAGATTCGGTTAGCGGGAACGATGTGACGGTTACTGCAATCTACGAGGGGAGAGGATCCAATCTCGCACCAACGACCGCCGAGGTGGCTATCACAATCGGCGAGGCAGGAACGCAGCTGCCGACATCAATCATGCTCGCTGGCGGCTTCCTAGTGCTGATCATAGCCGGTCTTGGTCTCTGGTGGTACCGCCGTTCCGCAGCAGAGTCCCCATCGGGTAGCCAAGCAGGTGACCGACGGTCTACGGATGAGACAACCACCGCTGAGGAGTCGTCGGCTCCGTCGCCTGACACCGTCACACCATTGCTCGAACGAGCCCACGAGCAACTCACCAGCGGACGGCCTGATGACGCGGCACGAACGAGCTATGCAGCCGTTCGCCAAGCACTCGAGGCACAGATCGATAAACAGGGTGCGCTGACTCACTGGGAGTTCTACCGAACCTATCGCAGCGAAGATGCACCAGACGCCGAGTTGCTCCACGATATTACGCAAGGATACGAACACGCCGCGTTCGGCCGCGATAGTGTTTCGATAGACGAGGCGTCGGGTATTCTCGAGCGAGCGCGGCAGTTGTGTGGCAGCGATGGGTCGTCGAGCGATGGCGCACCTGCCGACGATTAACGAATCGGCTATAGCACCTTCTTTTCGGTTGCCGACCTTCTCGAGCGGCACTGTTGACGAAGACGCCGATCGCGAGGCTGGGCCTAGTACACGTTTTCGGGATCTCGATAGCTACAAACCACTAGCTCTGTGATACATTGGAGCGGATTTGTGTGCCGGTGCGGCGTTGTAGCCGACTTACTGAGTTGGT
>JGI12405J12835_1000406_pt1 | contig 14312 bp, 10 predicted proteins | sample A23P3SouthBayCA_FD_12835 | JGI IMG/M metagenome (IMG submission 12835)
CACGCGACGGCGGCGACGCTGTACTGCGTCGAGGCGATCCAGTCGGGCGTGACCACCTTCGTCGAGAACGACACCGAAGTCGTCTGGGACGACTGGTCGACCGTCGAGGCGAAACTCGACGTCTACGATCGGTCGGGGATCCGCAACGTCTACGGTGCCGGAATGTGCGACAAAGCTGCTGACCCCGAGTTCGCCGCGCTCGTCGCAGACCTCCAGGAGAGAGACAAGGGGGTCGACCACCCGCCGCTCGACACGTTCGTCGTCGACACCGATGTCGTCGTCGACGAGGTCGAGTCGTTGATCGAGACCTATCACGGGAGCGCCGGGGGACGCCAGTCGGTCTGGCCCGCACCGGTCGTCCTCGGATCGACCTCGAACGACCTCTTCCGTGAGGCCGCGCGGATCGCCGACGAATACGACGTGATGTCCACGGTCCACGTCGCCGAGGCCGAGGCCCAGGAGCAACGCTCCATCTCCAGCATCGAGTACCTCCGCAACCTCGACTACCTCGGTGAGCGGGCGCTACTGGGTCACTGCGTCCAGCTCTCGGAGCGCGACGTGCGGATCCTCGCCGAGACCGGCACCGCCGTCGCCCACAATTACATGGCGAACATGCGCCTGGCGACGGGCTACGCCCCAGTCGTCCAGATGCTCGACTGCGGCGTCACCGTCGGTCTCGGGACGGACAACTCCATTCTGAACGACACGGTCAATCCGTTGGGCGACCTGCGCGCCGCGGCCGCGGGCCACAAGGGGTATCACCGCGACCCGGGCGTGATCCCTGCGCAGCGCGCGTTCGACCTGGTCACCAGAGCAGGCGCTGCCGCTATCGGCCGCGCAGACGACCTAGGCTCGCTCGAACCGGGCAAGCAGGCCGATATCGCCGTCGTCGACCTCGACCACCCGCATCTCACCCCCTGTCCCGACCCGGTGGTCGCGCTCGTTTACAACGCTCAAGGCTTCGAAGTCGACACCCTGCTCTGTGCAGGTAACGTGGTTATGGCCGACCGTGAGATCCGGTCATTCGACGACCCACTCGCCGATATCCTTACGCGGGCGAGCGAAACTGCGACGGACATCGTCGAACGGACGGGATACGAATAAGCCGGGAAACGCTGCGCTCTGCCGCTGGAAACGGCTCTATCCGCAACTCCGGTCCGATATTCGCCGCTACTGTCTCTCCGTCGACGGTTGCTGCCGTCAGCTGTGTCGCCGCCGGTCAGGAGACACAGCAGATCACGACGACCAGCACAGCAGAGACTGCGCCAGGTTCGAGAGACTCGATGCTCGGTGGTGCGATTCGGATTGTAGTGATTAGTTACTCAGGCTGTACTGGCCAGCGTGGTCGGGGATCAGGTTTGTCGGACTCGTCTTCGCCCAAAGTCCCAGGTATTACCATCTCTTCTGTTTTTCTGATCTCTGTCATATTCAGCAATTCCCTTCCCTACCCGTGACACATGTTCTGCGCAGTGTACACGTAGTTACCATCAATGTGGGCGCCAACTCCAATTCTGCCATCATGGTCTGCAATGAGGGCTTTCTTATGTGACGACGAGTGCATGAGCGCCTTTAGAATCCACCGAGCCATCGTCTCGTCAGCATCGTCAGTCCTCGCCGTCTCCCAGTACTCACGACCTTCAATATACACACCAGCCTTCGCAATATTCTGAGTCATAGCACCACAATCGCTTTTTCGGTAGTCCATATCATCATAATACCATGCCCAGAACGGCTTCCCGCTCGGCGTACTATGTGAGAAGTAATTGTTATCCGCCATATGAGCAACCTGTGCTCGACCAGCACTCGCCAGTGGTCCGTCATTAGTAGTCCAAGACGACAGATTTAGTTTTTCATCCAGATTATACATGTCCAACTCTGCACTCGTAAGGTCACCCGTCCGAATATCGTTTATTTCTTCATACATCTCCTGCTCAATTTCTGCACTATCAATCGAGTCGCCGTACACAGCTTGGTCAGCAAGTTCTGTTGACGAACTTCCAGGGTCGTCCGGATGTTCGTCCAGCGACTCTGGTTCAGGCGGGGGTGTTGGCGTTGCAGTAGGCGTGGGTGTCGGCGTTGGCGTCGGCGTAAGCGTTGGAGTCGGCGTCGGTACTGGAGTAGGTGTTGCGGTTCGGGTCGGCGTAGTCGCCGGTGTAGGTGTTGGTGTATCGGTTAGAGTTGGCGTTGTAGTTGAACTGGAGGTCGCGGTCGCCGTCGGAGTTGACGTGAGTGTCGGCGTGGGAGTTATTGTATAAGTCGATGACGGCGTTGGATTTGAACGCGATGCTGTACTCGATCTGGAGGTAGCTGTGGGGTCAACTGTTGAGAGTTGAGTTGTGGTGTGAGTAGTTGAACTAGAGGGTGTTCGGGAGGTTGCAGTCCCCATAGTAGTCGTTTGCGGAGAGTCGCCTGTCGTCCCAGAATCTGTATCTGGCGTATTAGTTGCTGGCGAATCCGAAGAAGAAGAAAGCGCAGTTATGGTCACGAGAAAACTCGCAGCGGTTATCGCCACGACCGCAAGTATCGCGACTGCGATGACCTTGAGTTGTGCCTTAGCCTCAGGAGAAAGAGAACGATTCAGGCCGCCCATGTGGTGTCAGTTTATACAGATGTGAGTGATAAATATATGGCATGGATTACAGCATCTGGTACTGGTTCGAGATTGGGAACCGCCCTTTGATTTGTTGGGGCAACACGAAAATCGCAAGAAAGCGCCGAGATCGAAAATCCGGCGAATCGTATTGTTACTTCGCATGGTAGCGAGATGGGATGTAGCTACCAGAGGAAATCGCATGATTGCGGAAGGGAGGGATGCTCCGACAGGGATTCGAACCCTGGTCATTGCCGTGAGAGGGCAATATGATTGGCCGGACTACACCATCGGAGCGCATCTTGACGTAGCGAGGTTTCGGGTTTAACCATTGCGCTTTCGGTCGGATTCGAGACGGAGTGACACGCTCACTCGTCGTCGAACGGCGACCCTGCGGCCTCGGGTTCGTTCCCGCTCAGACTGATGATGTTCTCTCTACCGACACGGAGTTTGCTTATCTCCTCGTCCTCTTCCATCTCCGAAAGGAGCATGCTCACTTTCGACTTGGACCAGCCGGTCTCGTCGACGATCCGGGCCTGTTTCATTCGGCCGTCGTTGTCGTCGAGGATGTGGACGACCTCTTCGCGGTCGGTCAGCGCCTCGGGCTCCGACTCCGCGTGCCCCGACGGTTCGGCTTCCGCTTGCGGTGTCGGGTCGTCCGCCGCAACCGGTGACTCTGGTTCGCTCGCTGTCTCGACGGCAGTATCTTCACCTTCCGAGCGGGTCAACAGCGACGAGAAGTCCGCCCGCCAGACCGCGACGCCAGCGAGGCCGAGGACGAGCAAGGCGACGGCTGCCATCACCATCCCGCCGATGTCACCGGACGACTGGGCCAGCACAGCGGCCGCTCGTTCCCCGTCGACGCCCCCTGGTCCGGTCGTCGCCAAATCCCCGGCTCCCAGCCACAACAGCATCTATGACTAACATACCGAGGTCAGTATAAAAACGCTGTGAATACCCGATTCGTCGTCCGACTGATCGCATGACGGCTCCAGGATCGGCTCGTTCGTGTTCCTGACAGGGCCGTGGATACAGCGACGGTCGGGCGTGCGTGAGATCCGGATTCCACCGGTCCACCCAGCCTCCGACTGGTCTCTCTGGAGCCCAACCTATCCGTGTTGGCCGGCGGAGATCACCCGAGACCCGCGGTCGGAATGAGGGTCTGCGTGAACACCCCGGCCACGTCCAGGAGCGCGATGGTCAGAGTCGTGATGAGTATCGACGCCGAGGGCGGGTCGAAGTGGGTGTCGCCGTGCGCGTAGAACAACCGCTGTGCGAGTTCGCCCGCGAGGGCACCGTAGAGACCGAACCCACCAGCGACGAGGATGGCGACCGTCGGTTCGGCCTCGGGCAGAGCCAGTGCCGCGATAGCCGCCGGAAACGCCATGTGGTGCGTGATCGGAGCCCGTGAGACGTTCGCGACTGGCAACAGGAGCGCGACTGCGGCGATACCAAACGCCAGGGCGACACTCCCGGTCGCGACGGCGACGAAGCCACCGAAAATCCCGACTGCGAACCCGAGGACCGACACGTTCGTCCACCGGTACTGGTGGGGGAGCCACGGTTCGACGAGATATCGCCCACCCTGAGAGAACTGTCCGGGCCCCTCGCCGTCGGGAGCGGTCGTGCTGGGCCGACGGTCGCCGCGCTCGAAGGGCGACATATCGAGTAGCCCGGTCCCGAGTTTGCCTAGCAGTGGGTACCCGAAGACCGTCCGATGGAGCAGGGCGGAGAGGACGATACTGGCTGCGACCGGATCCCACGGGAGCGAGAACCTGACTGAGAGTTGCGCGAGCCAGTAGCCGATGACACCGAAGACGCCACCGACGAGAAGCACGTCGGGCCGAGAGCCGAGCGCGGTCGTCACGTGTTTGGCCTCGTGATAGCCGTAGCCGGTGTCGAGATACCCCTTCCGCGCGGCGAACGCCGCCGCGGCGACGCCACCGGCGAAGGCAACGTGCGGGCCGAGGACCGGTCCGTAGCCGATCAGCCCCGTCGCGTTGACGCCGAGCGTTCCGGCTGCGCCGCCGCCCGTCGCGGTCGCGTTGACGGTCGCGTTCTCGACGATCAGGTCGTTGCCACCGGGTCCGAGCGCGAGTCGTCCGATCTCTCCGGCGGTGATCACGAGGCCCGCGAGACCGTAGGCCGCGTAGCCGCCCAGCGCGGCCCCGAGGACGCCGCCAGCAAACGCGACGAGTAGCATCTCAGCCGCGAGCAGGCCCGAATCGACTACCATCGGACCGCCTCCGGTGCTGTGCAGGCGTCAGCGAGGACCCTCGCTCCGGTCGACATGAATAGGCGTGACTGACTCCGACCGGGTAGTTAGTAGTGACGGATAGGCGCGTCGTGTCCGGCGATAGAACTGCTCGCTCGCCTACGACCGGCGACGGGCCAGGACCAGCGAGACGAGGCCGGCGCCGAGGAGCGGGACCAACGTCGCCGGGTCGAGGCCGGCCCCGGACGGGTCCGCGATATCGGACCCGCTCGTGCTGTCGTCCGTGGACGTGTCTGACCCACTCGGAGTTGCCGTCGCGGTACCCGAGTCGGATGGCGTGGTCGTGCCGGTTGAGGAGTCACTCCCGTTGGAATCCGTTCCGGTGGTGTCCGTCTCGTTCGTCGACTCGGTCCCGTTAGGTGAGTCAGTGCCGTTCGGGTTGCTGACGTTGATATCCTGGGGCGGCGAGAGGACCTGCCTGTCGAGGCTCACCTCGGAGACGGAGTCGTTCTGTCCGATGACCTGGCCCTCGGTCACGTGGACGCTGTCGTTGTACTGGATGACGGCAGCGCTCTCGTTGAACTGTCTGTCCGTCTCGATGGTGTACGGCCCGGTCGCACGAACGCTGACGTTCGTGTAGCCGTTCTCGGGGCCGTACTCGTCGTAGCCCGTCGAGGAGTACGGCACCGTCATCTCGAACGCGCCGCTCTCGTCGGTTTCGGCCTGTTGCTGATAGGTGAACGTTCCGTTCGAGGACGGGACGCGCATCTCGACGGAGGCCGTCACCGTCGTGTTCGCGGGACCGTCGCCGCTGATAGTCGCGCCGCTGACGTGTTCGAAGGTCTTGACCCAGTTCGTCCTGCCCCCACCGGGCCGGATCGGTGTAGGTCGGTCGCTGCCCTGAACCAGCCGGTACTGTTCGAGTGCCGGCACGTCTCCAGTCGGGTACCGGCCGAACCCGCCGACCCTTGAGCTACGGTCGTTCTCGACGAACTGGCGCGCTTGCTGCATGCTGTCGAAGTTCCGGGTTCCGTTGATCACGGGAACCTGACCGCCCTGCGCGGAGCGGCGTGTCCAGTCCAGCACGACCGGCTGTGCCTCCCGGCGGCTCCCGTGGAAGCGGTAGAGGCGCACCATCGTCGTGTTGTAGTACGGCGCGTCCTGGAGGAAAAAGCGGTTGAGGCCGCCATTCCGCGTCTGGGAGAACCGCGAGGAGATGTAGTTCCCCACCGAGATGTTCCCGTCGGAGTAGAACTGGAACGGCGCCGTGTACTTCGAGAACGGACTCACCATCTTCCAGTCGACCATGACGTATCTGGTCTCGGTGTTGTTGCCCTCCGACATCCGCTCGAGGACGTCGTTGGCCTGTTCCTCGTCACCGGCCAGCAGGAAGTTCGCGGCCTGGTCCGCGCCCTGCTGGAACGGGTTGGCGTTCGGGACCCGCTCGCCCATGGTCGTTATCCAGTGGCCGTAGTCCCACCAGGAGAGGACGCCGTAGAACCCTTCCTCGTAGTCGAAGTCCTCGGTGCGTTCGAAGGTGCCGTAGTAGGGCATCTCGTTGCCCGCGCCCGCGAAGTTCCCTTCCTCGGGGGCGTTCTCGTCCATCCAGCTGAGGCTCTGGTCCCACGCGACGGGGTCGGCGCCCGGGCCGCCGCCGCTGGTCTCCATGTAGATGGCCGTCGGGTACACCAGCGGCGCGAAGACCACGAGCACGATAGAGAGGATAGTCAACAGCTGGTACGTTTCGATGTCGCCCTCGAACTCCAACACCTGGGCGAACTCCACGAACTCGCCGACGACGAAGCCGGTCATCACTGCGAACGTCATGCCGAGGTAGTAGTCGAAGCGCTGCTGGGTCAGCGTCGCCAGGAGCATGAAGACGGTCCAGACCGACAGGAGCGTCAGTTCGGCGCGGGGCTTGTCGAAGAGATGCCCGGCGAACACGTAACTGACGCCGACGAGCGCGATGAAGACGATGAACCGGTACCTGTCGTACAGCGCCTCGGGGTCGAGGGGCTGTGCCTCGCCGATGGTCGCCGCGGTGTTTGTCACTTCGAGGCCCACGACGCGCAGCGTCTGCTTGACGAAGAAGTCGAAGATGTCCGGGAGTACGACGGCGAATAGACTGGCGAGAACGGCCAGAATCCCGAGCACTGCGAGAGGGTACTGCGACTGCGTGAACCCGCGGGCGTCCCACTCACGGGCGAGCCACGCGAGGAACACACAGCCCGCAGCGACGGCGAACGCGAGGCCGGGCTGGACGAGGTTCAGGCTCGTCGCACTGATGCCGATTTCCTCGATAGATGCCAGCGTCAACACGCCCGTCGTCGACAGAGAGATGGCGCCAACGATGGCGACGTGTTCGGGGCTTTCCCCGTGAGCGTACTCCGAAGAGAGTTCGATCATGTAGTAGACGCCGAGGATACCGACGAGGAAGACACCCGGCGGCCAGGTCCAGACGTACATCGCGGTGGCGAACCCGGCGACGAGCGCCCAGCCGACCGGGCGCCGCACTGCTTCGGCGTCACGAGCCGTGAAGAGTTCCCAGACGGGCTTTTCGTCCTCGGCGACGGACACCGCGACCATCGTCGCGAGGATTGCCAGGGTCATGAACAGCGCCTCGGCAATCTGGTGGTCGTAGAAGCCCACGCTCCCGCGGGCCATGACCGTCGACCCCGCGAACGCAAGGACTGCCACGGCAACGATACCGCCCAGTCGGTTGGCGGCCCGCCTGCCGATCACGTACGCTGGAATGGCGATGGCGGTCCCGAAGATGGCAGGTGCGAACAGCGAGACCATCCGGATCGTGTGGTCGCTCGGGCTGCCGAGCCCGATGACGAGCGCGGCCGTCGCGACGATCTGGTCCATGACAGTCCCGAACTGGCTGGAGTGGGCGCCGTACGGGAAGTACGTCCAGGGGTCGAACGGGATAGTCTGGGGCCAGTTCTGGACCGTGTACTTCGTCGCGCGGTAGTGATACCACGGGTCGTTCCCGCTGAAGTAGACGGTCCCGTCTATCAGGAAGTTCTTCCAGTTTCTCGTTCGAGTCCACAGCATGAACCCGAGGAGGACGACCAGCGACGGGACGTGGTAGTACGCCCCCACGAGGTCGACGACGTCCCCGGGCTCATCGATGTCCTCGATTCTGCCCCGCCATTGACTCATTAGCCGATGACAGTCCCATCGCGCGCATAAGCCTTGTCATCTCGCGACTCCGAGGACCGCTCGCTGTCCGCACGGATCGGCCGCGAGACGCCCTCCTGTCGGGTTCGACCGGCGTTCGCGGCGCGCAGACGGAAAGCCTATGCCCGGCGCCTGTCGAGGGAGCGATATGCGCGTGTCGGTGGTGCTCTGTGCCCACACGATGGACCGCTACGATGCGGTCGTCGAGGCCGCCGAGAGCGTCCTCGCACAGACGTACGACGACGTCGAGTTGGTCTTCGTCAGCGACGGCGACCCGGCGGTCGCCGACCGGTTCGAGACCGATTTCGGCGACCAGAAAGACGTCGTCGTTCACCGCAACGACGAGAACCGCGGCTTGCTAATCAGCCGAAACAACGGCGCTGAAGTCGCGAACGGCGAGGTGGTCGCGTTCATCGACGACGACGCTGTCGCGGACCCGGAGTGGGTCGAGCGCCTCGTCACTGCCTACGATGACCACGACGCCATCGCCGCGGGCGGAAAGATGACTCCGATGTGGGTCGCCGGCAAGCCCGACTTTCTCCCCGAGGAGTTCTACTACCTGATCGGTGTCACCCACCGCGGGTTCGAGGGCGGCGCCGACGAACCCGGCGAAGTCCGCAACACGAACGGTTCGAACATCTCCTTTCGTCGCGAGGTGTTCCTCGACCTCGGCGGGTTCGAACCCGACATCGGCGGCCGGAAAGGCGACAACAATCTTCAGGGCGGTGAAACCGAACTCTGTGCACGTCTGCGCGACGAGTACGACACCGGCGTCTACTACGACCCCGACGCCGTCGTCGCCCACAAGGTCTTCGAGTACCGCACCGACCCGTACTGGCTTCTGGACCGGGCGTTCTGGCAAGGCTACTCCAAGCGCGGGATGGCGACGTTCGCGCCCGAATCGTCGGGCGAGGAGTGGTCGTTTCTGGGTCGATTGCTCGGCGAGTACGTCCCGACCAGACTGCGTGGACTCGTCTCCGACCCCGAGGCGGCGAAGGCGAAACAGCTCGTCTGGCTGTTCCTCTTGACTGGTGCAGTCGGTTTCGGCTATCTCTACGGCATCTACGAGTGGGGATAGATCGACACCGGGTCACCCCCGACACATCCGCCATGGTTAAGCGCTCGCCGGAGCGAGGAGCGACCAATGACCGACTCGTCGGACGCTCCGGGCGCGCCCGCGCTCCCGGACGTCTGCGTCGTCACGCATCCGCTCGCGGCCGCCGGCGAGAACGCGACCCGGAGCCTCCTCGATATCCTCGCCGCGGTCACTGGTGTCGCGCTCGTGACCGCGGACCTGCCCGCGGACTCGGCGATCCGTGACCGGCACGAACTCGTCGAGATTACGAGCGAGGGTGCCGGCGACTCCGTGCCTGTCGCGGCGGCGCGATTCCTCCTGAATCAGCTCCGGATGTGTCTCGTCCTCGCGCGCCGCGACGAGGAGGTGGTGCTGTTCTACGGCGCGACCTCGTATCTGCTCCCCATTCTGTTCGCCCGCCTGATCGGACGAACGGTGCTGGTCGAACCCCGCGGCGACGTGCCGCTGACACTCCGCATTCAGTGGGAGCGGGAACTCCCGGGGCCGGTCGCCCGGACGCTCGCGGGGCTCGTCCGGACACTCGAACGCGCTGGATTCGCCGCCGCGAACGGCGTCGTAACCTACACGCCCGCGATGGCCCGGCAACTGGACCTGGATCCCGACTCCTCAAGGGTCCATCCGTGGGGCGCCCGCTACGTACAGACCGACCGGTTCGCCGTGCAGACTCCCTTCGCGGACCGCGAGCGTCGGGTCGGCTTTCTGGGCCGACTCGACGAGGAAAAAAACGTCCGGGGACTCGCGGCCGTGGCGAAGCGACTCCCCGAGGACGTGGTGTTCACGTTCGTCGGCGACGGCGACCTCCGCGAGTGGCTGGAGACCGAACTCGCAGCGGAGATCGAGTCTGGGGCTGTGGAGATGCGCGGCTGGGTCGACCACGACGAGGTGCCCGCAGAACTCAACCGGCTCCGGCTGGTGGTACTCCCGTCGGAACCCACGGAGGGGCTTCCGACCTCGATCCTGGAGGCGCTGGCCTGCGGGACGCCGGTCTACGCGACGCCTGTCTCGGGCGTTCCGGACGTGGTCCGCGACGCCGAGACGGGGTTTCGCATGGACGACACGGACCCTGACGCGATCCTCGCGGACCTGGAGTCGATCCTGGAGCGCGAGGATCTGGCCGCGGTGAGTCGGAACGGGCGCGAACTGATCGAGGCCGAGTACAGCTTCGCGGCCGCGAAGCGACGGTATCGCGACATCCTGCTCGCGGCCGGATGAGTAGGGCGTCGACCCTCTTCAGGGCGTCCGGTTCGACGACGCGGTCACGTCGACACCAGGGCTTAAGAGGTGGAGGGGCTCGCCCGCGGGGTCGGTGAAGCCGTTCGTCTCGAAGACCTGGTTCTCCCGAAACTCGACGCTCGCCTCGTACAGCGGCCACCGCTCGTGGCGGATCTGCGCGTAGCGGAGGTCGCCGCTCGGCGACTCTGTATAATAGCGATAGCGCTCGGTGAGAAAGGCTTCGAGCGAGTCCGGGTCGGCGCGGAACTCCTCGCCAACGGACTCGTAGGTTGCGTCGAAGTCGTTTGGTCGCGCGCCGGGGTGCGTGCGACGATTGGTAAACCTGGCCGCGCCGTCCTCGACCGTCAGGTCGATGTCAGCGGCGTAGTAGGGCAGGTGGTGAAAGAGGCGCGCGCCGGCGACGCCGAGGAAGCCGTCGGCGTCGAGGCTGAAGAAGTAGACGCCCCGCTCGTCGCCGTGGGTCACGTACGTTCGGAGGTTGAGCTCCGGGAGCGGGAAGCCGAGACTCGTGGGCAATCCCTTCGGCCGGACGGAGACGTTCGTGAACGGGACGACCGACAGCCAGGCATCGCCGTCGTAGGTGTCGACTGCGAGCCGGTCCGGGAGGTGTGCGTCGACCACCTCGGGGTCGACCGGCCAGTTGGCGAACAGCACCGACCGCCAGCCCATCTCGACCGGGAGGTCCACCTTCTGGAGCATTCACTCGGTCCTACGGGTCGATCCGTCTTCAGGAGTCGGATCGAACCGGGAGATGTCCGTCGGGGTCGAGGACGCTCGGCAGGTCGCCGAGCGTCGAGATCCGAACGTCGGGCTCTCGGTACGGCGTTTCGTCGTCGTTTTCGACCCACACCGAGGTCATTCCGAACGCCTCGCCCATCAGGAGATCTTCGTTGTACTCGTCGCTGACGAAGGCGACCGGGTCGTCGCACTCGGGGAGACACTCGACGTATCCCTTCGGATGGGGCTTGGACCGCTGGATGTCCGAGGAGACGACGAGGTCGTCGAAACAGTCGAGAACGCGGTGTTCGGAAAGCACCGTCTCGACCCACGGCCGCGCCATGTTCGAAAAGAGGGTGAGGGTGTGGTCGTCGGCCAGTTCCCGGAGCACGTCGACGTGTTCGTCGGGAAACTCGGGGTCCAGCCAGGTCCGTTCGGCGTACTCGCGACACGCCTCAGGGGACGCCCCGGTGAGCGTCGACAGGAGGTCGACGTACCCTGCGGTGGTCTGGACGAAGCCATCCCGAAACGCGAAGTAGGCGATCCAGCCGGGATAGGGGTCGGTGTCGGCGTCGACGCCGAGGCGATGCGCCTGCTCGCGCTCGTCGCCGTGTTCGACGATGACGCCGCCGTAGTCGAGGACCAGATGCATCGGATGCGAGTGGACTTCGCCAGCAGTGTTCAATTTTAGGGATCTAAACGGGGATGCTCGTGGTCGCAGAGAGATAGTCGAGGACGTGGATCGCCTCGTTGACTGCTGTGGGTCAACGGATAGCTGACAGAGTGGAGCGCTTCGTTCCGCTAATTACCTCTCTCCCGGCAGACCGTACCGTGACCGCACCCGACCTTGAGAGATGGAAGCCCTCGACGCGCTCGCGGACGCTGAGCGGGATATCCCCGCTCTCCGCGCTGCCCGCGCGGACAGAGCCCGCTCAGCGACTGCACTGAACACGAGCGCGTCTTACGGGTCGCACTGCTCCCCGTTCGACTCCGAGGCTCTCACTCCGTTCGAGCCTCGCCTGTCTCGCCCTTCCAGTCCGCCAGAACCTGCACCACACCCGCCCCTCACAGAACCGCGGCCGCGGACAACCACATACCTCCCCAGCCGATTCGCTCGTTCGTTTCACTCACTCGCTCATCCCTCGCGCGGCTCCGTCGCGCCACAGAGGGCGCGACGGCGCGCGCCACCGCAGGTGCTCGATCGGTTCTACGAATCGAGACAGAGCGCCTCCAGCGCCGAAACTACGCTCACTCCATGTAACCGAGTTCCTTCAGCCGGTCGGCGACCTCCTCGTCGTCGCCGCCGCCGCCCGCGCGGTCGGGGTCGATCGGGTCCTGGGTCCCCACGTCGGGCGCCTCGCGGAAGATATCGAGGACGTCGCCGTCCACGTCGGTCGGCGTGTCGACGCCGAAACTCGCGAGGATGGTGGGCGTGATGTCGCGGATGTCGATCTCGCCGATATCGCCTTGCGCCTCGTAGTCCGGGCCGTTCGCGACGAAGATGCCGGTGGGGGTGTTTTCGGCGGCCCAGCGGTCGGGTTTGGTCCGGACGACGCGGCGGCCCATGCCGTCGTTGACGTGGACGCCAGGGCGCTGGTCGACGACCACGTCCGGCCCGATGTCGACGTACGGGCCGTCGTAGACCTCTTCTGCTCTGTGGACGCCGGTAAACAGCGGATCGCCGTTCTCGTCAGTCACGGCTTCGAGGTCGGCGATCAGGTCCTCGCGGACCGACTCCACGTCGAAGGCGGGGTTGACGTAGATCGGTCCTTGCCCGCTGGCGAGCGCTTTCGTCTCGCTCGGGACGACGAGTTCCATCTTCCGCTCGCGCTTGGCGCCGGCGCTCTGCGGGACGAGTTCCTGAACCCGTTCGGGGACGGTCTTCGCGAGGACGTCGACGAGACCGAGCCGCTTGGCCACGTCGAGGGCCCGCTCGCGGGTGAGTCCGACCGTCTGGAGGTAGTCGTCGACGCCGGTCTCGCGGGTGAGGTAGCCGTTGCGCGCGAGCCATTCGTTGACGTAGAACTCCGTCGTCGTGGGAGCGGCGCCGTGGTCGGACATGACGACCACGTTGGTGTCTTCGAGGTCGTCGAGTTCGCCGAGCCACTCGTCGACGAGTTGCCACGCGCGCTTGGTGGGTTCGTCGTCCCAGAAGAAGTGATGCAGGACGTTCAGATAGAAGAGGGTCACGTGGACGAACTCCAGGTCTTCTTCGACGAACAGGTCGCGGGCGACTTCGAGACGGAGTTCGAGCAGGTGGAGGATCTCCTCGACTTCGGCGCCGCGCTCCTCGTTGGAGGACAGCAGCGGGTCGGGGTGGACGCTGTAGTCGTAGCGCTCGCGGAGTTCGTCCTCGAAGTCGGCAGGACTGGTGAATCCGGTGTCGAGCGAGCGGTACTCACCTTCGACGGCGTCGGGGCCGCCGGAGACGACGTACCCGTCTAGGTCGCGGGGCGGGTACATCGACGGCATGTTGACGACGCCGGTGCGGTAGCCGTCGGCGTTGAGGTAGTCCCAGAGCTCTGCCGTGTCGTAGTCTCGGCCCGACATGATGTCGATCGTCTCGTTCGCGAGGTCGATGCGCTCCCACCAGAAGACGCTGTGTTTACCGGGGTTTTTCCCGGAGGAGTAGCACTTCCAGTTCGGGTACGTGACCGGCGGGAGACAGCTCCGGCTGGTGGCGTAGGTGCCGGTCTCGCGAAGCGCCGCGAGGTTGGGGAGGAGTCCTTCGTCGATCCACTGCTCGGTCAGCAGCCAGCTGCCGCCGTCGAGCCCGACCACGAACGTCCGCGTCATGGATCGAACCCCGCGAGGCCCGCTGAAATACGTTACGCTCGCCCGGCTGTCCCAGACTCATCTCCTCCTGCCCACCACACGCGAACGAGCCGCTCATCGCCGGTCGACCGAACCGCGGGATAAATTATCACGAGAAAAAATTGGCGTCTGGGGCTCCGCAGACACTCATCCAGACAGACACGGAATAACGTGTTTTGAGTTCCCGAATTGGGGAAGAAAGTCCGGATTTCGATCCTTGTATTCGGATGGCGACCACCGGGAATCGAAATATCGAAGCTGATTCCAGTGAACCGTCTCCTCCGTTCAAGACGGGTTGGTGTGAACGACAGAGTGGAATGGCACAGATGAAGAGAGTCATACGCAGGAGCGGCGTCGCGGTTCTGGCGGGCTGTCTGGCGAGCACGGTCGCCGTCGGGCCGGCGCTGGGGGCGCCGGCCGGACAGTCGAGCAGTCCGGACCTGTTCTTCGCGACGAGCGAGATC
>JGI12405J12835_1000414_pt1 | contig 14165 bp, 9 predicted proteins | sample A23P3SouthBayCA_FD_12835 | JGI IMG/M metagenome (IMG submission 12835)
CTACCACTGGGGGCTGATTCCGTTCTGGGCGGATGAACCCGAGGAGGGCATCATCAACGCTCGCTCCGAGACTGCCGACGAGAAACGCGTCTTCGAGCGGACGTGGGAATCACGTCCCTGCCTCGTCCCCTCGTCAGGGTTCTACGAATGGAAATCGCGGAACGGCGGGTCGAAGCAGCCCTACCGGATTTACAGGGAGGACGACCCCGCATTCGCGATGGCCGGGCTCTGGGACGTCTGGGAGGGCGACGACGAGACGATCTCGTGCGTCACGATTCTCACGACGGAGCCGAACGACCTGATGAACTCAATCCACGACCGGATGCCGGTCGTCCTCCCGCAGGACGCGGAATCTGACTGGCTCGCCGCAGATCCGGACACCCGCAAGGAACTGTGCCAGCCGTACCCGAAGGACGATCTGGACGCCTACGAAATCTCGACGCGGGTCAACAACCCCGGCAACGACGATCCCCAGGTCATCGAGCCGCTGGACCACGAGCAATCGGGCCTCGGCGAGTTCAGTTCCTGATAGCTGACGGGCTTACGGTCACTGCATCGGCGACGCAGCTGCTGAATCGACGAGCGAGTACTCTCGGTCCCGACTCGTCCCTTCCGCCTCGAGGAGGTTGTACTGCTCCATTTTCGAGAGGTACGTGCGGATAGTCCGCTTCGTCCGCGGATCATCGACGTCCTCGGAATAGCGCTCGTGAATTTCGCTCGGCCCGACCGGGCCGTGCTCGCGAACGATGTCGTAGACGACGCGCTGGTGCGGCGTGAGCGAGTCGAGGCTCTTCTGCTTGATCTGAGCCCGAGCATCCTCGGCGGCGTCCAGGAGAATATCGTCGGTGATGCGCTCGTGGTTCTCGCGATCGGCCTTGCCGGCGGCCGTTCGGAGGATGCCGATTGCGAGGCGGGCGTCGCCGGCGGCCGCGTCGGCGATCCGGTAGAGCTGGTCGTCGGTGATGACGTCCTCGTCGAGCCCCCACTTCGCCCGCGCACTCAGAATATCGTACAGCTGCTCGTCGTGGTACTTGTCCATCCGGACGTGTTCGCTGGAGCGCAGGCGGCTCACGAGGCGGTCGTCGACGCGGCTGAACAGCTCCTCTTCCTTGTTCGCGATGCAGATGATCGCGAACTGCGGGAGGCTGTGGAGGTCGTAGATGACGCTGGGGTCCTCCAGTTGGTCGACCTCGTCGAGGATGACGACGGTTCGCGGGCCGTCGTGCTGCTGGAGCCGGTCGACGAGTTCGTCGTGGGGCGTCGACTGCCGGTGAATGTCGATGGTGGCGCCGAGGTCGTCGAGGATCTGGTAGAGGGTGCGGAATCGGGTGTAGTTGCGCCAGCAGTTGACGTAGGTGGTCTCAACATCGAGGACTTCTTCCCGGAGCCGTTCGGTGACGAACTGCGAGATGCAGGTCTTGCCGGCGCCGCTGGGCCCGGTGACGATAGCGGTGTCAGCGGGTTTCCCATTCGTGATGGGTTCGAGGACGCTGGAAAGGTGGTTGACTTCGGCGTCGCGATGCTCAACTTCTCGAGGTACGAACCCGGCGCGGAGAACGCGAGCATCGCGGATCATCTTTCTCTGACAGACTAATTTCGGGTCAGGTTACAAAAGCCTGACCGGGTTGTTTCCGGAAACGCCTCAATTTATCCTATTCTGCCCATGGAAATCCACACGCTGTAACGTGATTCGTTTTGTGGAAACTCCGTTTTTCCGGGAACTTCCGGAATTGGCTCACGGTTGGGATCGTGTGACACCGGGATTCTGCCAGCCATCGGCGTCGTGTTCCTCCTAAGATATGAGGTATACACCTTTGTCAGCACGGCTTTGGCAGTTCAGATCGTCCATCAAATTGTTCCACCGCTCTTCGATTGTGTCGCCTGGTTGCTCGTGGAGTGACTTATCGAGATCGTCGATTAGTCGCTTCTGGAGTCTCTGGTCACGGTCGCTTCCGTGCTCTCCAAAGACATCCTCATATTCCTTCTCCACGAAGCAATCGAACGAGGTTTGTGATCCGAAGGGCGCGATCCTCGCTGACCTCAAACTCCTCTTCGAGTCGCATACACATTCTGCCTGCCCAATCGGATGCTCCCATACTCATCCTCTCTTGTCGTTAGTATTATAGAATTTTCCGAGTCGAGACTTAGAAGCAATCCGGACAGTCCCAAACGAATCCCCGACTCCGACGTCGGTCACTCTTTGGCATCTGAAGCGATCCACAGAGTCCGCATGTTTTGAATTCTGACTCTGGAATCACTTCTACGAGCTCTTCCTTCCAGGTTCTGATTTCAGCCTTCTTGATGTTGTTTCGTTCGTTCTCTACCTTGGAGCTGTTCCTGTTGAACTCCCATTCCCGATTTTCATTGCGACGCCATTCGGCCAATATTCGGAGAAGCTCATCTTGGCCATCCACACTGTTGAGCTTTCCACGGCAGTCTTTCACGACATCGCGTCGGATTTTCGGTTCGACCTTGTCCCAGACTGCGGGTGTACTTCCATCTCCTTTATGGCGCTCTTCCTGTTGCTTTTGTTTCTTCTCTAATTCTTCAATTCGGGCATCAAGAGATTCTCGTAATGGGCCGAGATCGGGGATACTCATATGTAGATACCTCGACTGGAACACTATAAATTTCTCAGCCAATCACTGCTGTTCCAGTCCTTTCCGGAACGACCACCTATTACACTTTCACCTTGGTTAGCGTGGCTTTTTGGAACCACAGCAAAGTACTAGATATATGGACGACAAGAGCAAGAATCAGCTCGGCGGTGGGGCGATCGGCGGTGCCCTTGGGGCAGCAGCCGGCGGTCCCGCTGGTGCAGTCGTCGGAGCGACAGTTGGTGGGTGGCTGTTCGGTCGGGAGAGCGACCACAACGATACCCTACGCAAGACGTATTCGGCAGTCAAGGAGGCGACGAGTGACGACGCGCATCTGTACGTCTCTCATATCGATCCCGACGGAGCCGCATCGACGAGTCCTCAGGGCGTAATCGACGGAGTCGACGGGGAACCCGATATCATCTTGATTGATTCCACGAGCGCGAACTTGATTGTCGAGGTGGAGACGATGGAGGCTATCGCCGAAAACGGGAGTCACGCACTGAACCAGCTTCAGGACTACCGGACGTCGGGATTCAAACGGGTTCTTGTTGTCCCTGAAGAGGAGATTGACGCTGCAATCGAGTGGGTAGAAGTACACGAAGAACAAGGTGCCTTGGAGGGATCACTCACCGTCGCGTCTCCCGAGCGGATCGCAAATGTCCTCTAATCTCCCGAGCTACGACGACCTGGTGCGGTTCTCAATGAATTCCTGCGCCCATTGATTGAGGAACTCCACCGTCTCTGACCGGTCCTCAACTGAGCCACCGTCCGTAAGCTGGACGAGCGACGTGTCCGCAGCATCTTCTTCGGCCCACCCAGTCACAATCCACGGCTTCTCAGTGGTTCCGACTATTTCTCCGTCAGAATTCGTAGTACAGGCGGTTTGGGTGAGATTCAACCGATCCGACGTTTCGACGAGCGTCGCTGCTAACCAGTTGAATAACGGACTCCCAGGAGCGAGGAATCGGAGTGAGGGGTACTCGTCAGCCGTCTCGGGGTCGAAGGTTACACCGATTCCTTGGTGCTGATTTGCGATGCTCGCTGCGAGTGTATCCTCACTTTCCTCCGCTGTGATGGGAGCGTCTCCTGGATGCTGAAGGCAGTAGATGAATTCTGCGTCTTCCGGTTCAGTGAGGTCGAATTCGAAATCCAGCTGCGACAGTAGATCAAACTGAATCCCTGCCTCGGTGAGCGTTTCGTTCTCTAAGAAGACTCCCTTGGCGGCGTCGACGGTAAAGACGGGGTCTCGGTTTTCACTCGGGTTCCCAACCTTTCCGAGATCAGGATGGGAATAGGTTTCCCAAGCGTCCAGACGCGCTTCCTGGATAACCTGTTCACGTAGTGGTCGGTCGCTGTCGACCTCTGCGAGTGAATCCTTGAGATCTACTGGATCGTCCTCACCTTGCTGTTCCTCGATATCTTGGTCGATATCTCGTTCGAGTTCTTCATACTCCTCGCTGTCCGTCTTCGCCCCTTCGACCATCGTCGCCTCACGAATCTTCGACCCAACACTGGACAGAATCGGTTGCATATCGCCAACGACGTACTCGAATAGACCGATTCGATCGTCCAGTCGATCATAGATATCTGACTCGACGGTGTCCTCGTAGCTGTAGTTGAGGATGTAGACGTCGTCGTATTCCTGCCCGATGCGGTCGATACGACCGATTCGCTGTTCCACTCGCATCGGATTCCACGGGAGGTCATAGTTGATCATCGCACCGCATTCCTGCAGGTTCAATCCCTCACTCGCCGAGTCGGTACACACGAGAATATCCACCTCTCCGTCGTTATCAGAGAATTCTCGCTTGACACGCTCCTTCCCCACGTTCCGCCAGGCATCCGCCTCTTCATCGTACATCTCCCCGCCGTCACCCGAGTAACAGGCGATATTCTCGCCGTACTTCCACCGGAGCTGCTGGCGGACGAAGTGCATCGTGTCTTTGTACTGCGTGAAGACGATGATTCGACTCCGGCCCTTCCGGTCAAGCATGTCGAGGTCCTCGTACAGCTGATCCATCTTCGGGTCGTCATCGACCTGCTTGACCTCCTGGATGAACGACTCCAGTTCCTCGATCTCCTCCTTGAGAAGATTGATCCCCTCGTCAGTAAGACTCGGTGCGAGTTCGGTGAGATCGACGTTCAGCACGTCCTCGCCCGCGTCTTCCAACTCGGCGATCTCATCTTCACTGTATTCGCTAAGTGCGTCTAGGGCTGCCTGCCGATTCTCGTCTTGGTCGTCTCGAATACGTTTTCGGCGTTCGAGCACCTTCCGCTGCGTTCGAAGTTTCTCTAACCGGGTAGAGAGACTCTGTGAAATCGCGTATACACTGCTAGTGAGCCGCTGGCGATACGTGGTCATCACGAACCCGATGGCACGCGCTTCCGTCTCACTAGACTGTTGAGCCTTCTTGTAGAAGGTCCGGGTGTATTCGTCGATTCGATCATACACTCGGCGGGTTTGCTCGTTGAGTTCGATCCGTCGCCGCTCCGGTTTTCTGGTCGGGACCGTTTCCTCGAGTAGCCCTGCTTTGCGATATTTCCTGAGGGTATCCCGGGTATTCCGGTGGATGCAGGCATCAACCGGCGTCGCCCACGTGAACACGTCCTGGAGTACGTTCCAGCCGTCTTCACTGAGCTCATCGAGCGCATCAAGCCGGTCACTCCGGGAGGAGATAATCATCTCCTCACTCAGCACCGATTCTGGATACAGCAACCGCTTGAGCTTCGTGTCCTCGTCAGCTCCGAACGGGTCGATTTGCTCGTCGATAGCTGCGTCAACCTTCCGCCGATAGCCATCGTACTGCCGTCCATATCCCCGTGCGAGATTGCAGGCCGCGAGGAGCCGCTGCTTCGCAACGCCACGACCCTGATCCTCTACTCCGAGTTCGTTGACGAGCCCCTCGAGGACGATGTCCGCGTATTCGATCGACGAATCGAAGCGGTCCTGGAACGTGCCTTCGAGTGTCGCTTGCGATGGCTCAGTTGACGTCGAGCGAGACGACAGGTCTGCTCCCCCTTCGAGAACAGTTGAAAGCGCTTGACGTGTCTCGAAGAACTCGACAAACCGGTCCCGATCGTCCCAGGCCTCCGGTATATCGAGGAGTGTCAGGAGATCGTAGAGCTCGCGATGGTGGAGCTGCATCGGCGTCGCGGTGAGCAGGTAATAGCAGTGGGTATGATCGCGGAGCCGCTCAAGGAAGTTGTAGAAGTTGCTCCCACGACGAGCGTTGTGTGACTCGTCGACGACGACTGCGTCCCAGACACCTTCTCTTCCGTCCGTACTGCGCCCACGACAGCTTGCTGGGATGTCGTTCCGCGTTCGGACAGTCCCTTCGTCTGCAGGAGCGACTTGGTCCCATCGGCCCGTGAGCCGGGCCGTGTGCCAGGACATGATGATGACGGTCGGGGTTGGGGCGTCTTTTTGAGTGTGTGCGAACCGCCACAGCGGGCTGTTTGTCCACGCTTCGTCTCGTCGATCTGCGTCGATATCTAGATCGCTGGCGTCGGGAATCGAATGCTCTTCTCCGAACGGGTCGATGAAGACGTAATCGTAGTCGCTCCCGCGGTCGTACCGGTAGGCGTTGATGTTGAACTTCTCCCAGAGCTCTTCTTGCCACTGGACGGCGAGGCTGGCGGGTGTGAGAACGAGTGAGTTCTCAAGTTCGCCGGTCAGACCGAGTCTGGAGAGTGTGAGGCCGACCTCGATAGTTTTCCCGAGACCGACCTCGTCGCAAAGGAGGTAGGAGTTCGGATACGTGTTGACTGCCGTATCGGAGACAACTCGCTGGTGTGGCCACGGATCGATCGTGCTCGCTTCCTCGGCGAGTTGGAGGCCACCGGGGGCTTGTGCTCCGTCGGCTAGGATCCGCCCTTTGTCGCCGTCGGTCGGGGCCTCTGGTTCGCGGAGTTTCTCGACGATTTGGGAGACTTCGACGTCGTTGTCGGGGGCTTTCCAGTCGATGAGCTCCTCTTTCAGGGCCTCTGGAAGATCGTAGACGTCGACGTAGGCGTGCTCGTCTTGCCACAGCTGCTTAAACGACTCTCGGTCGCCTTCGACGTAGGGGGCTTGACCGTCGTCCCACGAGCGGTGGACTTTGAACCGCTCGTAGTTCCGCGTCCAGCCACCGGCCGTCTCGTTGATGCTCCCTTCGAACGAGATCCGGTTCTCTTCCTCATCTCGGAAGATGCCTACTTTGGGGTGGAAGATACCCCACTCTCCGCGGCTGGGGACCGCGATCTTGAGATCGAGTCGATCCTCCCGAAGGAGCCAGGCGAGCAGCTGGAGCTGCTGATCGAGCGTGTCGTCATCCAAGCCAGTCAGGTTCTCGTCGAGGTCGTCGGCGAGGGCTTCCAGCACAGGCCGATCCTTCGGCTGAAGCTGTGCGCCGACGATGAGTCGCATTCGGCCGTCGTTTTCGACGAGTGCCTCGATTCCGTTCGCAGCAGCAGCGAGAGAACCGCTATCGAAGTAGCCTGCAATCCGGTCGTACTGGATGCTCCGTTCGAGCGCCGGGACGTAGAACTCCTTGATTAGATGAGCTGCGTCGTTGCTGGGCTGGCTTTCGTAGATAGACTGCCAGTCGTAGTCACGGAGGGACCTAGCCATCTGATATTGACGTATGCCTGCTCCACAACATAAAGAGTGGGTACATTTTGATAAAGCAGCACAGAATTTTTGCGGTGCCGCTTGGAGGTGTGTTTCATGCAAACTGGGAAGAAGCCCTTCAAAAACCTCGTTCCCGGTCGTGACTTGTTCTACGTGCCGAAATACCAGCGAAACTACTCGTGGGATGAGAAGCAACGCCGCGAGCTCTGGGAGGACCTCCTCGAATCCCTCGACAAGACGCACTACATCGGAACGTTCCTGATCGAGGATTCGGACGAATCAGATGACGGGCTCTACGATGAAGTTGGAATCATCGACGGACAGCAGCGGCTCACGACACTCCTGATTTTACTCTTCGAGCTACAGGAACAGCTCTACGCTCACGGAAGGGAGGAGTACGCAGTCGACATCCTGGATAACTACCTCGTTGCTTCTGACCAGCAGCGACTTCGTCTCCAGGAGGACGACGATGCGAAATTCTTCAAGAAATACATCCTCGAGGACGTCATCGACACGGAAAAATCGACACAGAGCTCGAACCCCGAGGCAGAGTACACACTCGACACCCCCTCGAAACGCCGGCTGGCGAATACGAAGTCGTTCTTCCGTGAGAAACTGGAGGAGGCACCGCCGGAAAACACCGATTACGAGGACCCGGTGGAGTTCTACACCGACCTCTATTCGACGATTCAGAACCTCGATCTCCTCGCGTACGTCGTCGAATCGCGGGCCGAAGCCGCGCGGATCTTCCAGACCGTCAACGACCGTGGGAAGGGTCTCACTGACCTCGAAATCACAAAGAGCTATCTGATGCACCGGCTCGCGCTGGTCACCGATGACGGACCTCGTGACGGGGAGGACGACGAGGAACAGCGGACTGAGGGCCTCATCAACATCGTCCAAGAGAACTTCGGCGAGATCTACTCGAACATCGAGCAGATCACCGACACCGATGTCGGGAGCGGCCTCGACGAAGACCAAATCCAGCGGTATCACTTCATCTTCTGGGATGCGAACTGGACGACGAGCTACGATAAACGGTACTATCAGAATCACCTCGAGCAGGTCAAGAAGGCGTTCGCCACGGACAACGGTGACCTCGCCGAGGAGATTATCGACTATACGAACGATCTGAAGCGATCCTTCCAGCGGCTTCGGGAACTGGTTACGTTGGACGGAATCGACAGTACCCTTATCGAGACTCGGCTGGAGAATCTCTATGCAGTAGGTCGTCTCGGGAATTTCTACCCCCTTCTCATCACCGCCTACGACCAGTACACCCGCGACCTCATTTCGGAATCGGACTTCGTCCGTCTCCTCAAGAAGATCGAGACGTTCATCGTTCGAACGTATCTGATCGAGCAGAAAGCCGCTGATACGGGGCGAACAAGAGCCTATCCCCTGGCCCGGCAGCTCTACTACAACGAACCGGGCAAGCAGGCAGACGACATCAGTCCGAGTTCCGTCGACGACGTCATCGACAAGCTTGCTGACCACGTCCACAACTACTGTGACGATGAAACCCTGATGGACACGCTCTACGACGCCGACGTCTATTCCTACTACAGCGATTCCAACCGGAAGAACGAGCTTCGATACCTGCTCTACGCGTATGAGCTCTCGCTAGAACGCGAACGGGAGAACATCCCCTTCGAGGTGCAGAAGGTCGTTGACAACGAGGACGACCGTTTCACGATCGAGCACGTCTGGCCTCAGACCGTTTCGGACGAGTTCCCCGAGCACCTCCACGAGACCATCAACGAGAACAGCGACCGGCTGGGCAATTTGGCGCTGATGACTATCGAGGATAACGCCGGGAATCAGAACGACCCCTTCGAGAAGAAGAAAGCTGCCTTCGATGAGTCCAAGTTCCGGATGCTCAACGAGATCTTCGAGAATGACGAATGGACGCTTGACCATATTGAGGATCGGGAGACACGAATACTCAACGTAATCAAGAGTCGATGGCCTGATACGGTTGCCCAAGAGGCGGACTCAGAAGTTCCGACTGCCGAGGATGATTGAAACCCAATAGGGATCACGCCGGTTCAACCACTTATATAAACAAACACGACGGCATTCTTCTTATGCAAATAGAAATCTTCACCGAAGACTCTGGGACTACTGCGGAGGAAGCCAGTGTTGAGCAGGTTGAGAACTTCTTCCGAGGGGGTTTTCTCCCCATCAAGGACTTATCAACCGAACTATCATCATACGGGGATGTATCGATTCACATCCTCTCAGAGGAATATGGCTATCTCCAGGGCTCTGATTCCACTAGAGAACTAAAACCTACTGGCGGAGATGGTACTGAACCTGCTAGCGATTTTTCAGAAGCGCTGTCTGAAGCTTCACAGACCGCTGATGTGATAGTTATTCTCCTAACGAAGTCGGTGTTTAAGGAGACAGTGACAGAGCAGTGGGAAGCCTTGGTCTCTAATACAAAACCAAACACCATCTGGTGCATTGGTGCTTCCCGCAGTGCGCTTTCATCTGTAGATATTGAAAAGCTGCGATCAGAAATTGATGATGTCATCGTCTATCAGCGAGTTGGTGTAGCCCGAATTTCAACCGAATACAAAGACGAATTAATTGAGGCGATTGATCAAGCCTCGGATGAGTAGATCGAGTTTTCTGACTTAGAAGTCCTTCAGACTGCCCTGGACTTCCTCTTCTTCGTCATCTTTGAAGATATCCGCATCCAGTTCGAGATCGAGAAGGTCACCCGTTTCACCGGCAGCTAGGTCACGAGCGATATTCCAGTCATTATGATCGTGCGGGAGTACCCGTAGTAGCGCCTCGAGAGTTGCTTTGAATGCTGGATCAGACCCGCAGTTACGGTCATTCATCCAGTTCCAGGCTTCGGTTGCTCCCTTGACGTCGTAGATATGCATAGCCGCGTGGACTTTGTCGAGAGCTGTCGAGAATGACAGAGCATCTGGGTCCACAGGTTTTCGGCCGGAGCGATTATCCCGATCTTTGTTTACGTCTTGGACCCGATCTCCGTGAGGTCGGAGGAGGACGTCTCCACTTTTCTTACGCCACATCCGATTCGTTTTCTTGAGTGCGTCAAGATCTTCTCCTACTCCGATCGCAAGACGTCGCGCCTCGTCGTAAGGGAAGCGTTGAGCTTCGAAAACCAACCAAGAAAGAATATACCACTCGGATTTTGGATCGATGTCTCTGACACCCTCATTGAGATATTTATCAATGAAGAAGTCGCGAACTGCAGCTCGAGCTTCGTCAAGAGCAGTTTGGGGTGCAACCTCGTTCCCTTCGTCGTCGACGACGGGATAATTCTTAGTGAATACTTCCAGTGTTGGGCCGAAGGAGGCCAAGATAACGTCTACTTTTGCGAACTCGACTTCACTACTGTCGAGTTCCTTAGCCCGCTCGCGAGCCACTTTCCGCGTTTGATCTTGGATACTGCTCCAGAGAGTGAACTCCTCTTCATCGGACGTACGCTTCTCGCTGGAGAGCAGGATTGTGCTCTCCGCAGCATTCATGCCCGCTTGATGTAGGCTGTTAGGATTCTCTGTGCTAACTGGATGAGTAGCTGTCACTACAAAACCGGACTCAATCAAAGCCGTTGTTAGGGTATCCCACGCTTCCGTCTTCTTGTGAGTGAACATCAAGGTGAACACTCCATTATTATCTAGAACCCTATTCAACTCATCAAATATATGAGTCATCTTGGACTCATAGTCGTTCTTCGCCATTTCCGCCTTTGATTGGCCCTCTCCAGCTATATCCTCGAATTTGGATGGATTCGCAACTGCTTCGCTCTCTTTGTCTGTCAAACTACTGGTGAAGAAGTTCGGATATACATCACCTAGATATTTCTCCAACCATACATAGAAGAAATCGGATAATTCAGCATACATAACGTTGTCATAGTAGGGGGGATCGAGAACGACTGCTTCGATTTCTTCATCCTCTAAAGGTAATGATCCAGCATCACCTTGGAAGATACGCGTTTCTGAATTGCTGTGTCCCGACAATTCTCTGAGTTCTTCGTAGACCTCTACTATGGAGTCAAGTACCCATTCATAGCCTAGGCCCCCTGCGGTCAAATTACTCTCAGCGAACGACCATTTGAAGGAGAAATCGTGTCTATCGAATGTATTTCGGATTTTAGGCCGACTTGGATCCCAGCTGGCGAGTCGGTTGTTATAGTCCACAGCTTTGTCAGCAGCCAGTGCCAGAAAAGTCATGATTGCTTCTGCCGACTCTGCTTCGTACTCCTCGCGAATCTCCTCTTTGACCTCCTCGAAGGCCTCTAGATAGGTATAGTGAACGAGCAGCTGGCGAGGATGATACATCTCCCTCCATTTTGTGATGCCATATCGCTGGGGTTCACTTGTCTTGTTACCTTCTGGTAGCTCTTTGTCTAAGAGGGTCGCTAATTCAGGCGAATCATTTACTGCCTGTTCTGCTTTATTGATAAATTCTAGGTCCTTCTCGGATGGAGCTCTAATTGCTCGTTCGTCTGCTGACCCTTTTGCAGATCTCTCAGTATATTTGATACGCACCGCGAAGGGCTGCATCCCCATTTCTTTCTCTTGTGCCTGCCGTTTAACCTCATCACCATCTACAACTACATTGCATCTCGGACATTCTCCCTTTCCGTAGGAAACTGTTCCATCTGATGGGTTATAATCGGAAACCGAACTGGTATCCACAACCTCAAATTGAACACGATCATTCTCGTCATCAACGCGGGGCTTTACTGCAGTATCTTCATCTTTGTCAACCCACCAATTCGGGGAGAGAGGAATCGTTAGTCCACAGTCAGGACAATCTACTGTGTGAGCCCATAGGTATTCTAACGGGATTTCATCTTCTTCAACCGGGAAGTAATCCTCAAGTTCGTTCCGGGCCCTTCTATTAATCTTTTCACCCCACTTCCGTATATCTTCTGAGAGATCACCGTTGACGCGAGGGTGTTCAAGAACGGCTTTGAGGATAACAGAAGCTACCGGATTCAGTTCGTTCGCAACTGTGGGGAGTTCATATCTAATACTCTCAAACGGAATAGATCCACCTCCTGCAGTCGCATCCAGAACGGTTGGGAGTTCTCCTCCCCAAGCGGATTTTATTTTGTTATGGAGATTCTCCATTTCCTCTCCCTCTGGTAGATTTTTGTACGCCTTTCGATAGCCGTAATGTTCGTAGACAAACCCATCGCGTTGATCTTCTGTTCTACTCTTCTGACGCACATGCTCAGCAATGGAAATACTGCGATTCTTGTTATTCGGGTTAATTCCCATCCATCGTAGAAGCTGGTCCTCGTCTGTATCCTCTGGAAGAACAGACGCAAGAATAGCCAACCTTGTAGCTGGGGTGGGTCTGCGTGCAAACCAGACGTGAATATAGTTCTGCGGTGGAAGATCGGAATAATTCAATCGCTCTCTTTTTGTTTCGATACCGGCTGCACGAATCGGAAGCCGCCCTTGGATTTTGAGCTTTGAACGATTCTCTGAGCTTGCATCGACGTCTTGGGGTGATTCTCGTGACATTATTAGAGATGATTTGTTAGGAGGGTTCGAAGGGCTTTCTCACCGCTGGGGCTATTCGGTGAACGACACTTGGCGTGCCAGTAGTAGCACTCTTCTAAACTCATCCGTGCAACGCCACGGGTGAGTGCTCGCATCCGATCGACTCGCTGTAACGGTTTGATTCCGATGAACCCGAGTGAGAGCCGAACTCCTGGCTCTTCGGGAATGAGGACGGTTGCAGATCCGGTCCCGGTTATCAACGCGGGATCAATATGTGTGTCTCTGAGAGCTTCATCGAAGAGTTGGAGGAGACACCGAAGGCGGGAACCGGCGAGTCGCCGCACTTTCATAGCGACCCAGTCATCCCACGTCCAATCCTCTGCACCCTCTACGTTTTCATCAATCACTTCGTGGAAGGGGTGCGCTTTCGACGACTGTTGCCGGCGCCGTTCCAATCGACGCTGGCGTGCGTCAGCCTGCTCAGTCGGGAGCAACTCGTAGAGTGTGATTGTCGCTTCGTTCCCTGTCTCGTCGCGAACGAGAGCGAACGTAGGACGTCCACCGTAGACGCTACTTCCAAGGGCGAAGGTCTCTGCCCGTTCCTCGTCTCGTTGGATGCTCATGAGTCGTCACCTTCGATGTTCGTCGGTCCGCCGGCCTGCGCTCTGACGGTGATGTTCGTCCCGTCGAGTTCGTCACCGAGCTGGGCGAGCACGTCGTCTTCGTCGCCGTCGATGGCCTCCGGTTCGTCCATCTGGAACTTAAAGCTCAGCTTGACCTTCTGATTACCACCTGCCCGGTCGCTAAAGCCTTCGGGACTCTGATTCAGCGTGGTGAAGGCATCGAGCGGCCCGGTGAAGTTAGCGTTGAAGGTTGCCTCACCGTTGCCCATCTCCGCACGGCTCTTGTAGTCGAGATCCACGGTAATGGACTCATTTCGGGACTTGACGGGCGATCGTTGCGCGACGAAGGATCCGTGCTTGAACGGCTGATCACCTTCGATCTGGACGATGAGTGAGTCGATTCCCGCCGTCGCTTCACCGCCGGCTTGGGAGACGGCGTGCCCCCGAATTTCGCTGAAGGCCCGCTTCGCGCTCATCGACCCGGTGGATTTGTTCCACGTCCCACCGGGACCCGTTTTGCATTCCTCGCAGAGGACGGGCTCGTCGGCTTTCGTCCTGCCTTCGACTTCTTCTCCGCAGTCGTCACACTCGGCGGGTTTGTTCCGACATTCCTCACACAGCTTGTGGGTACTCTGGGGTGGGAGGTCCTTACCGCAGTTTGCACATTCCGTCAGCTCTGGCGGACGAATTTCGTCGGCGTGCTGATCGAGGAGGTCCTCGATACTCCCGAAGAGCTCGTACTCGTCGCCGATCTTGACCTGCGAATCCGTAATCGAGGTCGTGACGTCCGGCGACTCTGGGAGCGGCGCGTCGTGTTGCCAATTGTCTGGCTGGG
>JGI12405J12835_1000417_pt1 | contig 14076 bp, 13 predicted proteins | sample A23P3SouthBayCA_FD_12835 | JGI IMG/M metagenome (IMG submission 12835)
GTATGTGTTTAGCCCGAGCTGATTTCGGTACTGTCTCGTAGGAAGCGTTCAACGGACGCGACATGAACAGGCAGCAGACATCGGATACGACTCTCAGGGATGGGCTCCGCTGCGGAGCCCATCCCGTTGCCTCTGCTGTCATAACTGGTTGGTGGAGTCTGTGAACGCAGACGATTTCACCAAAGAAGAGCTATTTTCTCGGTTGCTTCAGCTTGAGCAGCGGGTCGAAGAACTTGAGCAAGAAAACAAGCGGAAGGACAAGAAGATCGATCAGTTGCAAGAGCAACTTGACCAGAAGGACGAGCGGATAGAAGAACTCGAAACACGTCTTCGCAAATACGAAAATCCGCATACGCCGCCCAGTAAGCGACGGTCGGGGACTGACGAGTCCCCGACCTCGCAGGACGACGAAGACGAGAATGTTCGAACCGACGGCGGCACTCCTGGACGGAAGGACGGCCATGATCCAGAGTGGCGTGTAACAGCTGGTCCCGACAAAGAGATCGAAGTTACCCGTGACTGTTGTCCCGAATGTGGCGAACACTTCGACGAGTCGGTGGGCGTCAGCCCCCGACTTGTCGAGGAGGTTCCTGATCCGCAGCCTCCTGAAGTCACCCAGTACAATCGCCACTGCTACCAGTGCGACTCTTGTGGAACAGAAACTGTTGCTAAACACCCCGACTGCCCCGATGAGGGGCAGTTCGGGGTGAACGTCATCTCCCAAGCAGCACTTTCTCGGTACGATCACCGCCTTCCCTACCGGAAAATCGCTGATCGCTTCGAGCAACTGCACGGGTTAGAACTCTCAGGCGCGTCCGCATGGCACGCGACCGAGCGCGCTGCGCGCGCCGGTCGCTGCGAATACGAACAGATTCGAAGACAGATTCAGCAAGCAGAGATCGTTCACGTCGACGAAACTGGTATCAAACGCGAGGGTGAGCAAGCATGGATCTGGACGTTTCGGACGGGAGAGCACACGCTGTACGCCGTAAGAGAGAGTCGTGGGAGCGATGTCCCCGCGGAAGTCCTCGGCGAGGACTTCGCGGGAACGGTCATCTGCGATGGGTGGACGGCGTATCCAGCGTTCACAAGTAATCTTCAGCGGTGCTGGGCACATCTTCTCCGGGAAGCCGAGGACGTTGCTAGTGACCACGAGGAGGCAGAGCCGGTTCACCGGTATCTCAAACAGATGTTCGTCGGTCTCCAGTCGTGGCTGGAGACCGACCCGAGTCCTCGTGAGAGAGCACAGATGCACCGATCATGCCAAAACGGGCTTAGATCGCTCGTTGAGCGGTCAGTAACCGACGAGGCAGTGGCAACACTACTCGGGAAGATCGAAGGAGGGATCGACCACTGGCTCACCTTCGTCGGTGAGCCAGAGGTCTCCCAGACGAACAATGCAGCTGAGAACGCACTTCGTGAACCAGTCGTTCTCCGGAAAATCATCGGGACACTTCGTAACGATCGAGGTATGTTCGTTCACGAGACGATCTTGTCCCTGCTGGCGACATGGCGCCAGCAGGGACGCAATCCATACGAAGAACTTCGTCGAGTCGTCAACAACAATGAGATGCTCTCACGGGATCACGCTGTGCCGGCTGTCGGGACTTCGGGGTAAACTCATACCCTAAATCGAAGCTCGCCATCAACTGCATAGATCTACAGTTTGCTTAAAAAGTATATAACAAGAGGCCCCAGATTCTACCCCACTACCTTATTTCCGACCAAATAATGATGCAGAAGATGATACAACAACAGTTAACAGCAATGACTGTCTCTATCAATGTAATCCGCTAAAAAATCGGATAGGGTGTTTCCACCACCCTATTACAGCGACAATACCAATGTCAGATTCAATCCCAACGGACATTAATCTGTCTGATGATGACGAGATTTGTGACGTAGTCAAAACGCTCATTGAAACTGTTGAGCAGCAACATAAGCAGATCAATGAGCAGCAGCAGCAGAAGATTGATTCACTGTATGAAGATCATGTCCCGATCGCCTTGGTAAAGAAAGTCCTGCTCGAGTACGGTGTCCCTGCAAAGAAGGTGGAGAGTTTCGTCAATACAATTGAAGAAGTTGACGATCAGTGGGGCGATGACAATGTGTGAGTGTCAATGCTCACAGCGTGTTGAGCAGTTAGAACAGCGTGTTCAGGAGTTAGAAGGGTTGGTGAAAGAGCAGCAGTCTGATTCTACGCAAGATGAAACTGATGACCTTCAGGAGATAGTCAGTGATCTACAAAGTCAAGTGGATACTCTCGAGGAAGATCGGGATAGAGCAGCCAGAGAAAGGGCTGACACCAACAGACGTCTCACAGCAGTAGAAGAAGACGTTTCTCAGGATTCCCCTGAGACAGAGGAAACCACTACCCAAGAAGCAGAAACCGCGCTCGAGGATGTTATCCAGCTACCAGAGGAAGTCGTCGAGGATAATCTCACAGCTAACCAGGAACGCGCGAGATTCGTAGCTAAGGACATTCTTGATTACTCGAGGAGTGTTCCCGCCGGCTACACGATCAAGTCCTCACAGCTCCGCAAAGTCCTCACAGCAAAAGAGGATAGCCCCGCACATACAGAGACGGTAAGCAGGGTGATTGAGAGGTTAGACGACCTCGGGAAAGACGATGTCCAGGTACGTGAGACGCGTAGTGGAGAAAGAGCAGTAGTGTTCACAGAGGAGATCGTCAAGCGGATCGTTGTCTATCGAAACCAGAATCACAGTGTTGTGGCTGGGGGAAAGGTATCAGGATGATCTAAACTGTGATTGACGCCAATCCACCAAGATAGGATAAACACAAAACCACGGTATTAGTCCGTCTTAGTAGTTACAACTGGGGAAGAGGGGTACTTTATTTAGAAGTAGTTTAGTTGTGTATAACTCTCTCAAAGGTTTCTCTCTCTGCCCCGATCACAACGATGTGATTGGAGTGTTCTCATCACCAGTCGCGAGATTCTAAGACGAAACTGAAGGCCGATTCGGAGAGGCCGGTCACGTCTAGAGCGTCGTCGACTTTCTCGCGGTCGACGGCCATGATCCGATTGCTGAGGGATACCCGCCTCCTCGAGCACACCTATGACCTCGTCGTCGTCCTTCAGCGAGCGATTGCGTCGGCTCGTCCGCTGGACCGACCTGTACTGGCCGTGGACCGGCTGGTCATGGTGGAGTCGACCGAGCAGTACCTCACGGGCGACCTGACGGAGGTCGCCAGCGTTGCGCTGGACGTCCGACAGCAGTGTATACGAGGCACAGGAGGTCAAGAAGCTGATCGAGAAGATCAGGAACGGGTTAGGGCACTGGCTAACGTTCGTTACAGAGCCAGACGTCGATTCAACGAATAATCGCGCAGAGCGCGCTCTGCGCGAGCAAGTTGTGCTGCGGAAGATGTTCCGGACCCTCCGCTCAGCCGAGGGGGTCCAGATTCACGAGACGATCACGACCATGCTGGCCACGTGGAAACGGCGAAGACTAGATCCGCCCGAACAGCTCCAGTCTATCCTCAGTGGAGAAAAACTCAGCTCAGGGTGAGAGGCATCACCGAGTAGTGAATTATAGTCGCACTATCTAATTACCTGAAAACCGCACGGGGGCGGAAGAAAACTCAGGTCCCTACCCATGAGGTCGCCCGCCCCTCGAGCGGAACATGACATGCATCCATATCCTATCAGGACGCACAGTGTGGGTCTCCCCACAGAGGGTAAAATTACTATAACTGAATTAGTCTTTCGGTGCTGTCTCTTGTTTGGGTTTTGTTTCACGCACACGTATTAACACGATCTTTATCTCAGAAATGTATAGTTACACAAGACTTATGCCGAGCCCGTAATGAGGACTATATACCCCTATCCGGAGGCTGCTCGGTGAAGTGTAATCGCAATCTCGAGATGTGTTGTCGGTCGAATGCAGTCACCTCCATGATCGTGCGCAAACTAACCCGAACTAAAACACAATAATAAATGACAGACGAAAAATCATATCGCGACAAGGGACGTGCAGTGTTCTTCGCCGCGATGATGGTGCTTTCCGTTGTCGCAATGTCCGCAGCGTTTGCGGGCGGCGCAGCGGCACGGAACGCAACCGACCCAGGCGACTACGACGGACCGCGTTACAACGAGTCCAGTGATGCACCGAATTCGAGCTACGTCTACGAGAATGACGTTCTCTTCCAAGGGGAAGAGGACATCAAACTCTCCGAGGACTTCGAGGGCGGCCTGAATAAGATTCAGGACGGAACTGCAACAGGTGTTAGCCTCGAGCTTCCGATCCCGGAGGACCAGGAGACTGGTGTCTACGGTGACGGTGGCGGTTCCGGCCCCGGTACGACAGTTGACGTCCGCACCCCGCGTGTCAGTGAGGTCGAGATCTTCCGCGGCGAAGGAGGTCCCGACATTGCTGACTCGAGTGTTTCGACCGATGGTGCCACTGAGCTCGTCGTTTCGCCGACCTTCAACTTCGAAGAGGCTGAGCGAGCTGAACTCACCATCAAGGACGAGAGTGGCTCCGACATCACGGACGCTGTCACTAAAGGCGACACGGATAAGTTCTCCTCGGATGACGATACGATCGTTGTCAACCTCGAGGATGAGGATGCTGGTTCCTACACCTTCACAGTTGAGGGTGAAGAGAACCTTGACTTCGGCGACGCCTCCAACTCCGTGACGGTGGACCTGAGCACCGACACTGACCTCGGTGTTGAGGTTAACTCGGACAGCGCTGTCCGCGGTGACAACCTCGAGTACACCTTGACGGGTGGCAGTGACGAAGACCGTCACTACGTCAGCATCGACGGCACTGACTTCCGCACGGGAATCACTGCCGAGCAGGCTTCAGACATCTTCCGTAACGTCGACGACACTGAAAATACTGGTATCTACTCCAGTGAAGTTGAGAATGATGAGGATAACAACTATGACGGTACTAACGCTGCTGACATTCAGCAGTACGTCGACAACAACGATGTCACGCTGAGTGAGGTCGTTGACTACGCTTGGGCTGACCTCGAGATGGACGGCACGACGGCCGTCGGCTCGATCGAGACTCAGTACCTCGATGACTCCTCGGTTGACCTTCACGTCTATGACAACGAAGGTGAGAATGGCGACGTTAACCCAGAGGATGACGAGCCATCGGCGATTTCGGACGCCTCTGAAACGGATGACATCTCCTTCGACGTCACCGAAGGTGAAGTGACGATCGACAGCCCTGACGACGCCTACGTTATTGGCTCCGAAGTCGATGTCAACGGTACTGCCGAGGGCGCGGACAACGTCGCATTCTACGTCCGTGACAACGGCGACTGGGAACTCATCGAAGACGGAATCAACGTTGACTCCGACGACACCTTCGAAGAAGAGGACTACGTTCTCTCTGAGGAGGACGATTCGGGCATCCTGAACATGCCTGGTACCTACCGATTCGGTGTCATTAGTCAAACTGACGCTGAGGATGTCTGGGAAGACGACAATTCGATTACCACGTCGGACTTCAACCAGGGCTCCAGCGCCAGCATGTCGCTGCGCGTGACTGAAGGTAGTCTGTCCGCTGACTTCGGCACCATCAACGGTGAGGTCAGCTCCGACGTTGACGAAAACATTGATATCTCCGGTACCGCACAGGGTGAAGACGAAGTCGTCGTTGCCTTTGTCGACGAGCGCGGTAACACGGAAGCATATTCCTACACGGTCGATAGCTCTGACAACACCTTCGACGAGGAAGACATCTCGATCGGTAGCCTTTCGCAGGGAACCGTCTCCGCACACGTTCTCACCGACGGACGAGACAACACGTGGGGCGACGACACCCTGCTTGAGGATGGTGAAACTCTCGAAGGCTGGATCAACGAACTTGGCGAAAACACGGCCCTAACCGGCGAACAGGTCCGTGACCGCCTTGCTTCCAACACTGTTGATGAGACGGCAAGCGACGACCGTATGGTCTCGGAAACCTTCCGGTACACTGACGCCTCGACTACGATCGAGTCGATCTATCCCGAAGGAAGTGAAGCCAGCGGCATCAACTCTGTTGCAGTCGACCAGAACGTGGTCGTTGAAGGAGAGACCAACCTCAAGCCAGACGACAACTCGATCACGGTTGAGGTCTTCAACGAAAATGACGAGTCGGAGACCATCACCAGCACGGATGAGTGGGAAACTGAAAATGGTCAGTGGAATGTGACCATCTCCACAGAAGACCTCGACCTCGGCACCTACACGGTCGAGTCTGACGATGGTGAAACCACCGACCGTGCTCAGCTCGAGATCACCGAGGAAGTCGAAGACGAGCAGCCTGACGAAGGTAACGAGACCGACTCCGGCAGCTCCGACGACTCCGGTAGCTCCGACGACTCCGGTAGCTCCGACGACTCCGGTAGCTCCGACGACTCCGGTAGCTCCGACGACTCCGGCAGCTCCGACGACTCCGGTAGCTCCGACGACTCCGGTAGCTCCGACGACTCCGGTAGCTCCAGCGACGGCACGCCCGGCTTCGGTGTTGGCGTCGCTCTCGTCGCCCTCCTCGGCGCTGCGCTGGTTGCACTCCGCCGCAACAACTAAGCGCTGACAACTAACTACCGGGCACTCGCCCGGCCTTTGCCGCATCCTTCCTTTCTTTCGACGTGCTACTCAGATAGTAACAACATTATCACTAGAGAGGTAGCTGTGGTAAAACACGAGCTGAGAGACGTCGCCTGAGGGGTGTCGGAAAGCATTTCACTCGTTCGGTGGAGGATATAGTGCCGACTTATCAAACAAGTCGTCACCGAACAATCGAAGATACCCCCTGAGACGGCCCGATGATCCGATCACGCACCACCGTTTCTGATGCCCGGCAAATATATAGTGCAAGGTTGTTCTAGAAGACGCTATGCGACTAGAGGCGACTGCAAAGCAGGACGAATACAAGGTCTGGATGACCGATGCTGAACTCAACGAACTTCGACGAGCGGCTGCGAACCATCGCGACGATCTCATCATCCAGCTGGGCGGCTACGTCGGCCTCCGAGCCTTCGAAATTCCGCAAATTCGGCCGGAGCACGTGAAACGGACACCCGACGGCGATCACTACCGTCTCCGAGTGCCAGAGGGAAAGGACACAACCGGGAATGGGGGAAAGCCTCGTGATGCCTACCTCCCGGCCGACGTCGAGGGCGACATCCATCGCTACCAGACTGCCGAAGATATATCGTCAGACGATTTATTGATCGATCTCACCGAGCGGGGTGTCCGCGATGTCGTGAAGCGCACCGCCGAGCGTGCGGCCGCCGAAACCGGCGACGACGACTACCAGTACGTGAGTTCCCACGACCTCCGGCGACGCTTCGCCCAGCGTCTTCTCGTCGACCGGCAGATGAATCCCCGCGTCGTGATGGCCGTCGGTGGCTGGGACTCCTTCCAGGCCATCGAACCCTACCTCAACGCGCCAACGGCCGACGTCGTCAATGACGCCTTCGAGGAGGCCGGGCTCGCATGACCGAGGACGATATCGATCCCGAGAATCCGTGACCGGCGGGCCACTACCCACACGGTTCAGAGATCAATTGAGAGGCTAGCACGCGACTGATAGAGTCTCAGAGGGGCACACCCCTCATTTCATCATAACTCACGTGGTGGAGGCTTCCATTTGATCAGAACCGAGACTGTCTCGTTGTTATCGGGATCTCGTCGGCCGTTTCTGAGAGACTATAATCGGCATTAGCACACACGTCGAGGAGTTCGTGGGCATCGATATTACCAAGATCAAATGTGAAGTATGTCCCACCGCGCACACCACCCGAATTTTCGTATGCAGAAACCATATTGTAGGTATTAAGGGACGTTAGTTTATCATGGATGGACCTGGCTGTTAGCTCTTCATAACCAACATTATCGATGATCCATCGGTAGACAGGATATACTTCTTTTGTCTTTGCTGGAGTTTTGTCCTGGACTTCAAGCGACGCTACAGCCAGAACTGTGGCTCTCTCCTGTGTTGTTAATCCATCTAGACCATCACGAATGAGCTCGTGCTCGAGCCGATCTTTCGCTTTCTCCAGATGATCGGTGGTTACACTATCGGCATCCCTGTTTGACGCCAGCTCACCTGCAGTATAGAGGAGTTTAATCGCTTGTCGTGCAGCACCTTCATCCTGAGCGGAATAGGCAGCACAAAGTGGAATTACGTCTTCATCCACTACACCATCCTGGAATGCGATCTCCTTCCTCTGCTTCAGAATAGTTTGAAGCTCAGTCGCGTCGTATGGATTGAATCGAACGTCAACTTCACCGAGAGTTCCCTTCACCTTCGGAGATAGTTTTTCTCGGAAGTTGAAATCGTTCGAAATACCGACAACTGATACTTCTGTGTTCTCGAGACGTCCGTTCGAAGGAGCTCGAGGCAGATCATAAAGAAGATCGTCATCGGTACCGAGGTTGTCGATCTCGTCTAGAACGATAACAGCGTACCCACCTATATCGTCGAGAGCATTGAACATCCGATACGTTAGATCGTCATACGAGTGTCCTTTCGGTGGTGAATGAGTGTCCTCCTCGAGTTCTGTGAGAATCTTACCCACTGCCTGGTAGGACGTGTTACTCCCCTGGAGGGTGGATTTGATCACTGTGAGTTTTTTATCGATTGTCTGAAAGGTATTGTCCAGTTCTCGTAGGACGTACTCGATAGCCACTGTCTTCCCTTGTCCAGACTTCCCATAAAGGAAGACATTTCTTGGACGTTTATCACTACGAACAGAGCGCTTAAACGCCATAGAGATCTGCTCGAGTTCTTCTTCTCGCTCCGGGAGTTCACCCGGAACCCACTCATCCATCAATGCTTCTTCCTTGTCGAAGATGTTTGATGATACGTCGAACAGATCCATAGTACAGTAATCTGACTCATACAACATAAAATCCCCACTTCATCATTTTCATCATAGTTGTGGGGCTTATATAAGACACACACCCCTCGTTTCATCATAACCATGAGAATGGCGTGGGTGGGATGAATCATAGATGTAATTTGTCGTGATCTTTTTCGGCTGAATCTGTGCCACCCCTACCTCATCATTTTCATCATAGTTGTGAGACTTATATAAGACACACACCCCTCGTTTCATCATAACCATGAGAATGGCGTGGGTAGGATGAATCATAGATGTAATTTGTCGTGAGCTTTTTCGGCTGAATCTGTGCCACCCCCACTTCATCATTTTCATCATAGTTGTGAGACTTATATAAGACACACACCCCTCGTTTCATCATAACCATGAGAATGGCATGGGTGGGATGAATCATAGATGTAATTTGTCGTGAGCTTTTTCGGCTGAATCTGTGCCACCCCCACTTCATCATTTTCATCATGGTTGTGAGACTTATATAAGACACACACTCCTCGTTTCATCATAACTCGAGTAGAGGCAGGGAGGGGTCTTAGCGCCTCAATTCAGATAATAAAACCCCACTTCCGGATCTTCCGGAACCGCCAGTACTTATATAACACACACCCCTCATTTCCGCATCTTTTGCTCGAGATTGAATGGGATAGTGAGGCTCGAAGTGCTGGAGATAGTTGCACCATCACTTCCGGAACTTCCGCAAGGTTCACTTATAAATGACACACCCCCTGTTTCATCATAACTCACGCAAAGCTGGCTCCAACGAAAATCATGATCTATAACTACCATGATGAGATCGAAATGAATTCGATCTCATCTGGGCCCGGTTCCTGAACCGGGCCCTTCCCTTTGGGGCTTCGCCCCTCGTCCTTCGGGCTCTTCCCCTGGGGGGAAGAGCCCTCTGGGCCGAAGGGGACTTCGCCCCTTCATCTGACGTAGTTTAGCTAATGGACTATTTTCTTTATAGATACTTATAGTTAACTCTCCAGAAGGAATCCTTCTTCTACTGGTCTCTCTCGATCAGAGGATCAGGTTGTCCGGAAAACTCCTTCCCCGTGGTTCGTCGTCGCTGAATCCAATCTCTCTGGCATGGCAGATGATCGTCTACTCTGGTACTCCTTCACTGCACTCTGCTTCAACCCTCTGTATGAGATCTTTCATACTGGGAACATCGTCTGTCGTTAGATTATCCACATCGACTTCAAGTCGGAAAATCTCTACATCTCTATTTCACACGACTGATTTCAGTACGGTTCCAGAATGATATCAAAATGAAATTGAGTGTAGGGTATCTTTATTAGTGTCGATGAAAATCACTTTGATATCAGTCTGCTATCGGACTAGTTTGAGAGTGATACCATATGGGACGAATCAGGGAGATTGCTGAAGCAACTGATCGCGAACTCGAGGAGTACCTAGATCACCTCGGATGGGACGACAACCCATTCACTTATCCTGCAACGATCGACGAGTATGTGCTTCCATCGCACGAGGACATCGCGGATATCGCTAGCCACATCCGGAACTACACTGGCCCGATCCTCGTCCACTCCAGATATTCTGGTGTAGGAAAGACGACGCTTCTTCGAATGCTGCTCACAGAGTTTGAGGGAGATTACCAAACTGTCCAAATCGGAGAGCACAACGTCACACCCTACGAACTCGTTGCGATCGTCGCTGACGAAGTTGGAGTAGGGAAGTCATCGTCGACGAAGTTAACCGAACAGAAGATCCGCCAGGCGGATCTAGACAAACCTATTTTAATCGGAATCGATGAGTTCGGACTCAACGATCCAGATACTCTCCACGTGATCCAGTTCCTCAACGACCTCGAGGACTACCACGTCATCCTCACTGGAATGAGTTCGCAGTGGGAAGCAATTGGAGGGCTTGGAAGTGAAGGTAAAGCGTTCCAGCGCCGTGTTTCGTATAAACTCCAGCTCGAGCCCTTCGATCGAGAACAGACAACCGAGCTCGTCCAACGACGGATTGGTGGTGTCTCTGACGACTCTGTGACTGACGATATTGGCCCATTCACTGAAGACGCTCTCGATACAATCCACGAGAGGGCAGATGGTGTCCCAGCCGTTGTGACGTCAGTCTGCGCCGAGCTAGTCGGCCTCGCAGCGTACCAGTACTCCGAGGGGATGGGTGCGGAGATTGATGACGATCTCGCCAGGTACGTTGACTACCCAGATCCAGAAGTAGAGTGAAACCGATCTGCTATTAGAGTGAAATTGAATCAGAATCAATTCGAAACTAACTTGAAACCAGAATGAAATTGAAGTGATATCACTATGGGACGTCGCAAAATCACTGAAGAAGCGGAACAGAAATCGAAGGAAGAAACAGAAGAAGATGGGACAGGAGTGGAAATAGAGGAGCCTGAGTCGTCACCTGATCGGAAGCAGTTCCCCCAACGGATGCCAGAGCCGTTAGTCGAAGATCTCGACCAGTGGGCAGAGAGACGCGGTATGAGTCGAAACAGTGCTGTCAACTTCATCGTCCGAGAGTATCTTGACGATGAATGATCTGAGGGTGCAGGAGAAAGGGGCTTAGAACCTGTCCCGCTTCGAATTGATAAACCACTTGAAGGAGTCAAGCGGCAGAAGAGCACTCGTAGCAGCACCGTTAGCTTGTTCAGTTGGTAAACTTGTAGATTAATAATATATTACCCACTCATACATTACTAAGTTTGTGAGGTACTGATGATGGATACCACTGTATTGGAGAGTCCAGTTGCGACATGGATTAAAGACCTTAATCCGAAGCAACTGCCGACAGTTGCGAGGAATGCGACTCCTCTCAAAACCCGCGTCTTTGGCGTGGTGAGATGGGAGCTGTCGGGCCGTGGTGGAGCGGCCGCCCCTCACGGATGCACCGAGCGTTCGGGTATTAATTCCAGACGACTCGTCACGGGAAGTCCGAGGGGAATTACATTCGCCTGCGACCGCACGGCCCGTTTCGGGACGTGCGGTCAAAACGGTGAAGCCGAGGGGCTTGCCCCCGCGGTACTTCACGCTACAAATCAATCTGGGAGCATCACTGACACAGTTGCCCTACTGCTGTTGCACAAAACAGATACTGGTGTAACCGAGGGTGATTCCCATGGCGCGTGATCGAGAAATAACGTTCTACAGTGACGAGCAGACCTTACGCGAGATCGACGAGCTGGCAGACGAGCAGGGAACCACTCGTTCAACACTCGTCTTCGAACTCGTTCGCGAAGGGCTTCGTCGAGAACGCGAGGGTGCGGTCTCTGCTGAAACGCGAGCGGCTGAACGGCTGCAAGACCTTCTCGATGACGGTCTCACAGATATGGAGGACACGGCCCAACAGATGCAGGATCTCAACGCGAAGACTGGCGTCTATGCTGTGGCTGCGTTCGAACTCGTGAAGCAGGATCACGGTGAGGCGGCGATTCGTGAGGCTTTGCAAACGGGCGCGCAGCGACTCCGTGATGACGACATCGACGATCTCGCTAGCGACGAGGATGACGATCAGGCCACACCCTCGGACGACGGCGATGACCAGGACACTGGCGGACTCGATTTCGAAGCACTCCGTGAGGGCAACCAATGACGACAGTCATCGACTCTGATTTCAAGCGGCGAGATACAGAGGCGTTGATGGAATACATCGAACATGAGGAGGAGAATTTGCGAGACCGGACGGGCCACGAAATGGATGCGAGCGACCGACAACATTTGCTCGACCGCTCGGAAGAACATGGGATGAGTCGACATCTCATTATCTCCCCCGAGAATGCGGAACAACTCGATACCAAGGGAATCGGGCGCGCGACACGCCGAACCATCCGTGAAACCATCGGCAGTCGCGAGGGCGTTGACTGGGCGTATGCCGTCCATCGCGATGGTGGTGACCGTCCGCACGCGCATGTGGTCGCGACGGGACGGGCTGACCAGCCTGGCGACCCGCTCTGGATTGACAGGGATGATCTCGACCAGATTCGTGACCGAGCACACGAACATTCCATCGAGCAAGAGCAGGGTGTTGAACACGCACTCGACGAGGCCCTCGATGAGTCACTCAGCCAAGAGCAAGAGCAGGCTCAGGGGCAAGAGCCAGATCGAGGACAGCAACACGACCGTGGCCAGGGCCACAGCCGATGAATCTGCAAACCTGATTCCAGTACTACGTCGGCCAGCGTGGTTCATTGCGGGGTGGCTGCTCGTACTTGTCATCTGGCTGTTCTACAAGCTGAGTAGGGCGAGTACCTCGGGGCTTGACCCCGAGGCATTCGTCTTTAGCTAAGACTGATAGTAATATCCAAGACATATACTCTAATATATCAATTCCCAAACCACCGCATAGTTCTGACATTCTACCGCACTTAGATTCCAGCGCACTCTGGTACTTTTACTGAAAGTGCCAGCAGACTTTTAGCCTGCCCTTGCGGTGAGACACACCTGTTTTTCGTTAAACAGCGCCCGGCCCGACCCTCCACCCACCCAGAGCGCGTACGCAGCCAGTCGGGCGCGCAGTGGGCCAGCCGATTCGTACGTCACTCATCGGTCGACGCGAAACGTCGCTGCTCGATGTCGACAACTCACGAGAAATTGGTGTACGTCATCGAACTGCCCCTACCACTGCTCGCAACCGTCGAGGATCGCGACCGAGTAGCGAATGATCAGTGCAGGTGACAGAGTGAGCGGGGAAGCATTCACTCAGCTTCTCACAACAGCTATAATTGCATACAGCAGCATGTCATAGAATTCTTCTCGGACGCTTTGAAGTGATCCAAGTGATTGAACAGACGACACAATCACCATGATACGAACCGCTGCTCAAGCGACGAGAGGACACCACCGGCTACGACGAGGTAGGCGACAGTGAGAGAGAAAAACCAGATACTCCCAACGACAAGTGGAGAGACTTCTCTATTGGGCGCATAGATGCTGTTCGTTGTAACAGCGTTTCCAGCGACGAACAAAATAAGGGATATACCACCAAATTTCCACAAAAGGTTCGTCTCAACGGTAGGGTACCGCTGGTAGAGAAGATACGCCACTCCAAATGACATACCAATACTAACCATTGTAGCTACCCCGTACCCTTGGCCCATCGCAATTACCAAAGAGAAGACTCCAACACCGACCGACAGAGTCAGAGCAAAGCCTGCATCACCAACCTGTTTTATCGAGACCATGCAGAACCATTCAGTTTTCTAAACATTAGTTGTTGCT